>Ga0164243_10011349_pt1 | contig 12716 bp, 12 predicted proteins | sample OricompcompostOP_FD_108781 | JGI IMG/M metagenome (GOLD analysis project Ga0164243, IMG submission 108781) | Organic Plus compost microbial communities from Emeryville, California, USA - Original compost - Organic plus compost (OP) | ecosystem: Engineered > Solid waste > Mixed feedstock >...
GCCAACATCAAGCTCTTGGTCGAGGAGGCCGGCGGCACGCTGGAGGACATCGTCAAGGTGGTCGTCTACCTGGTCGACATCCGCTACCGCGAGCCCGTCTACCGCACCATGGGGCGGTGGCTCGAGGGCGTCTACCCGGTCTCGACCGGGCTGGTCGTCTCCGCGCTGGCCCGGCCGGAGTGGCTGGTCGAGATCGACGCGACCGCGGTGCTCCCCCAGGGCCGGGAGGGCGAGGCGTGACCTTCTCGCTGGTCGCCCGCGACGCCGGCACCGGTGCCCTCGGCGCCGTGGTCTGCTCCTCCTCCCCCGCGGTCGGCGCGCGGTGCGTCCACCTGGCCGACGGGGCGGGCGGCGTCCTGTCGCAGAACGTCACCGACCCCCGCCTCGGCCCGCGCGTGCTCGACCTGCTCGCCGCCGGCTCGGCGGCCGCCGAGGCGCTGGCGCGGGTGGTCGCGGAGGAGCCGCACGCCGAGTGGCGCCAGCTGCTCGTCGTCGACACCGCGGGGCGTACGGCGGTCCACTCGGGCTCCTCGGCCCTCGGCACGGTCGCCGAGCACGCGGACGAGGGTGCGGCCGCGGCCGGCAACATGCTCGCCACCGCCGAGGTCCCGCGCCGGATGGTCGAGGCCTGGCACGACACCGGCGGGCCGGTCGAGCGCCGCCTGCTGGCCGCCCTCGACGCCGCGGCCGCGGTGGGTGGCGAGGCCGGGCCGGTGCACTCGGCCGGCCTCTCCGTCGTCGACGGGCACGGCTGGCGAGTCACCGACCTGCGGGTCGACTGGTCCGACGACCCGGTCGGTGAGCTCGGCTCGCTGGTCGACCTCTGGCTGCCGCAGCGCGACGACTACGTCCAGCGGGCCCTCGACCCGGCCGCCTCCCCGTCCTACGGCGTCGCCGGCGACGACCGCTGAGGCGCTCACCCACCCACCCGGGCGAGGTACGCCGCCACCGTGGCCACGTCACCGAGCTCAGCCATCTTCTGGCCCATGTCGAACAGGTTGGCGTCGTGGATGCCCTGGTCGCGGTCACCGACGGCGTCGGTGACGACGATCGGGACGTACCCGTGCTGCAGGGTGTCGAGCGCGCTCGCGCGGATGCACCCCGAGGTAGAGTAGCCGCACAGCACGACGGTGTCGACGCCGGCCGCGGCCAGCTGGTCGTCGAGCGTGGTGCCGAAGTACGCGCTCGGATACTGCTTGCCGATGGTCGCCTCGCCCGGGGCCGGCGCCAGGCCGTCAAGATAGGCCCCGGTCGGCTCGCCGGGCAGGAAGGGCGTCAGCACGGCCTTGGTGAAGAAGTGCCCGGCGTTCGAGCCGTCGGGCGTGAGGTCCATGAAGGTGAACAGGACCGGCACCCGGGCCGCGCGGGCGGCCTCCACCAGCTCGACCATCCGCGGGGCGGCCGCCTCGGCGATCGCGCCGGCGTAGAGCGGGCAGCCCGGGGTGACGTACGCCCGGACCGCGTCGACCACCACCAGCGCGGGTCGCTGCCCCCAGGGCAGGGCGCCGCCGAAGCCTGCTGCGGCGTAGTCGGCGGCGGCCTCGGACGACGGGCTCGGTCGGGTCTCGGTCATGGTCGGTCCTCCGGTCGGGCAGGGGGTCGGGCAGTGGGTGGACGGGTGGGCAGCGTGCTGACGACGACGCCGACCACGGCGAGCCCGGCCAGCACCGCGAAGGCGACGCGCAGCCCGAGGAGCAGGTCGTCGGCGTCGGTCGCGGTGAGCACGCCGTCGTACGCCGCCTGCCGCCGCTCGTTCGGGAGCCAGGCCGTGGCGAGGCCGAGGCCCAGGCCGGTGGAGACCAGGTAGCCGGCCTGCTGCAACGTCGTGCGCAGCGCGTTGGCGATGCCCACGCGGGCCCGGGAGACGCGCTGCATGAGGGTCGTCGTGTTGGGGGTCATGAAGAGGCCGACGCCGACGCCCATCACCGCGAGCGCGACCGCGACCGGCACGGTGGCCGGCGCGTGCCCGGTGAGCGGCACCAGGGCGCCGGCCCCGAGCGCGACGAGCGCCATCCCACCGCCGGTGAGCGTACGCAGCGGCACCCGCGGCACCAGCCGGCCGGCGAGCGCGGCTGCCACCATCGTGCCCGCGGAAGCCGCCGCGACGACCGCACCGGCCCCGAGCGGCGAGAAGCCCGCGACGTTCTGCAGGTGGAGCGAGACGAGCAGCACGACCGCGAAGTGGCTGACCGAGCTGAGGAAGGCGCCGGCGTACGCCTGGGCGATCCCCGGCTCGGCGAGCACCCGCAGGTCGAGCAGGGGGTGCCGCGCGCGGGTCTGCGACCACACGAACGCCGCCCCCGCGGCCAGGGTGAGCAGCGCCATCGCCAGGGTCCAGCTGCTCCCCCAGCCCCGCTCGGGGGCGTCGTTGAGCCACAGGACGAGCAGCGCCGTGGCGCCGACGGAGAGCAGCGCGCCCCAGCGGTCGAGCGTCTCGGGCTCGCCCGCCCGCTCCCGTGCGCGGCGCCGGTCACGCGGCACCAGCCGCCAGGCGGCGGCCAGGCCGACGAGACCGAGGACCACCTCGAGGCCGAAGATCCCGCGCCAGCCCAGGAGCCCCACCAGCGCTCCGCCGACCAGCGGCCCCACCGTCTGCCCGACGGCGGCCACCGAGGCGTTGAGCCCGAGCACGACGCCGAGCCGGTCGACCGGGTAGACGTCGGTGAGGATCGCGGTGGTGTTGGTGGTGAGGGCCGCGGCACCGACCCCCTGCAGCACCCGCGCGACGACGAGCACGAGGGCGCTGGCGGCGAGCGCGCACAGCACCGTCGCCGCCAGGAACACCACGATCCCCGCAAGGTAGAGCCGCCGCCGGCCGACCAGGTCGGTGAGGCGACCGTAGACGAGCACCAGGCTGGTCATCGGCAGCATGTACCCGAGCACGAACCACGACGCCTCCCGCGCGCCGGCGTCGAGGTCGCGGGCCAGCGCGGGCAGCGCCACGTTGAGGCTGGTCTGGTTGATGAAGACCAGCAGCACGAGCAGGCTGGTGGCGACCAGGACCCAGGGGCCGACCCGGCGCTCGGCCGCCGTCGACGCGGAGACGAGGGTCATCGCTCAGCTGTGCTCCGGCCGGGCGAGGTGGTGCGCGGTCGCGCCCTGGTACGCCCGTGCCGCCGCGAGCGCCACTCGGTCGTGCCACAGCGGCGCCACCAGCTGGAGCGCGGCCGGCAGGTGGTCGGGATGTCCGCTGGGCAGCATCACGGCCGGCATCCCGGTGTAGTCGAAGATCCGGGTGCACCGGGGCAGCACCTGGTGGTGGTTGTACGCCGTCCCGTCGACGCTCACCAGCAGGTCGTCGAGCATCGGCGCCGCACCGCCGGGCCCCGGCGTGGCCAGCAGGTCGACCCCCGTGGCCGCCATCGCCTCGTGGAAGAGCCGCTGCACGGCGGGGCGCCGCCGCAGCGCACGCAGGTAGTCGGCCCCGCTCGGCACCTGTCCGCACGCGAGCCGGGCGGCCGTGCCGGCGTCGAAGAGGTCGGCTCGCTCGAGGTTGCCCTCCTGCGTCGAGGCCAGCTCGGAGTAGAAGACCAGCCAGCCGTCGTCGTGGACGAACGGCGGCGGGAGCTCCGCCGCGTCGAGGTCGACGTCGACCACCCGGGCGCCGAGGTCGGCCAGGACGGCCAGCGCCGCGTCGTACGCCGCGAGCACCGCCGAGCCGACCCGGTCGTGGAACCACCCGCCGAGCCGACCGATGGTGAGCGTGCCCGGCTCGGGCGCGGGCCGCGCGAGCACCGAGGCGGCGGCCGGCGGCACCGAGGGGTCGAGGCCGTCGGGCCCCGCCAGCAGCGGCAGCACCAGGTCGAGGTCGGCCGCCGTGCGGGCCATCGGGCCGACGTGGTCGAGACTCCACGACAGCGAGGCGACGCCGGTGCGCGGCACCAGGCCGTACGTCGGCTTCACCCCGGTGGTGCCGCACAGCGCCGACGGGATCCGGATGGAGCCGCCCGTGTCCGTGCCCAGGGCGAGCGGGAGCAGGCGGGCCGCGAGGGCGGCGCCGGAGCCGCTGGAGGAGCCGCCGGTCCAGCGCCGACGGTCCCACGGGTTGCGCAACGGGCCGTACCTGGCGTTGTGCGCGTCGCCGCAGGCGAACTCCGTGGTCGCGAGCATCGCGACCGGGATCGCACCCGCCGCCCGCAGCCGGGCCACGACGGTCGCGTCGGCCTCGGCCACCCGGTCACCGGTCTGCCACGAGCCGCAGGTGACCACCGCGCCGGCGACGTCGATGATGTCCTTGACGCCGAACGGCACGCCCTCGAGCGGCCGCGGGCGTCCCTCCGCCCAGCGGCGCGTGCTCTCGGCCGCCGCCTCCTCGGCGCCCGGCACCGCTCGGAGCACCGCCTCGGGGGCCAGGGCCGGGTCGGCCCAGCGCCGCTGCAGCACCGCCAGCAGCTCGACCGGCGTGGTGAGCCCGTGGGCGAAGCCGGCGAGCACCTCGGCGACCGACCAGGTGTACGGCTCACCGGACGGCACGGGCAGGTCGCGGCCGGGGGCGGCGTACGCCGGGTCCTCGGGCGCCGACCCGCTCGACCCGACGGTCTGCTCCGCCCACCGCCAGGACTGGTGGCGAGCGTGGTCGGGCTCGACCGCGGTGAGCGGCGAGGGCGGGTGCGGTCGGCCGCGGGAGAGGGCCAGGGTGTGCTCGAGCTCGGGCGTGATCGTCGCCCGCGTGCTCGAGCTCGCCTCGACGCTCACGCCGGCGCGACGACGTCGGCCCGGCAGGACATCAGCGGCTGGATCCGCTGCCCGAAGTCGTCGAGGCCCCGGAGGAAGTCGTCGAAGACGAGCATGATGCCGCCGGTGCCCTCGACCTCCGCGACCTCGTCGAGCATCGCGGCGACCTTCTCGTACGACCCGACCAGCGTGCCCATGTTCATGTTGACCGCACCCTCCGGCACGGTGATCGACTTGGCCGTGCTGCTCTCGTCGGCCGTGGTGTCGGCGAGCGCCTGGCCGGTCATCCACGCGATCGCCTCCACGTCGGCACCGTCGCAGTACGTCTGCCAGCGGGCCTCCGCCTCGGCGTCGGTCTCCGCGGCGATCACCATGAAGAGGGCGTACGTGTCGACGTCGCGCCCGGTCGACGCTGCCGCCTCGATGAGCCGACGGTTGCTCTCGGCGTGCGCGGTCGGGGTGTTGACCCCGGAGCCGAGCGTGAAGTTGTGGTCGGCGTACGTCGCCGCGAACTCCATCCCGCTCGGGCTCTGGCCGGCCGCGACGAGCGGCACCGGGCGGCTCGGCGTGGGCTTGAGCATGCAGCCGTCGAGCTGGAAGTGGGTGCCCTGGAAGCTGGACTCCCCCTTCTCCCACAGCTCCTTCATCACGGTGACGTACTCGGCGGAGTAGTCGTAGCGGTAGCCGTAGTAGTCGTCGCCGGGCCACAGGCCCATCTGCTGGTACTCCGCGCCTTGCCAGCCCGAGACGATGTTGATGCCGAAGCGGCCGCGCGAGATCGAGTCGATCGTCGAGGCCATCCGCGCGACGACGGCCGGGTGCAGGGTGAGCACGGCGGTCGAGGCGTACAGCTCGATGCGCTCGGTGACCGCGGCGAGGCCGGCCATGAGCGTGAACGACTCCAGGTTGTAGTCCCAGAACTCCGACGGGCCGCCGAAGCCGTGGAACTTGATCATCGACAGGCCGAAGTCGAAGCCGTAGCCCTCGGCCTTCGTGACCACCTCCTTCTCGAACTCGAAGTCCGGCTTGTACTGCGGGGAGGTCGTCGAGATGATCCAGCCGTTGTTGCCGATGGGGATGAAGAGACCCAGCTTCATGTCGTGATCCTTCCGGGGCGGGGGCGTTCGGCCCGGCAGCGGGCGAGCGGTGCGGCTAGCCTGGGCCCGGCATGTTTCGGCTCCCCTGGCTTCGGCGTAACGCAGCTCTTGCGCCAGGCCGCCGGCCGGTCGGAGCCCGCCACCGCGCGGCCCGCGGGCGGGTGTGACCTGAACCCGCCAGCCCGAGCGACACCGTGACCAGTGCAAGGAGACCCTGTGACCAGCACCGGCGGCTTCGCGCGGCGCGCCGACGCCGCCCGGCAGATGGTCGACCTGATCCGCTCCGACATCCTCGCCGGCGAGCTGCGCGGCACGCTGCCGCTCGAGTTCGCCCTGGTGAGCAGGTACGGCGGCACCCGCAACGCGATCCGCGACGCGCTCGGACAGCTGCGCGACCAAGGGCTCGTCACCCGGCTGCCCCGGTCGGGCACCGCCGTCGCGGCCGACACGGTGACGTTCTCGCTCGAGCGGGCCGACGTACCCATCCAGATCGACGAGCGGCACGCCGGCGAGGCCGAGGACCACCGCCTGATCACCCTGCAGCGCCGGCCCGCGCCCGAGGTCGTCGCCCGGCACCTCGACGTCGAGGTCGGCGCGGAGGTGGCGTACGTCGAGACCGCGCACGCCGTCCGCGGCATCCCGCTGCGGCTGCGGGCAAGCTGGGTGCCGGTCGCGCGCTGCCCCGACCTCTTCGACGGCCGCGACCTCGCCGGCTACCTGCCCGACCTGGTCGCCGAGGCGGTCGGCCGACCCGTGCACACCCAGCGGATGCTGATGGAGGCGCTCGCCTCCGACGAGCGCACCGCCGAGCTGCTCGAGGTGCCGCGCGGCACCGCCTTGTTCATCCTCGAGCGGCTGATGGCGCTGCCCGACGGCACACCCGTCGAGTTCGGCTTCTCCCGGATCCGGGGCGACCGGACCGTCTTCGACAGCCGGCTGCGTACCGGATCACGGGCCTGACCCCGGGCCTGGGCGCACCTGCGACTAGGGTGGGTCGTGGTGTGCCGGGAAGTCTGGTCGGCGAGTCATCGACCCCTGCCCCGAGGAGCCTGTCGTGTCCACCTCCCCCACCCGCCGCCCCCGGCTGTTCGAGCGCGGCTCGTTCCTGGAGAGCTCGCGCATCGCCGACGTGCTCCGCGCCGAGACCACCGGCGGCATCCTGCTCATCATCGGCGCCGTGGTGGCGCTGGTCTGGGCGAACAGCCCGTGGCGGGAGGCGTACACCACCCTCAGCGACCTCCACGTCGGGCCGGCCTCGCTGGGTCTCGACCTCTCCCTGGCGCACTGGGCGGCCGACGGCCTGCTGGCCATCTTCTTCTTCGTCGTCGGGCTCGAGCTCAAGCGCGAGTTCGTCGCCGGCGACCTCCGCGACCCGCGGCGCGCGGCCCTGCCGATGGCCGCGGCCGTCGGCGGCATGATCACGCCGGCGATCATCTACACCATCGTCCAGCTCGTCGCCGGCAGCGACGGCCTGCACGGGTGGGCCATCCCGACCGCGACCGACATCGCGTTCGCGGTGGCGATCCTGGCGGTGATCAGCACCCACCTGCCGAGCGGCCTGCGTACGTTCCTGCTCACCCTCGCCGTGGTCGACGACCTGCTCGGCATCACCGTCATCGCGATCTTCTACACCGAGGACGTCCGGTTCGGCTCGCTGCTGCTGACCCTGGTGCCGATCGCCCTCTTCGCGCTGTGCGTGCAGCGGCGGATCCGCTCGCCGTTCCTGCTGATCCCGCTCGCGGTGGTGGCATGGGCACTGATGCACCACTCCGGCGTCCACGCCACCGTGGCGGGCGTCCTGCTCGGCTTCACCGTGCCGGTGCTGCGCCGCGACGGCGCCGACGGCCCGGGGCTGGCCGAGCACCTCGAGCACCTCGTACGCCCGATCTCGGCGGGTGTCGCCGTGCCGGTCTTCTCGTTCTTCGCCGCGGGCGTGACCGTGGGCGGGTTCAGCGGCCTGGTGGAGTCGGTGCAGACCCCGGTCGCGCTCGGCGTGATGGCCGGTCTGGTGCTCGGCAAGGTCATCGGGATCAGCGGCTCCACGTGGCTGCTGGCGACCTTCACCAAGGCCGAGCTCGACGACGAGCTGGCGTGGACCGACGTCATCGGGATGGCCCTGCTCGCCGGCATCGGGTTCACCGTGTCCTTGCTGATCGGCGGCCTGGCGTTCGGGGAGGGCACGGTGGGTGACGACCACGTGAAGGTCGGCGTCCTGCTCGGGTCGCTCACCTCCGCGCTGCTCGCCGCCGTCGTGCTGCGGTCGCGCAACCGGGTCTACAAGCGCCTCGAGAAGCTGGAGACCTTGGATTCCGACGCCGACGGGGTTCCGGACGTCTTCGAATCGGACACCGATCGGTAGGGTGACCAGCAAGTGCGAGCGGAACCAACGAGGGGAATCCATGGCTGACAAGTCCGTGAAGCTGTCCAAGGACGCCGAGCCCACCATCGGGCGACTGGTTGCCGAGGCCAGCCGCGACATCTCCACGCTGGTCTCGAAGGAGATCGAGCTCGCCAAGTCCGAGCTCAAGGTCAGCGTCAAGGCCGGCGGCACCGGCATCGGCCTCTTCGCCGCGGCCGGCTTCCTCGCCGTCCTGGCCGTCATCATGCTGTCGGTCGCCATCGCGTACTTCATCCACTGGGCCGGCCTCGGCCTGCACTGGTCCTTCCTGATCGTCTTCGCCTTCTACCTCCTCCTCGCCGGCCTGCTCGTCTTCCTCGGCATCAAGAAGGTCAAGCAGGTCCGTGCCCCCGAAGGCGCCATCCGCCAGGGCAAGGAGATCCCCAAGGCGCTGAAGGGCCAGCGCTGACCCCGCGAAATCTCAGTTGTGGGGTCGCGAAATCTCACTTGTGAGGTGCCCAGAGCTCACTTCCGTCGTCTCGACCGGGCCACTTCGCATCCACAGGTGGTCATGAACCCCGCGTTATCCACAGGTACGCCGATCGCCGGTGGGCTGACGAAGGCACGGTGGGAAGGCTCGCGGCATGACCGCACACCTTCCGCCCCGTCCCTTCACCCGCGCCGAGCTCGCCGATCTCGGCCTCACCCGTGACCAGGTCCGTGACGCGATCCGGCTCGGCGACGTCACACATCCGTTTCACGGCGTCTACCTGCCCTCTCACCTGGGCGAGCGCGTCGAGCATCGCGCAGCGGCCCTCGGACGCGTCGTCTCGTCCGCCCACGTGGTGTGCGACCGCACGGCCGCCTGGCTGCACGGAATCGACGCCTACAGCCTGGGCGAGCTCACCCAGCCTCCGCCGATCGAGGTGAGTGCGCTCCGTGGCCACACACCTTCCCGAGCCACGGGTGCTGTCGCGCACCGCCGTGACCTTCTCCCGGAGGACATCGAGCAGATCGGGCGGCTTCGCGTCACCACTCCTCTTCGCACCGCGCTCGACCTGGGGTGCTTTCTCTACCGGCGCGAGGCCATGGGTGTGCTCGACGCCTTCGCCCGGCTCCATCCCGCGGCCTCCCAAGCTGCGCTGGCGCGCGAGCTGGAGCGGTTCAAGGGTCGGCGCGGCGTCAAACAGCTCCGCGAGCTCGTCCCGCTCATCGACCCCAAGGCGGAGTCCGCGCGCGAGTCATGGACCCGGCTCGAGATCATCGACGAGGGCCTGCCCGTGCCCGTCTCCCAGTACTGGATCGTCGTCGACGGGGTCAGGATCTTCCGCCTCGATCACGCCTATCCACTGGCCCGCGTGGCGGTCGAGTACAACGGCTTCGAGGCCCATCAACGTACGCCGGAGCAGGTCGAGCGCGACGCGTTCCGCCGCGAGTGGCTGACCGACCACCGGTGGACGGTCGTCGAGATCGGCGACGGTGACTTCTCCGGGCAGAGGCGCGAGCGTTGGCTCGGGGAGCTGTGCGAGGCGCTTGCTCCGGCGTACTCCTCACTGAGGTGGAAGGGTTACCGGAGGTGGGCTGGTTGATCCGCGGAAGTGAGCTCTCGCGACCCCACAAATGAGATTTCGGCACCCCAGAAGTGAGATTTCGCGGTCAGGAGGTGCAGTCACCCGTCGGCACGGTGTCGGAGGCGGAGCGGCCGGTGGAGGCGAGCGACTCGACCTGGTCGGTGGTGAGGGCGTACCCCGTCTCGCGGTCGGTGACCGAGGCGGCGAAGACGACGCCCACCACGTCACCCTCGGAGTCGAGCACCGGGCCGCCGGAGTTGCCCGGGCGGATCAGGCCGCGCAGCGAGAAGACCTCGCGCAGCACCGCACCCGTGCCGTAGATGTCGGGCGAGCGCAGCCGTTGCTCGGAGCGGATCCTGCCCGGCTGGACGTCGAAGGGGCCGTCCTCGGGGTAGCCGACGATGGCCACGCCGTCGCGCGGCTGGGCGGAGTCGTCGAGGTCCAGCGCGCGGGCCTCCAGACCGTCGACGGCCAGGACCGCGATGTCGATCTCGGGGTCGTACACCACCACCCGCGCCGGCAGGGTGTCGTCGCCGACCTCGACCGTGGGCTCCGAGACGCCCGCGACGACGTGCGCGTTGGTCATGATCCGGCCGGGGGCGTACACGAAGCCGGTGCCCTCCACCCCGCGGCCGCACGAGTTCGAGCCACGCACCTTGAGCACGCTCGCCTCGCTGCGTACGACGTCGGGGTCGGTCACCATCCGCTCCGGCCCGGGCCCGACCTCGACGATCCGCTCGGGCGCGAACGGCTCGAGGTAGCGCGGGAAGAAGCTGGCGCCGACGACGTCATTGAAGCTCCGCAGCGCCCCGTCGGCCGCGCTCGGCAGCACCCGGTCGACGCCGGCCAGCACCTGCGACTCCCGCACGGTGCCGCTGAGCCCGCCGATCCGCGAGCCGCTCACCGCGACGCCCAGCGCCCACGTCACCAGCAGCACCGCCACCGCGCTCAGCGCCGCGCCGCCGACCGCGTCGACGACGCGCACCGGCTGCCAGGTGATGGTGTCGCGTACGCGGGCGCCGACGTACTGGAGCAGGCCCTGGCCCAGCGACGCGCACAGGATCACGATGAAGAGCGCCCCCAGCGAGACCCAGATCGACGGGTCGGCGTCGCCGAGCGCCAACGGCGCCAGCCACACCCCCACGAGCCCGCCGAGCAGCAGCCCGGCGGTCGCGAACGCGCCGGTGACGAAGCCCTGCCAGTACCCCGAGACGGCGTACGCCGCCACCAGCACGAGCAGGCACCAGTCCAGCCAGTTGAGCCCCGAGATCAGCTCGCTCACACGTGGTCCGTCCGTCGTTCGCGCCCCTGCAGCATGTAGTCGGGCAGGTCGGTCAGCGGCGCGTCGGGCATCTCCTCGAGCCAGCCGACGTACTCGAACAGGCGGGCCACGATGCCGCCGGTGAAGCCCCACAGGATGACGTCCTTGTCCGGGCCGACGAGGAAGCCGGGCGAGGTCAGGCCGCGTGGCCCGCGCACACGGATGCGGTGCGCGGGGTCGGTGAGCTCGCTGATCGGGGCGCGGTAGACGGCGTGCACCTCCTCGGGCGAGGTGGCCTCGACGGCGTGCGGGTCGCGCCACCAGCCGAGCACCGGGGTGACCGCGAAGTTGCTCGGCGGCAGCCACAGGTCGGGCAGCCGGCCGAAGAGCTCCACGCCCTCCGGCTCCAGGCCGACCTCCTCCTCGGCCTCGCGCAGCGCCGCCTGCTCGGGCGTCTCGCCGGGCTCGATCGAGCCGCCCGGGAAGGAGACCTGCCCCGGGTGCGACCGCATCGTGTGCGACCGCTCGGTGAGCAGCAGGTCGGGCCCCCACGGCCCCTCCCCGAACAGCATCAGCACCGCCGAGCGGCGCGGGTCGGCGTCGTCGGGCACGGCGTACCGGGTCAGGTCGTGTACGCCGATGCTCCGTGCGCCCTCGGCGACCGGCTGCAGCCACGCGGGGATCACAGCGGCCTCCCGAGCGCCTTCTCCACCATCGCCTCGACCTCGACGCGCGAGGTCAGCCCGCCGGAGTGGAAGCTCAGCCGCCCCTGCTCGTCGAGGATCCAGAACTGGGGGTAGCCGGTGATGGTCAGCTTGGTGCCCTGCAGGTCGCCACCGGGGTCGGCCACCATCGGGTACGTCACGCCGCGGCCGATCGCCTCCTCGAGCGCGACCCCGGGGTAGGTGTCCTGCGAGTCGATGCCGAGGATCGGCACCTGGTCGCCGTACCGCTCGTGGAACTCCTGCAGCGCCGGCATCTCCTTCTTGCACGGCGCGCACGCCGCCTGGAAGAAGTTGATCACCAGCGGGCCCTCCAGCGTGGAGAGGTCGACGGCGCGCCCGCCACCCAGGCACGGCAGGGTCATCGCCGGCAGCGGCCCGTCCTTGGTCTGGGGCGCCGGGCACGCCTCGACCTTCGACGCACGCTTGACCTGCTGCATCTCGGGCGTCGCCACGTCGATCTTCGCCGGGCCCGGGGGAGCCACCTTGCTGATGAGGGAGTCCTCGCCGTCGCCGGTACAGCCGGCGAGCAGCAGGGCCACGGCAGCGAGCCCGGCCAGGAGCATGCGAGCGCGCATCAGTTCCGCCCCTCCGTCCGCACCAGCGCGGCCGCGACGACCGGGTCGGTCGGCCCCTCGCCGTACGCCGGGCACAGCCGCGCCACCGGGCAGGCGCCGCACGCCGGCTTGCGGGCGTGGCAGATGCGCCGGCCGTGCCAGATCAGGTGGTGGCTCAGCATGGTCCAGTCACGCTTGGGGAAGAGCGCGCCGACCTCGTGCTCGATCTTGACCGGGTCGGTCTCGCTGGTGAACCCGAACCGGCGCGCCAGCCGCCCGAAGTGCGTGTCGACGGTGATGCCGGGCAGCCCGAAGGCGTTGCCGAGCACCACGTTGGCGGTCTTGCGCCCCACTCCGGGCAGGGTGACCAGGTCCTCCATGCGGCGCGGCACCTCGCCGCCGTACCGGTCGCAGACCGCCTGGCCCATTCCGATGATGTTGTTGGCCTTGGCGCGGAAGAAGCCCGTTGACCTGATGATCTCCTCGAGCTCGGCGC
>Ga0164243_10011350_pt1 | contig 12714 bp, 11 predicted proteins | sample OricompcompostOP_FD_108781 | JGI IMG/M metagenome (GOLD analysis project Ga0164243, IMG submission 108781) | Organic Plus compost microbial communities from Emeryville, California, USA - Original compost - Organic plus compost (OP) | ecosystem: Engineered > Solid waste > Mixed feedstock >...
CCGCCACACCGGCCGCCGGCACGGACAAGGCGGCGGAAAAGGGCGGCGTGGGTGGTCCGGTCAGCGTCGAACGGCTGCCGACCCGCCTGGATCTTAACAAGGCCCGGCACGCCGCCGCCGCGCAGAACACGCTGTTCCGCCTCGGTGACCTGGTGCACTCCGACGCCCGCCCGCGGCCGGACGGCGGGCAGATGCTCGGCGTCTGCGCGTGGGCCACGGCGCTCGTCCTGGCCGGCATCGGCGTGGCCATCCGCGGCCTGCTGGCGATCGTCGGCGGCGTGGCGCCGGCGTGGTACCAGCCGGCCCTGGTCGGCACCGGGCTGATCGGCCTGGCGCTGACGGTCGCCGCGTTCGTGACGATCCAGCGCCGGCACATCCCGTGGTTCCTGCTCGCCCTCGCGACGATCCCGCTGGCCGCGGCCATCGCCCTGACGATCATCGCGCTCTGATCCACCGCGGACCTGGCAGCGAAGCGTCAGCGAGCGGTGCCCGGCGGGAGCGACGGTCCGGACCCCCGCGGACCCGGGCAACGGATCTGCCGATGAGTTCGCGCCGCCGGTCCGGTCCTACCGATGGACCGGACCGGAAGGGAGTGGTCATGACCGAGACGACGCGTTCCGCCGACGGGACCGCGATCGCGTTCGAGCGGGTCGGTCGCGGGCCGGTCGTGGTCTGTGTGGACCCGGCGGGTGGCTACCGGCGGCGCGGGCCGATGGGTCGGATCGCGCCGCTGCTGGCCGACACGTTCACGGTCGTGACCTACGACCGGCGGGGACGGGGCGAGAGCGGTGACACCCCGCCGTACGCGGTGGAGCGCGAAGCAGACGACCTCGCCGCGGTGATCGCCGCGGTGGGCGGGAGCGCCTTCGTGTACGGGTTCTCCTCGGGCGGGCTGGTGGCGCTTCACGCCGCGGCCGCCGGGGTGCCGATCGCGCGTATGGCGTTGCTCGAACCACCGCTGGGCGGGGCCGGCGAGTCGGCCCTGACGGGCGAGATCAGAGCGCTGCTGGCGGCCGGGCGGCACCGCGACGCGGCCGCGCATTTCCTGGCCTCGATCGGGGTGCCGGAAGAGCACCGGACGCCGGACGAGGGGCTGGTCGCGGTCGCGCCGACGCTGCTGTACGACTGCCTGCTGGCCGACGGGACGCCGCTCGCGCTGATCGGCACGGTGCCGGCGCCGACGCTGGTGATCAGCAGCGAGGGCTCGGGCGGCCCACTCCCGGAGTGGGCCGCCGCGATCGTCGACGCGCTTCCGCGCGGGCGGTTCCTCAGCCTGCCCGGCGCCTGGCACGGCGTCGAGGACGCGCACCTGGCGGCGGCGTTGCGGGACTTCTTCGGTCAGGCCCAGAGCTGACCGTCGAGCGCCTCCTCGGCCTCGGCCAGCGTGCCCCCGTACGCCCCGGTCGACAGGTATTTCCAGCCGCCGTCGGCGACGACGAAGGCCACGTCGGCGCGGACGCCGTCCTTGATCGCCTGGTGGGCGACGGCGAGTGCGGCGTGCAAAATCGCGCCGGTGGAGAAGCCGGCGAAGATGCCCTCGACCTCGACGAGCTGGCGGGTACGCAGCACGGCGTCCCGGGTGCCGACGGAGAACCGGCGGGTCAGCACCGAGGGGTCGTAGAGCTCGGGGACGTAGCCCTCGTCGATGTTGCGCAGGCCGTAGACCAGCTCGCCGTAGCGGGGCTCCGCGGCGATGATCTCGATGCCGGGCACCTTCTCGCGCAGGTAGCGGCCGGTGCCCATGAGCGTGCCGGTGGTGCCGAGGCCCGCGACGAAGTGGGTGATCGTCGGCAGGTCGCGCAGCAGCTCCGGCCCCGTCGTCTCGTAGTGCGCGCGGGCGTTGGCGGGGTTGCCGTACTGGAAGAGCATCACCCAGTCCGGGTGGTCGACCGCGATCTGCTTGGCCGTCGCCACCGCCTGGTTGGAGCCGCCGGCCGCCGGGGAGAAGATGATCTCGGCACCGTACATCCGGAGGAGCTGGACCCGTTCGGCGGAGACGTTCTCCGGCATCACGCAGACCAGGCGGTAGCCGCGGAGCTTGGCGACCATGGCGAGCGAGATGCCGGTGTTGCCGCTGGTCGGCTCCAGGATCGTGGCGCCGGGGCGGAGGCGGCCGTCACGCTCCGCCTCGCGCACCATGAACAGCGCCGTGCGGTCCTTGATGCTGCCGGTCGGGTTGCGGTCCTCGAGCTTGGCCCACAGCCGCACCGGCGGTGCCCCTTCGGGCACCGACGGCGACAGGCGGGGCAGGCCGACGAGCGGGGTGTCGCCGGCCGCGTCGAGCAGACTTTCGTACCGCGACATGGCGGGACCGGCCTCAGCGGGTGCCGAGCAGGGCGGCGGCGGCCGCGAAGCCGAACGCGCCGCCGGCGACCGCCGGCAGGATGGTCACGTTGTCGCCGTCGGAGAGCTTGGCGTCGAGCGAGCCGAGGAAGCGCACGTCCTCGTCGTTGACGTAGATGTTGACGAAGCGGTGCAGCCCGCCCTGCTCGGTGACCAGCCGGCCGCGCAGGCCGTTGTACTTCGCGTCGAGATCGGTGAGCAGCGCGCCGAGCGTGTCGCCGCTGCCCTCGACGGTCTTGGCGCCGCCGGTGTAGGTGCGCAGGATGGTGGGGATGCGAACCTCGATAGCCATGATCATTGCTCCTGTGAAGAACGACGGTCGGGATTGGACGATGTGGTCGTGCCGGTCGCGGGAGGTCAGCGTCCGGGCGAACACTCGTAGTCGACCGTCGTCGGGCTCTGCCCGAACATGTATGACTGGACGGCGTGTGGGTCCACGTTGGGCTCAACGATGCGGACGGGCTCCTCGGTGACGACACCGTCCACGATGCGGAACGAGCGGATCTCCTCGGTGTCGGGATCACGCGTCGACACCAGCAGGTAGTGGGCACCCGGCTCGCCGGCGAAGGAGATGTCGGTGCGGGAGGGGTAGGCCTCGGTGGCGGTGTGCGAGTGGTAGATCACGACCGGCTCCTCGTCGCGGTCGTCCATCTCGCGCCACACGCGCAGCTGCTCCATCGAGTCGAACTCGTAGAAGGTCATCGATCGCGCGGCGTTCTCCATCGGGATGTGCCGCACGGGGTTGTCGCTGCCGGCCGGACCCGCGACCACGCCGCACGCCTCGTCGGGATGGTCACGGCGTGCGTGGGCGATGATCGCGTCGATGATCGACCGGTCGATGCTCAGCACTCGACAAGCCTACCGTCTGAGAGCCCCGCGCTGGGACGTGGCAGCGGTCACGACCCATCGAGCGTACGCCCGGTGGGCCGCACGGCCCGTAGCCGCTCCACCAGCCCCGGCGCGTCCCCGGCGAAGAACTCGACCGTGATCTCACCAGATGGGAGCGTGCCGGAGAGCACCTCGCGGGGACGGAGGACGAGGCCCACCCGGCGGAAGGGGCCGTCCGGAGGCTCGGTCTCGACGGCCCAGCGTCATGCCGGTTGGACGGCCGGGACCGGCTCCACCGTTCCGCGCACCGCGACCGCGTGCGGACACGCGGCACCACACCCGCCCGGCCGTCACCCGCCGCACCAGCGTCAGGCTGGTTGGACGGCCGGACCGGCGCCACCGTTCCGCGCACCGCGATCGCGTGCGGACGCCAGTACCACACCGCCCGACGGCCGCCCGACGCGGGACCCGCGCTGGCCGCCACCGTGAGGCAGGTGACGTGCGCTATTCGGTCAGCGCGCTGAGCAGGGACTCTTGCAGGTAACCCAGGTACGCGTACACCGAGAGCTGGAAGACGCGCGACGATGTCGGGTCCGTCAGGACCGCGTCGTCGAGTTCCTCGCTGAGGTCGGTGTCGGCGCTGATGTCGAGGCGGATGCCCATGGCCAGCCGGGCGTCGTTGAGACCGCGCAGCCACGCCTCGGCGGCCTCCTCGTCCAGCCGGACCTCGCCGCCCGAGCTGCTGGGGAGGGCTGCCAGGATCGCGCCGGCCTGGTCGATCTTGGCGGTCTTCAGCTCGCCCTCGGTGTAGCGGCGGAACTCCGCCGAGTCCTCGGCGTTCTCGGGGTAGATGTCGGGGAACAGGCGGTCGACGACCGGGTCGGTGTGGTCGAAGCCGTCGGTCAGCAGCCCGACCACCTCGGTCGCGACCTTGCGTAGCACGCGCACCTCGTCCGGCGCGAACGACGCCACGCAATGTTGCCCCTGCCGTCGGAACATGGCTCAGGGCTGCTCGACCGTGGCCCAGAGCCCGTAGCCGTGCAGGCAGGAGGCGTCATATTCCATGCGCTCGCGGGCACCCGAGGAGACCGCCGCGCGGCCCTTGTGGTGGACGTCGAGCATCAGCCGCTGCGCCTTGTCGTAGCTGTAGCCGAACTGCTTCTGGAACACCCACGTCACATAGGTCATCAGGTTGACCGGATCGTCGTGGACCACCGTGATCCAGGGACGGTCGATCGTCGGCACCGATTCGACGTCCGGCGTCTGCACGGGTGTCGTCTGCGGGGCTGCCACACCGCCATCGTACGAGCAAAACGACGCACCGACGACCGCCACATCCGTCCCAATAGCGCTCATCTGTTTGATCAGGAGAGCAGGATCCCGTGGTCGATGGCCTCCGCCAGCACGCCGGCCAGCGCGCGCTGGGTGGCCTCGAGCCGGCGGGACACCTCGCGGAGCAGCTCCAACTCGACGTTGCGGACCGCCCGCTGTGCCCAGGACCGGGCCTTGTTGACATCGGCGGGCCCGGTGCCGCGCCACTGGAGGTAGCAACCGCCGGCCAGGCCGACGCCGATCGAGGGCAGGATCGTGCGTCCCACCTCGACCGGGTAGGCCGCCAGGCTGGCGACCGCGCCGGCACCCGCGACCGCGGCGACCCCGGCCGTGCTCGTGACCAGGAGAACCTTGTCGAGATCGCGGGCACCCCGGTCGTCGGCGAGACCCCGGCGCACGGCGGCCGCCACGCGGCGCCGCACGCCCTCGTCCGGAGCCTCGCCGAAGACCTGGGTGACCGCGTCGTGGAGGAGGCGCTCGACGACGGCGTCGCACTCGGCGACGGCGCGCAGGCTGAGCGCGTGCATCTCGCGGTCGAGCATGTCGGGCAGGCCGGCACTGCCGCTGCCGAAGACGATGTCCTGCACGCAGCGGAGGTGGATGTTGGCGAGCTCGATCGACAGCCGCTGGCGGACGACGTGGCTCTCGGCGCGCGCGGCCTTCTCCAGCCGGTCCGCCCAGTCGGAGTCGGCCGCGCTCTCGGCGACCCGGACCGTGCGCAGCGCGTTGGGCGGCACCGGCGGGTTGAGGCTGGCCCGGCGCATGCCCTCGTCCGCCGCCCACTCGGTGAGCGCACGGCGGAGGAACGCGGTGTCGCCCGCCGCCGGGTCGACCGCGAACCACGGCGCGTCGGTGAGCGCCGGCACCGCGGCCGCGATCGCCATGCGCTGCGCCTCGACCGCACCGGCGGCCGGGTCGTCGTCGTCGAGCCCTGGCGCGACCCGGTCGAGCGAGAGCAGGTCGAGATCTTCCGGGCCGAACGGCGCGCCGGGTGCCAGGGCCGTCGCCGGCGCGGACCAGCTACCGTCGGCGCGCGGCGTGACCACGAAGAACACGGCGGCGTTGCTCCGCGCCACCGCGCCGAGCAGGTCGAGCTCGAAGCGACCGGGGAGCTGGCCGGCGCTGAGCACGTAGACCACGGCGCCGCCGCGCTCGACCGCGTCGTGGAGCACCCGGCTGCCGGCGACGCCGAGCCGCTCGGTGTCCGGCGTGTCGACGAGCGCGAAGTGACGCAGCAGCGGATCGGGCAGGGTCAGCTCGACCCGGCGGGGCGGCCGGGCGACGCCGGGCTCGTCGCCGGCCACCCCTGACCGGTAGGGGTGGGGTTGGCGGGCACCGGGGAAATAGGCGCAGATGTCCTGGCCGTGGCCGTGGGTGGCCACGAGGTAGGTGCCGGGTGGGACGTCGAGCAGTCGGCCGACCGAGCCCAGGAGCGCGCCGACCACCTCGCTGCGACCGCTGCCGCGGGCACCGAGCGCGATGACCGCCAGCGGCTCGTCGGGGATGGGCTCCAGCTCAGGGGCACGGTGACGGGACGGCGCGCGGCGCTGTCGAGGTAGGGCGGCGACACCGTCCACGTCGGGTAGTCGATCGAGGGTTCCGGATCCCATGACGATGCCTCCTGACCCGACGCCGCACGGCGGTCACCGTTCGCACTCCGTCGGGCAACCGAACGCTACGCCACGGCCCACCTAACCAGGCAGTCGGCCGGCTACTCAAAACGGACGCCACCGGCTACTCAACTTCAACCCGTAACGGGGAGTACGCATCGCGACTACTCTCTATATGCTTCCCGCATGAGTCCGTGGAGCTTCGTCGGTCGCACCGCAGAACTCAACCGTCTCATCTCGACCGCCACCAGCGGCAGCGGGCGAGGGCTCATCTACATCGGCGCGGCCGGCATCGGCAAGAGCCGCCTGCTCCGCCAGGGTGTCGAGGCCATCGACACCGAGCGGTTCGCCCTCGTCACGGCCTCGGCCAACATCGCCACCGCCGAGCTGCCGTTCGGCGGGCTGGCCCAGGTGCTCCCCGCGGAGCAGCCGCCGGGCGTCACGGCGGCGGGCCTGCTCCGGTGGGCCGTCGAGGCGCTGCACCAGCAGGCCGGCGGCCGCCCGATCATCCTCGCGATCGACGACGCCCACCTGCTCGACCCGTCCTCGGCCGCCCTGGTCTACCTGCTGGCCCGCAGCGAGGGTGCCACCGTGCTCGGCACCGTCCGCCTCGACGAGCAGGTGCCGCAGCCCATCCGCGCGCTCTGGGCCGACGACCTGGTCGAGCTGGTGGAGCTCGGCGCGATGTCGCTCGATGAGGTGGGCCAGCTGCTCGCCAAGATGCTCGGCGGCCCGGTGGAGGCCAGCACGGCGGAGCGGCTGCACCACCTCAGCGAGGGCAACGCGCTGCTCCTGCGCGAGCTGGTCATCTCCGCGCACGCCGCCGGCGAGTTCGCCCAGCCGTACGGGCTGTGGCGCTGGACCGGCCGGCTCGCCATCCCGCCCAACGTCACCGACCTCATCGACACCCGCGTCGGCGCGCTCTCCCCCGGCGTCCGCACGGTGGTCGAGCTGGCGGCGCTCGGCGAGCCGATCGGCGTCAACCTGCTGATCAAGGCGACCAACCAGGCCGACGTCGAGATGGCCGAGGACCGCGAGCTGATCCGGGTGGTCGAGAGCGACCGGCGGTCCAACGCTCGCCTGGCCCACCCGCTCTACGGCGAGGTGATCCGGCGGCGGTGCCCCGTCGTGCGTACCCGCAGGCTCAAGGCCATGCTCGCCGACCTGGTCGAGGAGGCCGGCGCCAACCGCCGCGACGACATGCTCCGGGTGGCCGTGTGGCGGCTCGACTCCGGCACCGCTCAGGACCCGGGCAAACTCCTGGTCGCCGGCGCGCAGGCGTTCGCCGGGTTCGACGTGCCGCTCGCGGCCCGGCTGGCGCGCGCGGCCCTGGAGACCGGCGGCGGCTTCGACGCGGCCGAGCTGCTCGCGACCATCATGATGTTCAGCGACCAGCCGCAGGACGCGATCGCGGTGCTCGACTCCGTCGACGAGGAGGCCACCTCCGACCAGCGCCGGGCCCGCCTGCTCACCGTCCGCGGCCTGGTCACGTACTGGGGCCTGAGCCGCGAGTCCACCGCGGACGAGCTGGCCGTCGACGCCAAGGACCTCAACGATCCGGCCGACCAGTCCCGGGTCCGCGCGTTCGAGGCGATCATGCGGCTGCACAAGCTGGAGACCGGGACGGCGCTGCGCATCGCCCGCTCCATCCTGGACCGTCCCGCCGCGCCGGTCGCGGCCCGCGGGCTCGCCCAGTGCACGATCGCCCATCTCCTGGCGGCCCAGGGCGACCTGCGCAGCAGCGAGCGCGCCGTGGCGAGCGTGCAGGCCGACGCGCCGCTCTGGCGCACCGACATGCCCTACCTGCAGCTCGCGCTGGAGCTGGCCCGCGGCACCCGGCTGGCGCTCGCCGGCGACCTGGCGGGCATCGACGCGATCGTCGCGGACGAGTTCGCCGACCTCTCCGACGCGGGCGACTTCCGGCTGGGCTCCGGCTACCTGTCGATCCTGCGTGCCCAGGCGGCCCGGCTGCGCGGCCAGACCGGTGAGGCGCTGCGCACGAGCCTGCAGGCGTGCGCGGTGCTCGCCACCAGCCGGATCTACGCCGGCCTGGCGCACGCCGAGCGGGCACAGGCCCACGCCATGCGCGGCGAGGTCGAGGAGGCGCGGGCGGCGATGTCGGACTCCGACCGCCAGCACGCGCCGAACATGGCGATCCTCTATCCGTGGCGCGAGCAGGCTCGGGCGGCCGTCCTCGCCGCCGCTGACGACGTGCCGGCCGCCGTCGAGGTGCTCCGGCAGCTGGTCTGGCGGCTGCGCGCCGACGGCTTCGCCGGCCACGAGGTCCTCGCGCTCCACGACCTGGTCCGCCTCGGCAACGCCGGCAAGGCGATCGGCTGGCCCGACAACGACCCGCGCGAGACGGTCGCGGAGCGCCTCGCCGCGCTGGTCGAGGTGGTGCACGGCCCGCTGCCGAAGATCATGGCGGCCCACGCCCGGGCCGCGGCCGAGGGCTCCGCTCCCGATCTGATGATCACGGCCGACCTCTTCAAGGCCCGGGACCTCTGGGTGTACGCGGCCGAGGCCGCCGCCGCGGCCGCCGCCCGGTTCCGCGACACCCGGTCGCCCGAGGCCGCCTCGGCCAGCAAGCTCACGAGCGAGATGCTCAGCCGGTGTGACATGCTCCGCACCCCGGCGCTGGGCCTGCGCCGCCCGTCCCTCACCGACCGTGAGCGGCAGATCGCCGGCCTGGCCGCGGTCGGCGTCTCCAGCCGCGAGATCGCCCAGCAGCTCGTGCTCTCCACCCGCACCGTCGAGAACCACCTCCAGCGGGCGTACGCCAAGCTGGGCGTCACCGGCCGCGCGGAGCTCGGTCCCGCATTGCGGATGCTCGCGGACGGGTAGGCGGGGGTTGCTCCTAGGCTGAGGGGATGACCAACGGCCATCCCGCCTTCCTCACCGACCACTACGAGCTGACGATGATCAGCGCGGCGTTGAAGGACGGCACCGCCGACCGCCCGTGCGTGTTCGAGGTGTTCGCGCGCCGGCTCCCCGCCGGCCGCCGCTACGGCGTGGTGGCCGGCACGGCCCGGCTGGTCGAGCTGGTCCGCGACTTCCGCTTCGACGAGGACGAGATCCGCTACCTCCGCGACCGCCGCGTCGTCGACGCGGCCACCGCGGACTGGCTGGCGAACTACCGCTTCCGCGGCGACATCGACGGGTACGCCGAGGGTGAGCTGTTCTTTCCCGGCTCGCCGATCCTGACCGTGTCCGGCACGTTCGCGGAGGCGGTCGTGCTGGAGACGCTCGCGCTCTCCGTCCTCAACCACGACTGCGCCGTCGCCGCGGCCGCCGCGCGGATGGTCACCGCCGCCCGGGGCCGTGGGGTCATCGAGATGGGCTCCCGGCGTACCCACGAGGAGGCCGCCGTGGCCGCGACCCGCGCCGCCTACCTGGCCGGGTTCGCGTCCACGTCGAACCTGGCGGCGGGCCTGCGGTACGGCATCCCGACGGCGGGCACGGCCGCCCACGCGTTCACGCTGCTGCACGACGACGAGCCGGCCGCGTTCGCGTCCCAGGTCGCGGCGCTGGGCAAGAACACGACGCTGCTGGTCGACACGTACGACATCGCGCAGGGCATCCGCAACGCGATCGCGGTGGCGGGGCCCGACCTGGCCGCCATCCGCATCGACTCGGGTGACCTGTCGGTGCTCGCGCAGCAGTCGCGCGAGCTGCTCGACTCGCTCGGCGCCACCGAGACCAAGATCATCGTTTCCGGAGACCTCGACGAGTACTCGATCGCCGCCCTCGCCGCCGAGCCCGTCGACATGTACGGCGCCGGCACGTCGGTCGTCACCGGCTCCGGCGCGCCGACCGCGGGCCTGGTCTACAAGCTGGTCGAGGTCGACGGGCGGCCGGTGGTCAAGCGCTCGGAGAACAAGGCCACGGTGGGTGGGCGGAAGGTGGCGGTACGCCGGCACAAGCCGACCGGCACCGCCATCGAGGAGATCGTGGTGTCGCAGGGGGTCCCCGACCGGCGTACCGGCGACCGGTTGTTGCAGCGGTCGTACGTGGTCGCCGGCGAGCCGGTGGAGCTGCCGACCCTGGAGGCGTCCCGCGAGCACCTGCGCCAGGGCCTCATCTCGATCCCGTGGGAGGGGCTCAAGCTCTCCGCCGGCGATCCGGCGATCCCCGTTTCTGTCGTACCGGCGAGCTAGGGTCTTTCGCATGACGCGGGCATTGATCATCGTTGACGCGCAGAACGACTTCTGCGAGGGCGGCTCGCTGGCGGTGGCCGGCGGCGCGGCGGTGGCCTCGGGGATCTCCGAGGCCCTGGCCGGCACGCCCGACCGGTGGCGCCATGTCGTGGCGACGAAGGACTACCACGTCGATCCCGGCAGCCACTTCAGCGACAACCCCGACTTCGTCGACTCGTGGCCGCCGCACACGGTGGTCGGCACGCCCGGCGCCGAGTTCCATCCCCACCTCGACACGAGCCGCGTCGAGGCGGTGTTCCACAAGGGCCAGCACGCCGCGGCCTACAGCGGCTTCGAGGGGGCGACGGCCGAGGGCGAGGGCCTGGCCGCGTGGCTGCGCGACCGGGGCGTGACCGAGGTCGACGTGGTCGGCATCGCCACCGACCACTGCGTGCGGGCGACCGCGCTCGACGCCGCGCGCGAGGGCTTCGCCGTCACCGTGCTGCTCGACCTCACGGCCGGCGTCGCGCCGGCGACCACGGAGGCGGCGCTCGGGGCCCTACGGGCCGCCGGGGTCACGCTGGTGGGCACGCCGGTCGTCAAGACGGCATGAGGCTGGCACCCTACCGGGCCGTCCTGCGACTGCCCGGTGTGCGGTCGTTGCTGCTCGTCGCCGTGCTGGCCCGCGTGCCGTCGGTGGCCGCGGGCGTGACGGTGACGCTGCACGTCGTCTTCGAACTCGGCCACGGCTACCTCGCGGCCGGCCTGGTCGGCACGGCGTCGACGGTCGGCTCCGCGATCGGCGCGCCGCTGCTCGGCCGCATGGTCGACCGCCGCGGGCTCCGCCCGGTGCTCGCGGTGTGCACGGCCGCCGAGGCGCTGTTCTGGTTCACGGCCGGCTACCTGCCCTATCCGCTGCTGCTGGTGGGAGCGCTGGCCGCCGGTCTGCTGATGCTGCCCGTGTTCTCGGTGGTCCGCCAGTCGCTCGCCGCGCTGGTTCCGCCGCCGCACCGCCGCCCGGCGTACGCGCTCGACTCGATGTCCGTCGAGCTGTCGTTCATGGTCGGCCCGGCGCTGGCGGTGCTGCTGGCGACCGAGGTGTCGGCCCGGGCCGCGATGCTCGCGGTCGGCGCCGGCATCGTTTCGGCGGGCGTCGCGCTGCTGGTGTTCAACCCACCCGTCCGCACCGACGACGAGGAGACCGCCGCGGCCGACGGCCCGCCACCCCGCCGGCGTGACTGGCTCTCCCCGCGCATGCTGGCCATCCTCGCCATCGCGGTGGCGACGACCCTGGTCCTGGGCGGCACGGACGTGGCGGTGGTCGCGGTGCTCCGCGAGTCGGGCCAGGTCGGCTGGACGGGCCTGGTGCTCGCCCTGTGGGGGGCCTATTCGCTGGCCGGCGGCTTCGTCTACGGCTCGCTGCGCCGGGCACCGTCGCCGCTGGTGCTGCTCGCGGTGCTGGCGGCGGGCACGGTCCCGGTGGGCCTGGCCGGCGACCAGTGGTGGCTGGTCGCGGTCGCCCTGATCCCGGCGGGTGCCCTGTGCGCGCCGACCCTGGCGGCGGCCGCGGACGCGGTGAGCCACCTCGCACCGCCATCGGTCCGCGGCGAGGCCATGGGCCTGCACGGCTCGGCCATCACGATCGGCCTGGCCCTCGGCGCGCCGCTCGCCGGCGCGGTGATCGACCACAGCTCGCCGCCGTGGGGCTTCGCCGCGACCGGCGTCGCGGGTCTGGTGGTCGCGCTGGCGGCGCTTCCGGCGTGGCTACTCCGCCGCCGGCCACCCGCAACGCCGGCCGCCGTTCCGCGCCAGGTCGAGACGATCACACCTGTCGACGCCTGACTCCCTCCGGCCGTGCCCCGGTGGAGGGTGCGTGCCCGCCGGCAGTGAACGGCCGACCATCGGCAGCAGGTGCTTGCCGACCTGCACAAGTCCCGCTGGAGCAACTGGGGCTTCGGCACCGAGTCGCTGGCACCGCCCCGACCGGCACCCCGCCTGCCGGGCGGCGTTCACCGCGACGCGGCACGCAACAGAACCCCGGACGCGGCGTTTCGGCGCGGCTTGCTAGCGGTCTATGTTGCTGGCCGTGCCTTCCTCATGACTCGCCCCGCGATCGGACTCGCTGGTGAGCGGCTTGACGCCGCCTTCCGGCAGACGGCCGCCGAGCGGTCAGCCGCCAGGTGCGGGCGACGTGAGGTCGACGCGGGCCGCGCGGAAAGGCAAAACGCCGCGTCCGGGTGGACGCGGCGTTTCGGCGCGGCTTGCTAGCGGTCTATGTTGCTGGCCGTGTCTTCCTCATAACTCGCCCCGCGATCGGACTCGCTGGTGAGCGGCTTGGCGCCGCCCTCCGGTGGGCCGGCCACCGAGCGGCCGGCCGCCAGGTGCGGGAACTTGAGGTCGAACGCGGGCCGCTCGGAGCGGATGCGCGGCATCTGGTCGAAGTTGCGCAGGGGCGGCGGGGACGA
>Ga0164243_10011351_pt1 | contig 12714 bp, 12 predicted proteins | sample OricompcompostOP_FD_108781 | JGI IMG/M metagenome (GOLD analysis project Ga0164243, IMG submission 108781) | Organic Plus compost microbial communities from Emeryville, California, USA - Original compost - Organic plus compost (OP) | ecosystem: Engineered > Solid waste > Mixed feedstock >...
CACCGACCACCCGCCGGAAAACCGGCTCACAACCGAGGAGAACTCCCATGGCAGCTGCGCCCCAAGACCGTGAGAAGGCCCTCGATCTGGCCCTCGCGCAGATCGACAAGAGCTTCGGCAAGGGGTCGGTGATGCGGCTCGGCGAGGAGACCCGCCAGCCGATCGAGATCATCCCGACCGGGTCCATCGCCCTCGACGTCGCCCTCGGCATCGGTGGTCTGCCCCGCGGCCGCGTCGTGGAGATCTACGGTCCGGAGTCCTCGGGTAAGACCACCGTCGCCCTCCACGCCGTCGCCAACGCGCAGGCCCAGGGTGGGATCGCGGCGTTCATCGATGCCGAGCACGCGCTCGATCCGGACTACGCCGCCAAGCTCGGCGTCGACACCGACGCCCTCCTCGTGTCCCAGCCCGATACCGGTGAGCAGGCCCTCGAGATCGCCGACATGCTGATCCGCTCGGGCGCGCTCGACATCCTGGTGGTCGACTCGGTGGCCGCGCTCGTGCCCAAGGCCGAGATCGAGGGTGAGATGGGCGACAGCCACGTGGGTCTGCAGGCCCGCCTGATGAGCCAGGCGCTGCGCAAGATGACCTCGGCGCTGAACCAGTCGAAGACCACCGCGATCTTCATCAACCAGCTGCGCGAGAAGATCGGCGTGATGTTCGGTTCCCCCGAGACCACCACGGGCGGCAAGGCCCTCAAGTTCTACTCGTCGGTGCGTCTGGACGTCCGCCGGATCGAGACCCTCAAGGACGGCACCGAGGCGGTCGGCAACCGCACCCGCGTCAAGGTCGTCAAGAACAAGGTCGCCCCGCCCTTCAAGCAGGCCGAGTTCGACATCCTCTACGGTCACGGCATCTCCAAGGAGGGCTCGCTGATCGACATGGGTGTCGCCGAGGGCTTCATCCGCAAGTCCGGCTCGTGGTTCACCTACGAGGGCGATCAGCTGGGCCAGGGCAAGGAGAACGCCCGCAAGTTCCTGATCGAGAACACCGACATCCGCGACGAGATCGAGAAGAAGATCAAGGAGAAGCTGGGCATCGGGCCGACCGTCGACGCCGACGACATCGCCCCGGCGCCGGTCGAGTTCTAAGGCGGACATTGAACGACACACCGGACCCCGAGCAGACGCAGAGGCGTCGGGAGGCAGCTCCCGACCGCAAGGGACCCAGCGCATGGGATTCCGCGCTACGACTGCTCGGGGTCCGAGCGCGTTCCCGGCAGGAAATGCGTGAACGTCTGACGCGCAAGGGATTCGACGCGGACACCGTCGACGAGGTGATGGCCCGCCTCGACCGGCATCAGCTCCTCGACGACTCCGACTTCGCCGCCGAGTGGGTCCGCTCGCGCCACCAGAATTCCGGCAAGGGGCGAGTGGCGCTCAAACACGAGCTGCGCAACAAGGGAATCGCGGAGTCGATCATCACCGAGGCGCTCGGCGACATCGACCCCGACGACGAACGCGAGATCGCCGCGCAGCTCGTCGCGCGCAAGCTCACCGCAACGGTCGTCGAACGGATAGCCGCCGACCGCGCCGAACGGGACAAGACGATGCGACGCCTCGTCGGTTTCCTGGTGCGTCGGGGCTACCCGCAGTCGATGGCCTTCGACGTGGTGGCCGAGGCGCTCAGGGGCCTGCAAGAGGCCTGAGCGCCCCGGCCCGCGTCACACGGGTTCCCCCGTCAGAGAAGGTTCTCCGAGGCGGCGAGTTCGGCCTTCTCCGGATCGGCCGGCGGGGCCGACGAGCGGCTTCCCTGGCGCAGCCGTCGCTCGACGACGGTCGCCAGCTTCGACAGCCCGAAGTTGATCAGGATCATGATCGCCGCCACCACGATGAGCGCCGGGATGTAGTTGCCGTACCGCGATGCCGACAGCAGGCCGCTTCGAACGACCTCCGAGTAGCCGATGATGTAGCCCAGCGCGGAGTCCTTCAGCGCCACCACCATCTGCGAGATCAGGGCCGGCATCATCGCCGTGATCGCCTGCGGCAGGAGCACGAGACGCATCATCTGCGACTTGCGCAGGCCCAGCGACAGCGACGCCTCGGTCTGGCCCTTCGGCAGCGAGTTGATGCCGGACCGCAGGATCTCGGCCATCACCGAGCCGTTGTAGAGCGTCAGTCCCGTGACGACGGCGGCGAACGCCAGCATCGACGACGGGAAGATGCCGTAGATGGCGAACAGGAACCAGGTGAACACCATCAGGATCAGCACCGGGATGGCGCGGAACACCTCGACGAAGAAGCCGGCGACCGCTCGAACCCACAGGTGTTCCGACAGTCGTCCGATGCCGAGGATCGCACCGAGCAGCAGTGACAGCACGATGGACACCGCGGCCGCGGCGAGGGTCCGCCACAGGCCGGGCAGGATGTAGCCCGTCCAGGTCGACCAGGTGACGAACGGACTCCACTTCTCGGCGGTGAACTGCTCGTTGGAGGCGAGCACCGCGATCACATAGACCAGGGCCGCGACGAGCAGTCCGATGAAGACGACCGCCGTGATGCGGTTGCGCGCTCGTGCGCGGGGTCCCGGGGCGTCGTAGAGAACGGTTGATTCGGCGCTCATCGCTTCACCGCCAGTCGCTTGGCGAGGTAGCCGAACACGGCCCCCTCGGTGAGGGTGATGATCATGAAGCCCACGGCGATCACGCCGAAGATCACGAACAGTTGGTCGGAGAAGGTCTCGATCTCGGTCTTCATCAGCGCCGCGGCCTCCGCGACACCGATCACCGAGGCGATCGTGGTGTTCTTGGTCAGGGCGATCAGCACGCTGCCCAGCGGCCCGATCACCGACCGGATCGCCTGCGGGAGCACGATGATCCCGAACACCTGCGTGAACGACATGCCCAGCGACCGGGCCGCCTCGGCCTGGCCCAGCGGCACGGTGTTGAAACCGGACCGCAGCGTCTCGCACACGAAGGTGGACGTGTAGAGCACGAACGCCAGGACCGCCAGCCAGAAGTTGTTCGACTTGATCGTCGGGGCGAAGGTCAGGCCCAGGTTCTGGTAGAGGCCGATCGCGCAGAACAGCACGACCAGCGTCAGCGGCGTGTTACGGACGACGTTGACGTAGACGGTGGCGAAGCCGCGCATCACCGGGACGGGTGAGACCCGCATGGCGGCCAGGATCGTGCCCCAGATCAGGGAGCCGATCGCGGAGTAGAAGGTCAGCTGGATGGTGACCCAGAAGGCCGGCCACAGCTGCGGCCCCATGCTGTCCCACAGAGAGACGTCGTTCATCCGTTCTCTCCTCTCACTTCAGCCCGGCCGGGCACGGCGTCGACGTCGAATCGAGGAACTCGAGGTCGCCGGGGTCGGGCAGGTACGGGAACTTCGAATCGGGCTCGTCGGCGCGCGCGATGATCTCGTCGACGTAGGTGTTGCCGAGGTTGTCGCGCAGCGCCTTGTTCCAGGCGGACTCGCCGCCGTCGACCGGGGTGAGCATCTCGTCGAGTGCCTTGTTGATCGCCTCGACCGACGCCTCGTCCCCGAGTGCCACGCCGACGCCGTAGCGCTCGGTCGAGAACGGGCTGCCCGCCGTCTTCAGGGCGTCCTTCACGCAGGCGTCCTTCAGGTAGGTCATCGTGACGAGCTTGAACTCGCCCTTCCAGAAGTTCGAGTAGCCGGCGAGGATCGCCTCGTCGGTGGTGAGGGCGTCGACCTTGCCGCGGCGCAGCGCCTCCACGCATGCCGAGTAGGAGTCGTACTCCTGCAGCTGGACGGTGGGCAGCTGGGCCTTGACGTTCTGCGCCGACGTCGACCCGGTGACCGAGCAGAGCTTCTTGCCGTTGTCGAGATCCTCAAGCTGTGTGATCGAGTTGTCGTCGGCGCGGACCATCAGGCCCTGGTAGGTCTGCAGGTAGGGGCCGCCGAAGGAGACCTTCTTCGCCCGGGCGGAGGTGATCGAGTAGGTGGCGGCGATCAGGTCGACCTCGCCGTTGTCGATCATCGCCTCGCGGCGTGCCGAGGGCGTCTCGCGCCAGGTGACCTTCGGGTGGTCGACGCCGAGCTGGTCGGCGATGTGGTTGACCACGTAGCGCGCGACCGTCGCGTCGAAGCCGGTGACGTTGCCGTTCGGCTCGTACAGGCCGAGACCGGGCTGGTCGAACTTGACGCCGAGGATGACGTTCCCGTCGCGGACCGAGTCCAGCAGGTTGCGCGGATCGGTGCTGCCGCAGCCGGTCAGCAGACCTGCGAACAGCGCGCCGACGGCCAGGATCACGAGCGCGGTGCGTGTGCTCCTCATGTGCATCAGTGCCCCAGGATCTTGCTGAGGAAGTCGCGGGCGCGGTCGGACTCCGGGGAGGTGAAGAAGGTGTCGGGATCGGAGTCCTCGACGATCGCGCCGTCGGCCATGAAGATCACCCGGTCGGCGGCCTTGCGGGCGAAGCCCATCTCGTGGGTGACGACGAGCATCGTCATGCCCTCTTTGGCGAGGGACACCATGACGTCGAGGACCTCGTTGACCATCTCCGGGTCGAGGGCTGACGTCGGCTCGTCGAACAGCATGATCTTCGGGTCCATCGCCAGTGAGCGCGCGATGGCGACGCGCTGCTGCTGTCCGCCCGACAGCTGGGCGGGGTACTTGTCCTTCTGGCTGGCGATGCCGACTCGCTCGAGGAGTTCGAGCGCGCGCTTGTTCGCCTCGTCCTTCGACTTCTTGCGCACCTTGGTCGGGGCGAGGGTGACGTTCTCCAGGATCGTCTTGTGGGAGAACAGGTTGAACGACTGGAACACCATGCCCACGTCGGCGCGCAGTCGGGCGAGGTCCTTGCCTTCCGAGGGGAGCAGCTCACCCTGGATGCGGATCTCGCCGGCATCGATGGGTTCGAGACGGTTGATGGTGCGACAGAGGGTCGACTTGCCCGACCCGGACGGCCCGAGGACGACCACGACCTGTCCGGCCGGGACCTCGAGGTCGATGTCCTTGAGAACGTGCAGCGAGCCGAAGTGCTTCTGCACCCCGCGCATCGAGATCATCGGCTGGGACCCGGGGTCCGCGGACTTGCTCGGCGAAACGGTCATTCTGGCACCCTAACGAAAAAATGTGTCCCCGCGTGGTGCGGGTCACTCTGGTGAGTCGCCGGACGGTGTGACAGACTGCGCGCGCGAGGCGATTTGCGTCGGCCCCGTACCCTGGTAGGAGTGAGTATCGAGTTGTCGGACAGGCCTGACGAGGCCGCATCGACCCCACACCCCCGCAGCTACCAGGTCCGGACCTACGGCTGCCAGATGAACGTCCACGACTCCGAGCGCATCGCCGGACTGCTCGAGGACGCGGGGTACGTGCGGGCCGACGACGATGCCGACGCCGATCTCGTGGTGTTCAACACCTGCGCGATCCGCGAGAACGCCGACAACAAGCTCTACGGAAACCTGTCGCATCTCGCGCCGGTCAAGTCGCGCCGTCCCGGCATGCAGATCGCGGTCGGCGGCTGCCTCGCGCAGAAGGACAAGGACGCCGTCATCGCCAAGGCGCCGTGGGTCGACGTGGTGTTCGGCACGCACAACATCGGCTCGCTGCCGGCCCTCCTCGAACGCGCCCGCCACAACGAGGAGGCGCAGGTCGAGATCCTCGACTCGCTCGAGCGCTTCCCGTCGACGCTGCCCGCCAAGCGGGAGTCGGCCTACTCGGGGTGGGTGTCGGTGTCGGTGGGCTGCAACAACACCTGCACGTTCTGCATCGTCCCGTCGTTGCGCGGCAAGGAGGTCGACCGCCGTCCCGGCGACGTGCTGGCCGAGGTGCAGGCGCTCGTCGACCAGGGCGTGCTCGAGGTGACGCTGCTCGGCCAGAACGTCAACGCCTACGGCATGTCCTTCGCCGACCCGGACCAGCCCCGCAACCGCGGCGCGTTCGCCGAGCTCCTGCGGGCCTGCGGCGACATCGAGGGTCTCGAGCGCGTCCGGTTCACCTCGCCGCATCCGGCGGAGTTCACCGACGATGTCATCGAGGCCATGGCCGAGACCCCGAACGTGTGCCCCCAGCTGCACATGCCGCTGCAATCGGGCTCCGACCGCATCCTGCGCGCCATGCGACGCAGCTACCGCCAGACCAAGTTCCTCGGCATCCTCGACAAGGTCCGCGCGGCGATGCCGCACGCGGCGATCACCACCGACATCATCGTCGGGTTCCCGGGGGAGACCGAGGAGGACTTCCAGGCGACCCTCGACGTCGTCGAGCGCGCGCGCTTCTCCTCGGCGTTCACCTTCCAGTACTCGCCGCGCCCCGGCACCCCGGCCGCCACGATGCCCGATCAGGTCCCGCCGGACGTCGTCGGCGAGCGGTACCAGCGGCTCATCGCGCTGCAGGAGCGGATCTGCCTGTCGGAGAACCAGGCCCTGGTCGGCAACGAGGTGGAACTTCTCGTCGTCGCCGACGAGGGACGCAAGTCCGCGAAGACCCGGCGCATGACCGGCCGTGCCCGCGACGGCCGGCTCGTGCACTTCACACCCGGTGACGCCGGGTCGGCGATCCGGCCCGGCGACATCGTGCACACCGTGCTGACCGACGCCGCGCCGCACCATCTGATCGCCGATGCCGGGATCGGTTCGCACCGCCGTACGCGCGCCGGTGACTCCTTCGAGCAGAGCCGCACCCCGACGACCCCGCCGGTCGGCGTGGGCCTCGGCCTGCCGGGCATCGGTGCGCCGCCGCCCGTCCCGGCGGCGGACGCCGGTTGCGGCACCTGCGGCTGAGCAGACCGACGAGGGTCGGACGAGACCCGACCGGCGACGAGACCTCACGACTCACAACACGAATCGAGGCGATGACATGTCCGAGACCCCGGACCGCAACCCGGGCGACCGCAGCGACGAGGCGTTCAAGGCGTACGAGCGTGATCTGAGGAAGGCCGAGCGGAAGGTCGCCGGCGAGATCGACCCGGGCGCACGCGCGCTCGTCGTCGCGGTCGCGGTGCTGGTGGCGATGGTGTCGCTCGTTCTCCCGCACACCGGATCGGTGTCCGGCCTCGACGTGCTGGCCTACACCGAGTCGGCCGAGGCCGAGCGCGTCACCATCGTCTCGCGCATCTTCGTCTGGCTGGTGGCGCTGTTCGGCATCGTGGCGTCGATGCTCGCGCTGGTGACCCGGCGCTGGGTGCTGGCGTGGGTCGCCTTGTGCGGCTGCGCTATCGCCTGCGTCGCCGGGATGCTCGCCTGGTGGTCGCGCAACACCCCGGGTATCGGCGGCGTCGAGCCGCCGTCGGGCGTCGGCATCGGCCTGATCCTGGGCTGGGTCGCGGTGTTCGTGCTCACCTTCCACTGGTCGCGCGTGGTGTGGGCACGGTCGTCGTACCAGCTCGCGATGGAGGCGGAGCGCCGTCGGCAGGCCGCCGAGCAGGAGGCCTACGCGACGGCGCTCTACAAGAAGAACCCCGACGCCGACGCGTAGTCCTCAGCGGTCGGAGATGGCGCTCTGCGCCGCCTCCGCCCACTCGCGCCACTGCGCGGCCTGCTCACGCAGCTTCGCGGCGTCGCGGTCCTTGCCGCGTTCGGCCGCCTTGCGGGCCTGCTCCTCGAGCTGATCGGCGCGTTCGGCGAACTGGGCCGCGCGTGCCTGCGCCTCCGGATCGGTGCGCTGCCACTGCGCCTCCTCGGCGTCGCGGATGCGCTTCTCGAGCGCCCGCGCGCGATTCTCGAGGGCGTGCATCTGGTCCCGCGGGACCTTCCCGATCTCGTCCCAGCGATCGCGGAACGCGCGGAACTCGCGCCGGGCGGCGTCGAGGTCGGACTCGGGGTCGATCGCTTTCTCCGCGGCCTCGAGCAGCTCGATCTTGGCCTTGGCGTTCGCCTGGTACTCGGCGTCGCGCTCGGACGTGGCGGCGTTGCGCGCGCTGAAGAAGACATCCTGGGCGGCCTTGAACCGCTGCCAGAGCGCCTCGTCGGTGTCGCGCGGCGCACGGCCGGCGGCCTTCCACTCCTGCAGCAGCTCGCGGAACCTCGCCGAGGTGGGGCCCCAGTCCGTCGAACTCGACAGCTCCTCGGCCTGCTTGATGAGCGCCTCCTTGCGCTCCTTGGCCCCGGCGCGCTCCCGGTCGAGCTCGGCGAAGTGGGCGCCGCGACGGCGGTTGAACGCGTCGCGCGCCTTCGCGTAGCGCTTCCACAGGGCGTCGTCGGTCTTGCGGTCGACGCCCTTGATCGACTTCCACTCGTCGAGGATCTCCCGCAGCCGGTCGCCGGCATGCTTCCAGTTGGTCGCCTCGGCGCCGATCTTCTCGGCCTCGGCCGCGAGCTCCTCCTTGCGGGCGATCGCGGCGGCGCGGGCCTTCTCGCGTTCGGCCTTGATCGACTCGGCGACCTCGTCGGCGCTGCCGACGATCGCCTCGAGACGCCGCTGGAGGGCGGCGACGTCGCCGATGACGTGGGCGTTGGGGAGGTCGGCGAGCAGGTGCTTGGCGGCGGCCTGCGCCTTGCGGGGATCGCCGGACCGCGCGGTCAGCCGTTCCTCGAGGACCTCGACCTCGGTCGCGAGATCCTCGAAGCGCCGTGCGAAGTGGGCGAGACCCTCCTCGACGGTGCCGGCCTGCCACGACCCGATCTCGCGCTCGCCGTCGGCGGTCTTCAGCCAGACGACGCCCGACTCGTCGATGCGGCCCCAGCGGTGGGGGTCGCCGGCGCTGATGTGGTTGATGACGGGCTCGTGGGCGCCCGGCCGCGGGCCGGGCTTGGGACGAGGCCCGGGCTTGGGACGGGACCCGGGGGTCGTCGGCGTGCCGGTGCCGGCGGGGTCGGTGCCCTGGGTTGCCGGGGACGGGTCGATCGGGTTGGTCATGTGCGTGTCCTGCCGCTCAAGGTGCCGCGCGTCACGGCTGCCGGTCGCTGGGGTCGATTCTCGCGGGGCATCGTATCGTCCCCGCGATAGCCGACAGTACGGATCCATTCAAGCAGTTCAGGCCCGTGCATGTGGCGTGCGCGCCGACTCGGCGGGTCCTCGCCGACCGCCGTCGACTAGCGTCGTGGTGTGCTTGCGGTCGTCGTGTTCGTGCCGAGTGCTCCGTTGCTGGTACCCGAGTTGGCCGGTCCGGCCGCGTTCGACACCGAACCGGTGCGGGCCGCGGTCGACGACGTCGTCGGCGACGGGCGCGCCGCCGGGGCCGATCGCTGGATTCTGGTCGGCGCCTCGGACGACCCGGCGACCGGCGTCGTGCAGGAGTCCGGATCTGGTGGGTTCGGGCGTTTCGGCGTCGACGTCCGCGTCCGCCTCCACGACGGCACCGGTCCGCGCATGAGCCTGTCCGCTCTGATCGGGGCGTGGCTGCGCGAGCGCGGCGGACTGGACCCGATGGAACCGCTCATCGTCGGCCGCGACACCGCGCCCGGGGACTGCGCGACGCTCGGAGCGGGTCTCGGGCAGGGACTGCGCGACTGTGCCGACCGGGTCGGGCTGCTCGTGGTGGGCGACGGTTCGTACGCGCTGACGCCGAAGTCGCCCGGCGGGGAACGCCGCGAGTCCGCGGTCGCACTCAACGACGCGATCGTGGCGGCGGTCGGCGACGCCGACACCCGGACGCTGGCCGCACTCGATCCGCAGGCGTGCGCCGCCGAGGGCGTCGCCGGGCGGGTGGCCTGGCAGGTCGCCGCCGCCGCGGTGGAGCAGGCGGGCCGGCCCGTGGTGGCGAAGACCCGGTACGCCGACGCGCCGTTCGGCGTCGGCTACATCGCCGCCACCTGGACCCTCGACGACCGCTCATGAGGCCGATCGCGGTCGTGGGCCCGACGGCCTGCGGGAAATCCGACCTCGCCCTCGACCTCGCCGAACGCCTCGGCGGGGAGATCGTCAACATCGACGCGATGCAGCAGTACCGCGGCATGGACATCGGCACGGCCAAGGTCCCGGAGGCCGAGCGGCGCGGCATCCCGCACCACCAGATCGACGTCCTCGACGTCACCGAGGTGGCCACGGTCGCCCGCTACCAGCAGGCCGCCACCGCCGATGTCGAGCGGCTGCTGGCCGCCGGCCGGGTCCCCGTCATCGTCGGCGGGTCGATGATGTACATCCAGGGCCTGCTCGACAACTGGCAGTTCCCGGCCACCGATCCGCTGGTGCGCGCCCGCTACGAGGAGATGCTCGCCGAGCGTGGAGTGGCGGCGATGCACGAGCTGCTGAAGGAGGTCGACCCGGCCGCGGCGTCGACGATCCTGCCGACCGACGGCCGGCGTATCGTGCGGGCGCTCGAGGTCGTCGAACTGACCGGGCGGCCGTTCGCCGCGTCGCAGCCGCAGATCGGCGAACCCCGGTGGGGGACGGTGATCCTCGCGCTGGACCGGGACACGGCCGAACTCGACGAGCGGATCCGGCTGCGGACGCGGCTGATGTTCTCCACCGGCCTCGTCGACGAGGTGGAGGCGCTGTGCGAGAAGGGGTTGCGCGAGGGGCGCACCGCCTCGCAGGCGATCGGTTACAAGCAGGTGCTCGCCGCGCTCGACGGGGAGTACGACCTCGACCAGGCCGAGGAGCTCACCTTCATCGGGACCCGCCGCTATGTGCGCCGACAGCGGTCGTGGTTCCGGCGCGACCACCGCGCGATCTGGCTCGACGCCGGCGCGCCGGGGCTGCTCGACCGCGCCCTCGAAGCGGCCGACCCCGAGAAGCGAGACGCCGAGAAGTAACCTGGACGGCGTGACTTCGGATTCGACAGGCCTGCGGTTCGTCAAGGGGCACGGCACCCAGAACGACTTCGTCGTGCTCGAGGACCCGGCGGCCGAGCTGGACCTCGACCCGGGCCTCGTCGCCGCGCTCTGCGACCGTCAGCGGGGGATCGGTGCCGACGGCCTGCTCCGGGTGGCCCGTTCGGGCGCGCTCGTCGAGCGCGGCGTCCTGCCCGCGCTGCCCGAGGGCGTGGCCGCCGACGACTGGTTCATGGACTACCGCAATGCGGACGGGTCGATCGCCGAGATGTGCGGCAACGGCGTCCGCGTGTTCGCCCACCATGTCCGCGCGGCCGGCCTCGTCGACGCCGACACCTTCACCGTCGGCTCGCGCGCCGGCGCACGGCCGGTGATCATCCACTCCTTCGACGCCACACGCGCGGAGGTCACCGTCGAGATGGGTCGCGCGCGCCTCGAGGGCACCTCGGTCGTGCGCATCGGCGCCGACGCCTACACCGGCGCCAAGGTCGACGTCGGCAACCCGCACCTGGCCTGCGTCGTGGAGGGACTCACCGCGGAGGGACTCGCCGCGGTCGATTTCTCTGCGGGCGTAACCATCGATGCCGGCGACTTCCCGAACGGCGCCAACGTGGAGCTGCTCACCCCGCCGGCCGAGGACGCCGACGGCGGCCTGTACGCCCGGATGCGGGTCTTCGAACGCGGCGTCGGGGAGACCCGCAGCTGCGGAACGGGCCTGGTCGCGGCCACCCGGGCGGCGCTCGACGCACGCGGGCAGGCCACCGGCGCACTCCGCATCGGGATTCCCGGCGGCGAGGTCACCGTCACCATCCGGGAGGACGGGGCGACCCTGCGCGGACCGTCGATGCTCGTCGCCGACGGCGTCCTGCGGCCCGGCTGGGACCGCTGAGCACGATATTCAGGTGCCCGCCGACCCCGCGGCGTGAGACCATGGATCACGTATGACCGAATCATCTGCACAGATCCTCTCCGCCGAAGACCTCGACGAGCGTCCGGACGACGCCCCGACCGTCGGCGAACTCCAACTCTCCGAGCGCGCCTCGCTGCAACGCGTCGCCGGACTCTCCACCGAACTCACCGACGTCACCGAGGTCGAGTACCGGCAGCTGCGCCTCGAGAAGGTGGTGCTCGTCGGTGTCTGGACCGAGGGCACGGCCGCCGCGGCCAAGGCGAACATGGCCGAACTCGCGGCCCTCGCCGAGACCGCCGGCTCCCAGGTACTCGACGCGGTGATCCAGCGTCGGTCCAAACCCGACCCGGCCACCTACATCGGCTCCGGCAAGGCCGACGAGCTGCGCGAGATCGTGCTCTCCAGCGGCGCCGACACCGTCGTCTGCGACGGCGAGCTGACCCCGGCGCAGCTGACGGCGCTGGAGAAGGTCGTGAAGGTGAAGGTCATCGACCGCACCGCGCTGATCCTCGACATCTTCGCCCAGCACGCCTCCTCGCGAGAGGGCAAGGCGCAGGTCTCGCTCGCGCAGATGGAGTACATGCTCCCGCGCCTGCGCGGCTGGGGCGAGTCGATGTCCCGGCAGGCCGGCGGTCGCGCCGGCAGCAACGGCGGCGTGGGGCTGCGTGGTCCCGGTGAGACCAAGATCGAGACCGACCGTCGCCGCATCCGCGAGCGGATGGCCAAGCTGCGACGCGAGATCCGCGACATGAAGAAGGCCCGCACCACCAAGCGGGCGGCGCGCAACCGGTCGTCGATCCCGTCGATCACGGTGGCCGGTTACACCAACGCCGGCAAGTCGAGCCTCGTCAACGCGATGACCGGGGCCGGCGTGCTCGTCCAGGACGCGCTGTTCGCGACCCTCGATCCCACCACGCGCCGCGCCACGCTCGACGACGGCCGCGCGGTGGTCTTCACCGACACCGTCGGATTCGTGCGGCACCTGCCGACCCAGCTCGTCGAGGCGTTTCGGTCCACGCTGGAGGAGGTCGTCGACGCCGACCTGCTGCTGCACGTGGTCGACGGTTCCGATCCGTTCCCGATGGACCAGATCTCCGCGGTGCGTCAGGTGATCAACGAGATCGTCGCCGAGGAGGGCGTCGACGCGCCGCCGGAACTGTTGGTGATCAACAAGATCGACGC
>Ga0164243_10011352_pt1 | contig 12713 bp, 12 predicted proteins | sample OricompcompostOP_FD_108781 | JGI IMG/M metagenome (GOLD analysis project Ga0164243, IMG submission 108781) | Organic Plus compost microbial communities from Emeryville, California, USA - Original compost - Organic plus compost (OP) | ecosystem: Engineered > Solid waste > Mixed feedstock >...
CCCGCCGCCGCGTTCTCTGACATGGTCTCCACTCGATCCACCGAATCCGATCGAGCCTATCAGCCGACCATGTTGACGCTGAGACGCGGACGGCCCTCCCGCGCGTGTCCGCGGGAGGACCGTCAGGCTGTCGGGATCGACGAGAGTCAGAGCACCAGCGTGCCGAGCGTCACGTCCACCTCGTGCGACTCCGAGCCGCGCACGTAGGTGAGCTTCGCATCCTCACCGGCGGCCAGGGCGCGGACCTGCGCCGTGAGATCCGTCGAGCTCGTGATGGGAAGGCCGTTGAAGTTGGTCACGATGTCCCCGGCTCGCAGCCCGGCGGCTTCAGCGGCCCCGCCGGGTGTGACGGAGTCGATCAGGGCTCCGACGACGCTGCTCGAGGAGTCCGCCGCGGCGTCCTTCACGCTGGCCCCGAGCAGACCGTGCGTGGCCGACCCGTTCTCCATGATCTCCTTCGCCACGCGTTCAGCGATGTTCGAGGGGATCGAGAAGCCGAGGCCGATGCTGCCGGCCTGCTCACCGTTGTTCGATCCCGACCCGAGGATCGCCACGTTCACCCCGATGAGCTTGCCCTCCGCGTCGACCAGCGCCCCGCCGGAGTTGCCGGGGTTGATCGCGGCGTCGGTCTGAATCACGGCGAGCGAGATGTTCGCGCTCGGCTGCGGCTGTTCCGGCTGCTGCCCCGGAAGGTTGAAGTCGAACGGGCTCTTCCCCTGGCCCTCGTCGGTGTCTCCGCCATCATCGGGGACCGCCGACGATGCGACGGTGATGCTCCGGTTGAGAGCGCTGATGATGCCGTCCGTGACGGTGCCGGCCAGTCCGAGCGGCGCACCGATCGCGACTGCGACGTCGCCGACGTTCAGCTTGCTCGAGTCGGCGAACTCCATGGGGGTGAGACCCGATGCGTCATTCAGCTTGATCACGGCCAGGTCATAGACCGGGTCGGTTCCGACCACCGTCGCCGAATAGAGCTTCCCGTTCGCGTCGGTGACCTGGATCGTCGGGTCGGAGAGCATTCCGTCGAGGGTCACGACGTGGTTATTGGTCAGCACGTACCCGTCTTCGCTCAGGATGATCCCCGAGCCGCCACCGGCAGCGTTCGGGCCGGCGACGTCGATCGTGACGACGCTCGGAGCGGCCTTCGCGGCGATGGCCGAGGTTCGCGTCACGTCGTTCGTGTCGTTGATGGTGATCGACTGCGGGCCGTTCGAGTCGCTGACGACGGTGCTCGCCGACTGGCTCGCGACGATCGCATAGGTCCCGGCACCGGTCGCACCGCCGACGAGGGCTCCGATCGCGAGGCCGGCGATGAGGAGCTTCCCGCTCCCCCGCCGCCGAGCCTCGGGTGCGTCGCCGCTGCCCCGGCGCCCTCCCCCGCCCTGGGAACCCGGTGCGTAGGGGTAGACGGGCGCGCCGGGGATCGGGGTACCGAAGGCGCTGTGGCCGTGATGTGCGGGAGCCGAGGAGTGCTGGGCATTCGACGCGCCGGCGAGGGGCTGCCCAGGCGTCTGATGGCCGTGCTGCGGGTAGCCGCCGTACGGGCGGTGCTGCTCAGGGGCGCCGCCGGCCGGGACCCGTCGGTCCTCGGGCTGCGCCGGCATCCGCTGCGCCTGTGACGGGACGGGCCCGCTCTGGCCGGCGGCGTTGCCCGCCGGGCCCTGGACGGGCTGGTCCGGCGAGCGCTGGCCCGAGTGCCCCTGGGCAGGCAGCTCCTCCGGCCGCGGCGGCCACGGCTCCGGTGAACGCCACCCTCCGTTCGCAGGAGCCTCCGACACCGCGTACGACGCGGACTGTGCCTGAGCCCCGCCACCCGGGACACCGTCATCTCCGGAGGTGACCTCGCTCTGAACGACGTCATTCAGTTCGGCGGCGGGACGGACGTCGTCTCCTGCGCCGAGGCGGTTCGTGTGCGGATCGGTCCCCCGACCGTCGGCCGGGTTGACGTCCTGCGGGTTCTCAGTCATCTTGCGCTCCTTTCACGCACGATCAGCCTGACCCATGAAGCTGTGCATTGTTTATGTCGAGTCTGTGAGGCCACTACGGCGTTACCCGGATCTGCCTGAACCCCGACCGTGCTCCCGCGAGGAACGACGTCCAAGAGGCTTGACGCGCCGTGCCCGCTGTGGAACGTCACGCGTCCCTTCTTCACTCCGCGCCCAGTAGCCTAGTGCCGATGACTACGACGACCCATGGCGCGTGGCGGCGCACCGCCGCCGGAGCCGGCCTGCTGGGCGACGACGGCTCGGTCGCCGCGACGATCTTCGCCGAGATGAGCGCGCTCGCGGCATCGACCGGCGCGATCAACCTCGGACAGGGGTTCCCCGATGAAGACGGTCCCGCCGTCGTCTTGGCGGCCGCATCCGACGCCATCGCGGCGGGTGAGAACCAGTACCCGCCCGGCCGAGGGATCCCGGACCTGCGCTCGGCGATCGCCGAGCACCAGCAGCGGTTCTACTCGCTGGTCGTCGATCCCGACACCGAGGTGCTCGTGACGGCCGGCGCGACGGAAGCGCTCGCTGCTGCTGTGCTCGGCTTGACCGAGCCCGGCGACGAGGTGCTCACGTTCGAACCGTTCTACGACGCGTACGGCGGACTGATCTCCCTCGCGGGCGCCGTGCATCGGACGGTGCCACTGCGGTGGCCGGACTTCCAGCCCGACCACGACGACCTGCGGGCGGCCGTGACCGACCGCACCGCCGTGATCATCGTGAACACGCCACACAACCCGACGGGAACGATGCTCACAGGCGAGACCCTCGAGCTCATCGTCGAGCTCGCACACCGTCACGACGCCGTCATCGTGACGGACGAGGTCTACGAGCATCTTGTCTTCGACGCACCGCACATCCCCGTGGCCGGCCTCCCCGGAGCGTGGGAGCGGACCGTCACGATCTCATCCGGTGGCAAGACCTTCAACACCACAGGGTGGAAGGTGGGGTGGGCATCCGGCCCTTCGGCGCTCATCACGGCCGTCACGACCGTGAAGCAGTTCCTGACCTACGTGAACGGCGCGCCGTTCCAGCCGGCGATCGCAGCGGGCCTCCGCCTGGGAGACGACTTCTTCCGCCACGCAGCCGATGCCCTCCGGCAGAAGCGTGACCTCCTCTCAGCCGGCCTCGCCGCCTCGGGGTTCGGGGTGGCGCAGCCGGCAGCGGGGTACTTCGTCATCGCCGACGCCAGCGAGCTCGGGTATGACGACGCCATGGACCTCTGCCGCCGGCTTCCCGGCCTGGCAGGCGTGGTCGGGGTGCCGGTCAGCGCTTTCGTCGACCCGGCCCGGCGTGACGCGTACCGCTCGCTCGTCCGCTTCGCCTACTGCAAACGGGTCGAGGTCCTCGACGCGGCGGTGCAGAGACTCGGCGCCCTCGGGCGAGCTCAGCGCGGCACGACGGCGTAACGACGCAGTGACAGAGCGGGGTTCGCCGCCCTCACCTCATCCAGTCGCGCCTGCGAGATGAACGCCACCGCGACATCCGTCTCGGTTCCGAGGGACGCGACCGTGACACCGGCAGGGTCGACGATCATGCTGTTCCCGACGCCGATCGACGGCCCGTGATCGGCAGCCGCCAGGTATGCCGTGTTCTCGATCGCCCGCGCCGTCACCAGCGTGCGCCAATGGTGTTCCTTGAGGGGTCCGCGCACCCACTCGGCCGGAACGAGGATCACCGTGGCTCCCGCGTCCACGAGCGTGCGGGTGACTTCAGGGAAGCGGAGGTCGTAACAGGTCTGGAGGCCGAAGGTCAGACCGGCTGCCGCGAAGACCTGCGGCTCACTGATCTCGCCGGGCGCGATCCAGTCGCTCTCCTTCTGCCCGAAGGCGTCGTACAGATGCTGCTTGCGGTACGTCGCGACGATGCGCCCACCCGGCTCGATCGCCACGGCGGTGTTGCTGACCCTCCGATCGCCGTCGACCCGCTCGACCATTCCTGCGACGACGTGGATGCCGAGCTCTGTCGCCAGTCCGCCGAGCGCCCTGGTGAACGGGCCGTCGAGGTCCTCCGCGTGCTCGGCGAACCGCTGATCCATCGGGTCTGCGAAGAAATTGGAGTATTCGGGGAACAGCACGACGGATGCACCGCGCTCGGCGGCGCGGGCGGCAAGCGCGCCGATCTGGGCGAGGTTCTCGTCCGCCTCGTCGGTGGGGACGAACTGCCCGACGGCGACACCGATGGATGTCCCGGCGGATCTGGTCGCGTTCGCAGTCATGGAGCAAGCCTAGGGTGTGTGCCCGTCGATCAGGCGCCGAGCAGTTCTCGCAAGGCCGTCTCCGCCGCCGGACCGGTCGCTCGCCTCGCGACCTCCCCGGCGCGATACAGGTCGATGATGCGCGGATCGATGTAACTCGACCGGGCTATCGCGGGTGTGTTACCCAGCACGGACGCGGTCTCGGCGACGGCCGCGGAGATAGCCTTCTTCGCCGCCGTCGCCGTGGCCGGCGCGCCAGCTCTCGCGAGCGCCTGCGAGGCGACCACTCCCCCTCGCAGTGTGCGGAAGTCCTTCGCCGTGAAGTCGGCGCCCAGACGCTCTCGCACGTCCGCATTGATCTCTTCGGTGGAGAGACAGCGCCACCGGTCGCCATCGCGCCAGGCGAGCAGGGGCTCGTCCGCGCCCCGGCGCTTGAGCGAGCGCAGGACGTGCGCGAGATCCGAGTCCACGAGCTCCGCTTCCCACTCCTGCCCGCTTTTGCCCGGAAAGCAGAGGCTGATCGTGCCCGTCGCCGACACGGTCGCGTGCCCGCACAGCAGCGTGGCCAGCCCGTGAGTGCCGTGAAGCTGGAGATAGCGTTCCCCTCCCACCCTCGGAGCCACCGTGTCGAGCAGGCGGAAAGCGGCCGCCAACGCTCGGGACCTGGTCGGCTCCGCTTCCCTGAGCGCACGCGTGACCCCGCGGCGGGCGCGAGGCAGGGAAGCGGCGAGCTCGAGGCTCCTGGCGAACTTCACACGATCCATCCGCGCACGCCAGTCCGCGTGATACAGGTACTGTTTTCGTCCGGCGGCATCGACGCCGGTGGCCTGGATGTGCCCGAGCGGATCGGGACTGATCCAGACGTCCTGCCACGCTGGAGGAATCACGAGCGCGTCGATCCGCGCACGGACGTCCGGGTCACGGATCACGCTGCCAGACGCGTCGATGTAGGCGAAGCCCCTGCCGGAGCGTCGCCGCCGGATGCCCGGAGCGCCCGGATGGCTGGTTCTCAGTCGGACCATCGACTCTCCGCGTTCTCTGAGAAATCCACAGTGTCGTTGGACGTCGGTGTTACCGATTTGTTATCGTTGTCGGGCGGTTCCGTGAACAGCGGCACCGCAGCCCCACAATCGGTGCATCCGGTGGCCCTCAACGGATGCACGCGCCACGAAGTGCCTCCGTGCCCGTCTCCTCGTGTGCGAAGCAAGCGATGCGTCTGCAGACGGGACGGCGAGCAGCCGTCGGAGGCCCCGGAGACAGAACTTTTGGCCCTAAACGGAACCCCCGAGTCCCCAGCAGACTCCTCCCGACCCGAGCCCGCGTCCTCCTCCGCCTTGCCGACCCGTCGAAGCCTGCGCAGGGCGCGCGCCTTGGCCGAAGAGAAGCGGAGCAGCTTCCAGGCCCCCCAGGATGCGTCGGCCACTCCCCTGCTTCCGCTCGTGGCCTCAGTGCCTGCCGATCCGGGGTCGTCCACGGCAACGCCGGTCGCCTCATCCGCGACACCGCTCGCCGCCGACCCGGTGACGACCGATCCCGGCGACCCCGCTTCTGTCGTGGCCGACACCATCGCCGACGAGCCTGTCTCGCCCGTCGTCGATGAGCCGGCGAAGCGCGTGAGCGTTCCGATCGAGGCCGAGCCTGAGAGCCTGGCCGCTGTCCACCAGCCCTCCCGCCGGGCGAGGCGAATCACCCGCCGGGACATGGTCGCACGCCCGACGCGGTCCTCCGGCAGACGATCCGTCCGCGGGACGCTCATCGCCCTGCTCCTGGTACCCGGCCTCTTCGGAACCGTGGCGCTTCCGGCCTTCTCACTGCCCGACGCGGCTGCGGACGCCAACGCCCAGCTCACGTCGGCGGGCGAGCAGAGCCTCGTGGTGAGCGCCGACGCCGAGAACGCACCGCTCGAACGGGACGCGTACTCGGCCACGAGCGTCGACGACCTGATCACCGCGCGCGCGGCATCCGGGTACTCGTACGACGCGGCGGCGGCCATGGCTGCGTACAACGGTCCATCCTCTCAAGGCTGGTGGCGTCCCGTACCGGGCGAGATCACGTCCCCGTACGGCCCACGCAACCTCATCTGCAACTCCGCGGGTTGCTCCAACTCGTTCCACGAGGGCATGGACTTCGGCAACGACTGCGGCACGCCGATCCGTGCCGCCAACGCGGGCACCGTCACCTTCGTGGGCAATGCCGGCGCATACGGCAACCGCGTGATCATCGATCACGGTGACGGCCTGGAGACCGTCTACGGGCACATCCAGCCCCGCTCGTTCGAGGTGGAGGTGGGCGACGTGGTGTCTGGCGGTCAGCACATCGCGAACGTGGGTGCCACCGGTGTGGTGAACGGGTGCCATCTCGACCTCAAGGTCATGATCGACGGTGAGACGACAGACCCTGCCCCGTTCCTGATCACACACGGCGTGCCGGTCTGATCGCGCGGCGCCTCTGGCCCGCCGCCTCAGAACTCCTCCGACAACTGCTCGGTGTCCGACTCAGGGTCGAGCCCGCTGTCCTCTCGTGCTCGTTTCGCCGGCGACGAATTGACGTCTTCGCTCTGCTCCTCCGTCACCGTCTCCAGGTGATGCTCAGGAACATCGCCGAGCGCCAGGCTCGGGTCGTCGTTCCCCGGCTCGAACTCGTTGCTGTGCATGTCATCCGATCCACTGTGCATGTCGTGTCGCCTTTCTCCCGCCATCACGGCTCAGGGGCACCACCGGAGGCGGTGTCCTCCGTCGTCGTCGGATCATGGTGTTCCTGCAGCGACGGCTCCTCCGAGCCCGACTCGGCCGTGCTCGACTGCCCGTCCTCCCCGGCGCCCTCCGACACACGGGCGTCGCCAGCCGGCGCAGGCTCGTCGCCCGGTACCACTTCCTCGACGTCGGGGTTGTTCTCCAGTGGATCGCTCATGGGTGTCTCCCTTCCCGATCAACGCTAAGGTCGACGCCGCAGGCCATCGAGAGGGTTGACGTCGCGCAGTCATCGATATAGGCATCCGCCGTACGACGAAGGCCGCCGGGGGTACCGGCGGCCTTCGCGGCTGCTGGCGTCGGTTCTCGACGCTCCCTACGCGGACTTCGTCCCTCCGGACGGCTCAGGCGTGCGCGCGCAGTCGTGGTGCCAGGTCACGCTCGAACTGCTCCATGAAGCGGCGCTGATCATGGCCTGGCGCGTGGAACACGAGGTGGTTGAAGCCTGCGTCGATGTACTGCCGGATCTGCTCGACGGTCTCGTCGGGATCGGATCCGACGATCCAGCGCTTGGCGATCTGCTCGATCGGGAGCGCGTCCGCTTCCCGCTCCATCTCCACCGGATCGGTGATCGAGTGCTTCTGCTCGGCCGTGAGCGAGAGAGGCGACCAGAAGCGGGTGTTGTCGAGGGCGCGGTCGGGGTCGGTGTCGTAGGAGAGCTTGATCTCGATCATCCGATCGATCTCAGCGGCGTTCCGTCCGGCGTTCTCCGCCCCTTCTGCGACGGCAGGCAGGAGCTTCTCGGTGTAGAGGTCCATGCCTTTGCCGGAGGTGCAGATGAAGCCGTCGCCCGCGCGACCGACATACCGGGCGACGACCGGTCCCCCGGCCGCGATGTACACGGGGATGCCGCCGTCCGGCCGGTCGTAGATGCTTGCGTCGTGGGTCGAGTAGTACTCGCCCTCGAACGTCACGCGGTCTTGTGACCACAGTGCGCGCATGAGGTCGATAGCCTCACGCAGGCGCGCGAATCGCTCTCTGAACTCGGGCCAGTCCTGCTCGCCCGCGCCACGGAATCCGGTCGCGATCTCGTTCAAGGCCTCGCCGGTTCCGACCCCGAGCATGATCCGTCCGGGGTAAAGGCAGCCGAGCGTCGCGAACGCCTGCGCCATGACCGCGGGGTTGTACCGGAACGTCGGCGTCAGCACCGACGTTCCGATCTGGACCGTCGAGGTCCGCTCGCCGACCGCCGCCATCCAGGCGAGCGAGAACGGCGCATGGCCGCCGGTGTGCCGCCACGGCTGAAAGTGGTCGCTCACGGCGACGGACTCGAAGCCGTGCTGCTCGGCGGCCACCGACAGGTCCACCAGCTCACGGGGCGCGAACTGCTCAGCGGATGCCTTGTAGCCGAGTTTCAGGGGAAGCACACTCGTTCCTTTCGGGTATGTCGATCGGTACGACCGATCGAGGGCGCGAGTCGTCGCGCCCACGTGACCTTCCCGGACGCACGTGCCCGCTGCGCGGTGCACATCCGGCCGGAAAGGTCACTTCGGGTGGGTGTAGGGACTCCGCCTTCTAGATGCGGTCCTTCTTGAGGGTCGGCAGCACGTCGTTCGCGATGAGCTCGAGCGTCTCCTCGAAGCGGTCGTGCTGCATGCGCAGGTCGAACACGAAGTGATCGATGCCTCGCGACGCGATCTCGGCGATCTGCTCGATGACCTCATCCGGGTTGCCGACCGTGATGATGCCGCGCAGGTCGTCCAGCTCCTTGAAGCCGCCCTCCGGCTGGATCCACGTGGCGCTCGCCTCAGAGGACCCGGCCAGCGCCTCGATCGGCACGTTCGCCCGCGCACGCTCGCGATCCTTCTCGACCTTGACCAGCGGGATGATCGACTTGGTGATCTTGTTGCCCTTGGCGGCGACGAGCTCGTCGAGGGTCGCCAGACGGTCGTCGAGGGTTGCCAGAGGGATGCGTCCCGGCATCCACGCGTCGCAGTACTCGACCGCGTTCTTCACCGAGATCGTGGTCGTGCCGCCGTACCAGATGGGGATCGGGTCCACCGGCTTCGGGAAGATCCCGATGTCCTCGTACTGGAACATCTGACCGTTGTGGTCCATGCGGTCCTGGTACCAGACCTTGCGCACGATCTCAGCTGTCTCGACGAAGATCTTCTTGCGGTCGCTGCGCTTGAAGCCGACCGCGCCGAGCTCCTTCTCACCGCTTCCCAGCCCCAGGCCCGCGATGACACGTCCGCCGGCGAGGTACGAGAGCGAGGCGAGATCCTGCGCAAGTTTGAGCGGCCACCTCAGCGGAATGAGTACGGCGCTTCCCATATAGATCTTCGACGTGCGGGAGGCGATCGCGGCGAGCACGGTGAGCGGCTCCACGAACGTCGGGTCCGTTCCCTCCATGCCGTGCGGCGTCCAGAGCAGGTGGTCGCGCACCCACACGGCGTCGAGACCGATGTCCTCCGCGAGAACGGCGCCCTCGATGATGCGCTTCGGCGAGGCATCCGCACCGAAGTGCGGGAGCAGCACGCCGTAGGTCATGCCGGCGTCGGTGCGGTCGAGCGGACGGAAGTCCTGGGGAGTGACGACGCTCACTGGGCGACCCCCGCGATGTACTGACCGAAGCCCTTCTCGCCGAGCACCTCTCGCTCCTTGGCGATCACGGTTCCCCGCAGCATCGTGAGTTCGACGTATCCCTTGATCGTCCAGCCGACGTACGGCGACCAGCCGACCTTGGTCTGCAGGTTGTCGTCGGTGATGACGTGCTCGCGGTCCATGTCCACGATCACGAGGTCGGCATCAGCGCCCGGGGTCAGCACGCCCTTCTTCGGGTACTGGCCGATGAACTTCGCAGGGGTCTCGGCCAGCAGCTCGACGGCACGCCGGAGGGAGAGCTTGCCATTGTTGACGTCCGTGAGCGTGATGCTGTACTGCCAGTCGTACTGCGGCGATCCCATCGCCGCGTTCCACGCGTCGTCGTCGAGCTGGGCGATCTCCTCCAGCGTGTGCGGAGCGTGGTCGGCGTCGATCATGTCCATCGTGCCGTCGTTGAGGGCCTGCCAGATCTTCGCCATCCGCTCGGGGTCCTCGGTGATGAAGCCGCCGGGGCACGCCCGACCCTTCTTCTCCTCGAGGTCCTTGAGGGTGAGGTGGTAGTACTTCGGGTCGACGGCGGCGGTTACGCGCTGACCGTTCTCCTTGGCCTCCCGTACCAGGTCGAGGCTCTTGCCCGAGTGCGTGTGGACGATGTGGAGGCGCACACCGGTGAGACGCTGCAGGTTGATGAGCGTGTTGACGGCGGTGTGCCAGATCTCCTCGGTCGTGTACACCTCTCCGAAGGTCCGCCAGTCCTGGGGCTTGCCGGCGGCGAACGCCTCCTCGCTGAGCTTCTCGAAGAGCGCCTGGTTGAACGGGTGGATGAGCGATGGGAGGCCGGTCTCGGCGATCGCACGGAAGGACGAGATCAGCTTGCCCTCGTCGTTGAGCGCCAACCGCGGGTCGTGCGGGTAAGCACCGGAGACCTGGAAGGTCTTGTAGCCGGTCGCACCCGCCTCTGCGAGCTTCGGGATCTCGATCGGGTTGGTTCCGGCGACCCAGTGGCCCCAGTCGATGATCGACTTGCCGTCGGCGAGCTCACGCTTCTCGAGGAAGGCCTCGACCGTGTCGGTCGGAGGCTCGACGTTGGGCATGTCGATCATGGTCGTGATCCCGCCGACCGCCGCGGCGCGCGAGGCCGTGTAGAAGTCCTCTTTGTGCGTGTATCCCGGCTCACGGGTGTGAGCGTGCGTGTCGATGATGCCCGGCAGGATCACCTTGCCGGTTGCGTCGATGACGGTCTCCGCGTCCCCGGGTTCCCCGGCGCGCAGGAGTCCGACGATGATTCCGTCGTCGATGAGAACGTCCGTCTCGACCAATCCGCCGTGCACGTAGACACGACCTCCGGTGATTCTGGTCGCGTAGTCAGCCAATGTATTCCCTTTCTCGATTGTCCTGATGGACGGTCATTCAGACTTCGACGAAGTCGATGGATGACGGAGCGTAGATCTCGATGAGACGGAGATCCTCGCTTCCGCTGTTGTGGACGGCGTGAGGGACGCCCGGCGGGATGAAGATGAAGTCGCCCTGGCCGACGACGTACGCGTCGTCGCCCACAGTGATCTCGCCCTCGCCGCCGAGAACGAAGTAGGCGTTCTCGTTCCCGCTGTGATAGTGCCGAGGTCCCGGCTCCGTTCCGGCCCTGACCACGTTGATGTGCACGTCGAGCTGCTTGGCGCCGTCGCTCGCGTCGACCAGGAACTCCATGGTTCCCCGGCCATAGCGCAGTTCCTTCATGCGTCCCTGGCCAGCTCTGATGACGACCGGCTCTACCGACATGTCTTGCTCCTTTGCTGAAAACGAATGCTCACGGACGGTTCCTGGCCGTGTGCCATGGCATGGTGACCCTCTCCAGCCATCCGACGAACGCTGTCAGGGCCACGCTCGCCGCCATGAGGGTGAGGATGGGCACGAAGAGGTTCGCGGTCTGGAAGAAGTTGGCGTACGTGATGATGAGACCGCCGAGTCCCGTGATGGTCGCGGTCATCTCCGCGACGATCACGCCCGCGAGAGCGAGGCTCAAGGCCTGGTTCACGCCTGCGAAGATGAACGGGAGCGCCGCGGGGAACTTCACCGTCACGATCGTCTGCCAGCTGGTCGCGTTGAACGACGTGGCCGCCTCGACCATCTCCCCCGCCGCGTTCTTCACGCCAGCGGCGGTGTTGATGATCACCGGGAAAACGGCCGAGATGATGACGAGGAACACACGCAGCTGGACGTCGATCCCCAGCCATACGATCAGCAGAGGGATGAGCGCGATCGACGGGATGCTGAAGATGAACGCGATGTACGGCCCGACCACCCACTCGAAATGCTTGCTGACCCCCATGAGCACACCGACGACGATGCCGATCGCGATGGCGAGCACGAGTCCGAGGATCAGCGCGTACGCGGTGGTGCCGAGTGCCTCCCACATCGGACCGGGGTTCTCGACGAAGAGGACCCAGAAGGACCGTGCGATCTCGACGGGACCCGAGAGCAGAGCACGGCTCACGGTGTTCGCATAGAGCTGCCAGGACACCAGCAGCAGGATGAGGAAGGCGATCCGCAGCGCCCAGCGCCGGGGCGCGGTCCGGGTCAGCGGGTTGCCGGTGCGTACGACGGTCGGACGGGGACGCCTCCGCGTGCCGCGCGAGCGCGTCGCGATGGCCTCGGTCTCGGTTGCGGTCTTCGGCATGTCAGTCCTCCCTCGATCCGAGCGACCATGGTGCGACGCCCTTCTGCACGAGACCGAGGAGCCACAGCAGAAGGATGCCGATGACGCCCAGGACGATGGTCGGCACAAGGAGCCGGCCGGTCTGGAAGAACTGGCCGAGGTCGATCAGCAGACGGCCGGTGCCCGTGATGGACGCCGTCATCTCCGCGACGATCACGCCCACGAGCCCGCGGATCAGACCGATCCGCAGGCCTGCGAAGACATAGGGCACGGTGGCGGGGACGACGACGGTTCGCAGTGTCTGAGTCCGGGATGCGACGAACGACCTCGCGGTGTCGTCGTAGTCGGGGTCGATGAACCGGGCTCCCTGGTAAGCGTTGATGATGATCGGGAACATGGCGCTCAGTACGACGATCACCACGCGCATCTGGAAGTCGATGCCGAACCACAGCACCAGCAGCGGGACGAGCGCGATACGAGGCGTCGCGTACAGCGCAAGCACGTACGGACGCAGCAGAACCTCGAAGACCGGCGAGCGGCCCATCAAGAATCCGATGCCGATCCCGAGCACGATC
>Ga0164243_10011354_pt1 | contig 12711 bp, 12 predicted proteins | sample OricompcompostOP_FD_108781 | JGI IMG/M metagenome (GOLD analysis project Ga0164243, IMG submission 108781) | Organic Plus compost microbial communities from Emeryville, California, USA - Original compost - Organic plus compost (OP) | ecosystem: Engineered > Solid waste > Mixed feedstock >...
ACGTCGGCGACGGCGCCCGGCATGGCCATGGTGCCGTCGACGCCCTCGGCGGGCGTGAGCGGGAACCGGCTGAGCAGCACCGAGCCGTGGGACCCGGCGGCCGGCTCCGCGACCCGGTGCGGATAGGCGGAGCCCAGCTCCCGGCGCAGAACGGCGTCGCAGGTCCGCTCGCACTCCTGGACGAACACGACGTCCGGTTGCTCGCGGCGGACGGCGGCGGCCAGCGCTCCGGCCGCGTGCCCGAACTCGACGTTCGAGGTCAGGACGCGCATGGAGGCCAGCGGCGGTCCCTCCGGCCGCCGGCTCTTGCCGTACGGCTCGATGAACCAGGCCAGCAGGCCGAGCAGCGCGACCGCCCAGACCAGGCCGGTCCACCAGCGCGAGAGCAGGGCGAGCAGCAGTCCGGCCACGGTGGGCACGAGCAGCCAGGGCAGGAAGGCCAGCAGCTGCGGCACGGGGGTGAGGGCGTCGGTGTCGGCGGCCCGGCAGGCGACGACGGCGGTGACGACGAGCAGGAGCGGCGCGGCGAGCCACCGCCCGGCCCGGTGGCGCCGGCGTCCGTCCTGGTTCCCCCGGTCTGTCACGGCGACGACGTTACGAGGTGGGGCGCCGGTGGTGCCAGGTGCACCGGGTGTCCCCCGGGTCCGTCAGACCCGGGCGCGGGTCGGCGGGCGGGCGGGGTCCGTGGCGGGCCGGGCGGCCTCCCGGCGCCGGGCCAGGTGGCCGGTGAGGCGGGCCGCGAGGGCCATGGCCAGGCCGAGGACGACCAGGGACCAGGCCACCGAGCGCAGCGGCTGGGTCAGCGCGTCGTAGACGGCGCCGGCGGCCGGGCGGTGGGCGGCCTCGGGCAGATCGGCGAGGGTCAGCCGGCGCCCCAGGGCCACGGCGAGGACGAGGAGCGCGCCGCCCAGGGCCGTGCCGAGCGCGGACGCGGTGACCGCGCGGCGGCGGCAGGCGGCGACGGCGATCCCGGCCACCGCGAGCACCGCGGCGGCCACGGGCAGCCAGAACCCGGCGACCTCCAGCACGTCGTACCCCTTCCTGAGCCGGGCCAGTTCGTCGGCGCCGAGGACGGGCACCTCGGTGTGCTCGACCGGGATGTGCCGGGCGACCGTCACGTGGTCGTCCAGCAGCCGCTCCTTGACCTGCGCGGTGATCGGCGCGAGATCGACGGTGACGGGGCCCGCGCGGCCGTCGCGCAGGGCGTCCAGGACGGCGTCGTGCACCGCGCGGTTGCCGGCGTCCCAGGCGGTCCGGAAGGTCGCGGTGCGGGTGAAGGAGTCGGCCGCGTCCCGGACGAAGGGGCGGACCGTGCCGGGCGCGGGTGACGCGGGCGCCCCGGCCAGCCGCCGGTCGACCTCGCGCATGATCCCGGTGCCCAGGGCGTCGGCGGCCGCGCGCCGCACCGCCGGGTCGGAGGCGAGCGGCGCCATGGCCGTGACGTAGCGGCCGGTGTCGGCGAGCCCGTACGCGGCCCAGGCCGCCGCCGCGCCGAACGGCAGGAGGAGGCACGACAGCGCGATCAGCGCCGCCGACAGAGCGTCACGCAGCCGGGTGGACACCCCTCAAGCGAAGGACGGACCGGCCCGGGGCGCGCGCCGGGTGCCTGCATCCGGGCGCACGGTTCCCCTTTCCGGCGGAGGCTCCGGTGGAGCGTTCACCCGGACGGGTGGCTCAGGTGCGCCGGCCCTCGGCGTCCTCGTGCGTGTAGTAGCGGTAGAACAGCACGATGAAACAGGCCGCGCCGAGCGCGAGCCCCATCAGGGACGACCTGACGACGCTGTGGCCGGTCTGGGCGTACAGGAATCCGAGCGCGCTGCCGGTGAAGGCGGCCCACAGGATCGCGTGCATCTCGCGCCGCATCTGGCCGGAGACGGCCCGGACGGCGACGAACAGCAGCATGAACACCGCCGCGGAGACGAAGCCCAGGAGCAGGTTCCAGCCGGTGATCTCGCCGCCGGCACGGCGGTCGGCCGCCACCCAGTAGCCGTAGATCAGACCGAGGACGACCGGGACGGCCACGTGCGCGGCGCGGTGCGCGCGCGGGCTGAGGATGTCGGTCGCCGGGCGTGCGCTCGCCGTGCGTCGCCGGGACGCGGGTGCCGCATGAGCCATGGGAGCACTCCTTCCTCTCCGCCCCCGCACTCCAGGGCACACCTGGGGCGGCGGCCTGGCAAGTCGGCGCCGTACGCCGGCTCGGTGTCACCCGGCCGGGTACCCGGATGCGGCCCGCCGGACGCCGTGTTTCGCTGAGGCGCATGAGGGCCGTCAGCGACGGTGAGGTCAGCCCGCTGGGTGACATGCGCCGGGCGCGGCCGCTTCGTGTGCGGGGCAGGAGCGTGGCCTGGGTGCCGCCGCTGCTGCTGCTCGCCGGCATCGTGGTCGTGGACTTCTGGACCAGCCGCGACTTCCGCATCCTGTCCTGGATCGTGCTGGTGCCCGGCATCGCGGCCGCGATCTGCGGGGTGTGGGGGACCGCCGTGTTCGCCGTGCTCGCGCCGCTGACGTACATCGCCGCCGACGCGCTGCTGCCGCACCAGTTCCAGGCCGGTCTGCCCGACCTGGTCCTCGCCGCCATGGGTGGTGTCCTCGCCACGCTGGCCTGCGTGGTCCGGGTGCGCGGCGAGGAGCGGATGCTGCACATCGAGGACGTGGCGGCCACCATCCGGCGCACCGTGCTGCGCCCGCTGCCGCCCGGCTGGGGCGGTCTGGAGCACGCGGCCGTCTATCTCGCCTCCGACAGCGAGGCCCGGGTCGGCGGCGACTTCTACGACATCCAGACCGGGCCGTACGGCACGCGCGTCATCCTCGGCGACGTCCAGGGCAAGGGGCTCGGCGCGGTCGAGGTGGCCGCCGCGCTGCTCAGCACGTTCCGGGAGGCCGGCTACCACGAGCCGGACCTGCGGACGATCGCCGCCCGGCTGGAGGTGGGGCTCGAACGGCATGTGCGGATGCGGGCCGCGCTCGGCCGGGAGGACGACGACCGGTTCGCGACGGTCGTCCTGGTCGGGTTCCCGGACGGGGAGCCGGAGACCGTCGAGGCCCTCGTGCTCGGGCATCACAGCCCCCTCGTCATCGGGCCCGACGGAGTCCGGGAGATGTGGTGCCGCGCCCACCTCCCGGTCGGGATGCGCGAGCTCGACCCGTCCGCCGGGCCGCCGCCGGTGCTGCGGGCGCCTCTGCGGTACGGCGAGACGCTGCTGATGACGACCGACGGGGTCACCGAGGCACGGGACGGCCGCGGCGTCTTCTTCCCGCTGGCCGGCACGGTCGCCGACGCCGTCGCCGCCGATCCCGGTCTGGCGCAGCCGGGCCGGCTGGTCGACTTCGTCCGGGAGAGCACGCTGCGGCACAGCGGCGGGCATCTGAGCGATGACACCACGGTGTTCGCGGTCCGGCGCATCCCCCCGGCGGGGGAGGAGCAGCCGGGGGACCGGCGCTCGCCGTCCTGAGATCCCCTTCCCGTACGCACAGCGGTTACGGTGCTGCCGTACGTGATCGACGGGGGACGGGGAGGGACCGATGCCCGGAACAGTGCTGCTGCTCGCCGCCGCTCCGGCCGGCCGGGGGCGTCTGGTGGACGCCGCCTCCGTGCTCCCGGTGCTGGCGGCCGTCTCCCCGCCCGTGCTGTCCGGCGCCGAGACGGCGAACGTCGTGGAGCTCGCCGACCCGCTGGAGCCGCAGGCCGTCCTGACCCGGCTGCGGGCCGCCGCCGTCTCCCCCGGCCCGCTCACCGTGTTCGTCACCGGCCAGCTGCACCTGGACCGGCGCCAGCGGCTGCCGCATCTCGCGCTGGCCCGCTCGACCCCGGCCACGATCCGCTACACGGGCCTTCCCTGGCACTGGTTCCGGGACGAACTGCGCCTGCGCCCGCCGGGATCGACGGCCCTGCTGCTGGATCTGCACGCCGACGCCGAGACCTGGGAGTGGCTGCGCGCCCACCCGCTGGACTGCGGCCGCGGCACCACCGTCCTCGGCCGGATCGCCCCGCCGCCGGGCCGCCGGGCGCCGGCCGGACCCGGGTACATGAAGGCGGTGGCCACGCTGCTGCGCAGCGGGCTCCGGCCGCCGCTGGACCGGCTCCACGAGCAGGCCCTCGCGCGGATCGCGCCGGAGGCCGGGGTGGGCGTCGACCTCGTGCTGACCACGCCCCCGCCCGCGCCGGGCGATCCGCACGCCGCGATCTCCGAAGCCGCGCGGGCCGGGCGGCACGCGGAGGCGGACGCGCTGGCCGCCGGGCACGAGCGGACGGCCGTGCACACCCACGGGCCGGCCTCCGAGCAGGCGCTGCACTGGATCGAGGTCCGCGCGGACCTGGCGATGCTGGCGGGGGACCCGGTGCGCAGCTGCCGTACCTGGCTGACGGTCGCCTCCGCGCGGCTGACCGCCGGGCAGTCCCCGGACACGCCCGCCGTGGAGTCCGCGGTCGACCACGCCCACCACCAGTGGCGCCGGATCGACGACCCGGCGCTCGCCCGTGAACTCGGTCCGATCCTGGTGGAACTGCGCAGCCGGGTGCCGGGGCGCCGGCGCGGCGCCCTGGAGAACGTGCACCGGCAGCTGCGGCAGCTCCAGGTCAGCGGGTGAGGACCGGGGCCGGACGCGTGGTGATTCCGTGAGACCTACCGCGTGGCGGCCTGCGGAATGACATGCTGAGTCCGCTGCTGTGACGGTTTCGGCTCCATCGCTCTCGCCGGACCCGCGTTGGCCGCCAGGATCAGGGTCGTCACGGCGACCACCGCGGCGGCGACGCCTCGGGTGTAGCGCTCGGTGGTGCTGGTGCGTTGCTGCACGGCGACCTCGCAACAGCCATGGGTTAACCACGTTTAATACGCGGTTTAACCTAGGGGGTGTCCGAGTGGAACGGCAAGTGCCCCAGGGGGAGTTGAGCGTGTCGGACCGTGATGATCCGGGGACCATCGGGCGCCGGGTGCAGCAGCTGCGCGCCGACCGGGGCCTGACCCAGCGGCAGCTGGCCGAACCGGCGTACACCCCCGCCTACATCTCCACCCTGGAGGCCGGCCGGGTGCGCGCCTCCGACGAGGCGCTGCGGCACATCGCCGACCGGCTCGGGGTCGCCTTCGAGGAGCTGGCCACCGGCCGGCCCGCCCACCTCGTGACCGATCTGCGGCTGCGGCTCACCGAGGCACAGCGCGTCCTCGCCACCGGGGACACCGACGCGGCGGCCGGGCAGTTCACCGCCCTGCTCACCGAGGCCACGGCCCACGACCTCGCCGAGGAGCGGGCCGGCGCCCTGCTCGGCCTCGGCGAATGCGCCCTCGACGCCGGTGAACTGGACGCCGCGCGCGGCCACTTCGAGGAGGCCGAGCAGGTGCTCGCGGCGGCCGGGGCGCCCCTGCCCGCCCGGGCCCCCGCCGTGCGGGGCCGTGCCGTCTCCCACTACCTCACCGGTGAACTCCGGTACGCCGTCTACCTCCTGGAGTCCGCCCTCGACGAGCTGAACCGCGGCGGACTGCACGACCCGGACGCCCTCCTGCTGCTGTACGCCAGCGTCATCGGGCCCTACATGGACATGGGCGCCCACGCGCGCGCCGCCCAGGCCGCCGAGTACGCCCTGGCCCTCGCCCCGCAGGCCGGCGACCCGGCACTGGTGGCCCGGATGCACCGGTCCGTGGCCCGCACCCTGCTCGCCGAGGGCCGGATCGCCGAGGCCGACGCCTCGCTCGCGAAGGCCGCCGAGCTGTACCGGCAGCTCCAGATCCGCACCGAACTCGCCAACTGCCACTGGATGCGCGGCTACGTCTACGCGCAGAACGGCGACCTGGAGCGCGCCGAGGCGGAGATGCGCGAGGCGCAGACCATGCTGACCGCCCAGCGCGCCGCCCTCTACACCAGCCAGGTCGCCGTCGAACTCGCCGACGTGCTGCACCGGCGCGGCAAGTCCGCCGAGGCCGCCGCGCTGCTCCACGACGTCCTCAGCGACCTCAGCTCCGAGCGCGGCGCGCTGCACTCCGCCGCCGCGCACCGGCTGCTCGGCATCATCGCCGAGGACTCCCGGGACACCGAGGCCGCCGAGGAGCACTACGTCCGCGCCCTGAGCCTGCTGGAGCGCGCGGGCGCGGCCGGCGACCTGGCCGACCTGTGCCGTCTTCTGGGCGACCTGCTCCGCCGCACCGGCCGTGTCGAGGCGGCCCTGGACGCCTACCGCACCGGCCTCGGCCACCGCACGGCCCCCGGCACCACCACCTTGGGCCCGGCCCCGGCACAGCCGCCGTTGTGACCTGTGGCGTCGCGTCCCGACGCCTGGCGGGCGGGGGCCGGGTGAGAGGGCGCCTGCCCGAGGAGGGCGCCGCCGTGGCCGGGGCGGCCGGGTTTCGGGGGAGGTGCGTCGGGTAGTCGGGGCTGGTCCGGGGTGGGCGGTCGGGAGGCTCCGGGTCGCTGCCCGTTGCCACATCGGGAGGCATCCGTGCGGCGCAGAGACGATCATCGTGGTGGCCCGGGGCCGGAGCCCCGGCGGGCCGCCGAGGCGATCGCCGAGAGGCTGAGCGACGCCGGTCCCGGCGAGGCGCCGGTGCGCCTGTGCCGGGCCGCCGTCGACCTGCTGCCCGTGACGGGCGCCAGCGTGTCGCTGCACAACGACGGGATGCCCGTCCAGCTCGGCGCGAGCGGCCCGCGGGCCGCGTACGTGACGGAGATCCAGGCCACCCTGGGCGACGGCCCCTGCCAGTGGGCGGCGCGCAGCCGCGCCCCCGTGCTCGCCGGCGATCTGACCGGAGGACGGGACGTGGCGCGCTGGCCGGTCTTCGCCCAGCAGGCCACGGCGGCCGGTGTGCGGGCGGTGTACTCGCTGCCCCTCGGCGACGCCCATGTCTGCGTCGGCACCCTCGACCTCTGCGCCGACACCCCCGGCGAACTCACCGGCCAGGACCTGGGCACGGCCCGGCTGGTCGCCAGGATGCTGACGGTGGCGCTGACGGCGCTGCCGCACGCCCCGGACGGGCTGGACGAGGAGCTGTGGCTGGGCGGTCTCGCCGCCGACCACGACCCGCTCTACCAGGCCACCGGAATGATCATGGCCCAGCTCGCCGTCGGCACGGACGAGGCGCTGGCCCGGCTGCGCGCGCACGCGTTCGCGCAGGGCCGCACCGCCCTCGACGTCTCCCAGGACGTGGTGGCCCACCGGCTGCGTTTCGACACCGAGTGAACCCCGGGGGCCCCGGCGGCGTCCTCCCCTGCATGGAGACGATGGCTGTGATCTTTGCGGTGGCCGCCGGCGTCCTGCTCCTGCTGAGCATGCAGAGCCGGATGTCCCAGGCGGAGCGGCGCGCGGCCCGGCTCGAGCACAAGCTCGACCTGGTCCTCGGGCACCTGGGACTGGCGGAGGAGGACCCGCGCATGGCCGAGGTGGCGGCGCTGCTGCGGGACGACAAGAAGATCCAGGCGATCAAGGTCTACCGGGAGGTCACCGGCGCGGGCCTCGCGGAGGCCAAGAACGCCGTGGAGCGCATGGCCTGACGAGGCGCCCACGGCACGGCTCACACCTCGGCCCGGCCCCGCTTCCTGACCTCCTCCAGCCGGCTCGTGCCGAGCTCGACGGCGGTCAGGGTGGCGTCGGACGGCACCTCGCCGAGGCTGCCGTTGGTGACGGCGATCGCGTCGTCGCCCACCCGGACGGCGGCCACGTCCAGGGTGAGCCGGGGCGCGTCCCCGTACTCGGAGACGGCGCCGACGACGATCCGCAGGGCCTGCCGGGCGTCCCCGATCTCGGGCAGGCCGACCGCCCTCACCTCCACGGACAGCGGGCCGCCCGCCGCGGTGGCGGTGAACGACCCGCACCGCTCGGGCAGCTCGCCGAGCCGGCGCAGCGCCTGGTCCAGGGCGTCCGGGCGGTGGGCGACGACCTGGTAGCGCAGCTGGGCGCCGCCCCACTCGTCGTCCAGCCCGACCGCCGCCCGCGTGGTGGCGTCCGGGCCGAAGAAGTCGTCCGCGTACAACGCGTCGAGCAGGCCCGCGCACGCACCGGGCTCGGCGGTCGCCTTCAGCATGGCCTCCCGCCAGGTCGCGAAGCCCCGCGTGGGCACCCACGGTTCCCCGAGGTCGGCCTCGGTGACGAGCGCGGCCCTGGCCTGCGCCTCGGTGAGGGTCGGGGCGGCGGCCGGCGACTGCGAGGCGGGGATGGTCACGGGTGGCGGCGCGGCCTGTTCCTGACCGGCGAGCGCGCACCCGGAGACGGACAGCAGGGCGGCGGCCGAGAGTGCCGGGGCGACGAGTGCACGGGCCGGGGGACGGGGCATCGCAGGGCCTCCCTGGGCTGGGGTGAGGGACGCGCGCAAGGTCGGCACGTGTTCCCAAGGCACCACCGCGGGCCCCGCCCCACCAGCGCGCCGGTCCGTCCGGGTGACACCGCGGCCGCACGGCTCCCGGCGCCCACCACGCGACGCGACGGGCTCCCGGCCCCGAACAGCGGAGACGCCGCATGACGCCGCGCACGCGCATCCGCGTGGCGACGTCATGCGGCGACGCACTCCACCTGTACGACACCGTAAGGTCGGTTCGTAGGGCCCGCCACCGCACTGCTCCAGACAGGAGACCCGCCGTGACGAACGACGGCCGGCCGATCCCGGTGATCATCGACTGTGACACGGGCGTGGACGACGCCCTCGCGCTGCTGTTCGCGGTACGCCATCCGGGGCTGGACCTGCGCGCGGTGACCTGCGTGGCCGGCAACACGGACGTGGACGGCGTCGTGCGCAACACCCTGACCGTGCTGGAGGTGGCCGGCGCCCCGGACGTCCCGGTCGCCCGCGGGGCCGCCCGCCCGCTGATCGAGCCGTCCCGTTCGGCCCGGCACGTGCACGGCGACGACGGCATGGGCGACATGGGCCTGCCCGCCCCGACCCGCGCCCCGTCCGACACCGGCGCGGTGGAGCTGCTGCGCCGGGAGATCCTGGCGTCCCCGCGCCCGGTGACCCTGATCCCGACGGCGCCCCTCACCAACATCGCCCTGCTGCTGCGCACCCACCCCGAGGTCACCGGCAACATCGAGCGGATCGTCTTCATGGGCGGCGCGGTCGCCTGCGGAAACGCCACGCCGGTCGCGGAGTTCAACGTGTGGCACGACCCGGAGGCCGCGGCGATCCTGCTCACCGCCGGGGTCCCGATCACCATGTACGGCCTGGACGTCTTCCAGCGGGTCGTGGTGCCCGGCGCCGACGTGCGCCGGCTGCGGGAGAGCGCGGAACCGGGCGCCCGGCTCGCCGGGGACCTGCTCGCGCACCGGCCCGCCGCACCGGACGTCGACGGCGACCCGGAGGCCGGCGGCATCGGGGACGCGGGCGCGGTCTGCACGGTCGTGGACCCGGCGGGCATCACCACCCGGCTGCTCCCGGTGGAGGTGTCCCTGGCCCCCGGGCCCACCCGCGGCCAGACCCTCGTGGACCGGCGCGTCCGCCCCGGCGAGTCCGAGATCCACGCCGGGCTGCGCGAGCAGGCCCTGGTGGACGTGGCCCTCGACGTGGACGTGGACCGGTTCGTGAAGCTCTACCTGGAGACGGTCGCGGGCTTCTGACGGCCCGTCCGCCGCCTCGGACGCACACGCACGGGGGCCCGGGGCTGTGCACCCCGGGCCCTCGTCGGCGTCCTCGCTCAGGAGCGGACCGAGCGGCGCCGCTTGGAGGCGACGACGAACGCCGCGCCGCCCGCGACCAGCACCACGGCGCCGAGCGCGATCGGGCCGGTCGCGCTGCTGCCACCGGTCTCCGCGAGGTCACCGCCGCCGCCCTGGGGCTTCGGCGCCGGCGCGCTCGTCGAGGCGGACGGCTCCGGGGACGGCGACTCGTCACCGGGCGTCTCGGAGGCGGGCGGGGCCGTCTCCTCGGCCGGGGTGGACGGCGCCGGCTCCGAGGGCGTGCCGGGCTCGGTGGCCGGGGGCTCGGTGGCGGGCGGCTCCTCGGTGGCCGGCGGTTCGGCCGTGCAGTCCTTCGTGCCGCCGTTCCAGGCCGCGATCAGCTTGTCCTTGATGACCGGGCGGTCCGGGCCCTTGGGCAGGTCGCCGTGCTCGAAGCCGTCGTTCGCGTCGTGCTTCCCGTCGAACTTCACGGCCCCGCGGTACAGGTCGATCTGCGCGAAGCAGCCGGCGTCCGGGACGGCGATGTCGAGGGTGTCGGTGGCGCCCGGCTTCACCGTGACCGTGTCGAAGTCGACGAAGACCTGCTCGCCGGAGGTGGCGAAGGACGAGCCGTGCGCGAGGTAGGACGCGAGCGAGGCGGTGCAGGTCGAGGCGTCGGAGGCGGCGCGCACGGTGATGTGGGCCTTGCCGTCGCCGGTGACCTTCAGGTTCTGGTCGTCGACCTTCACGGAGGCCGTGAAGTGCGTGCCGTCGAGCGAGAACTCGCAGCGGTCGGTGGCGGTCCGGGTGCCGGCGCCGGTGCCCGGCCGGTAGCTGCCGCCGGAGTTCCAGCCGTCGCCGCCCGAGCCGTGGGCCCAGGCGCCGGAGGCGGAGGCGACGGTCGCGGCGCACAGGGCGAGCGACGCGGCGCCCGCCCCCAGCAGGCGCCGTCCGGTGACACGTCTCGCTATGGACATGCGTATCCCCTCGTGGGGTGGAGAGTGGTCGAAGAACACTGGGCCCACTGGTCACATGCGCCACAGCGTGAGCACATCGTCTTGGGGCGGATCACTCGTGTCAACCAGCGGAAACACAAGGGAAGTTCAAACGGCCATCACAATCTCGTCACACGAGGAATGATTCGATCCGCTCTGCGCGGTGTTCGCTTTCCGGGCCAAGTGGACAGTGTTGGTGATGTCGCCGTACCCGTCCACGAGGAGACCGCGTGACCGTCCGCACCACCACGCCCGACCTCTCGTCCAGCAATCCCGACTGGTGGCGCCAGGCCGTCATCTACCAGGTGTACCCGCGCAGCTTCGCCGACGGCGACGGCGACGGGCTCGGGGACCTGAAGGGCGTCGCCCAGCGCCTGGGCCACATCGCCGCCCTCGGCGCCGACGCCCTGTGGCTGAGCCCCTTCTACCCGTCCGAGCTGGCCGACGGCGGCTACGACGTCGCCGACTACCGGGACGTCGACCCGCGCCTGGGCACCCTGGACGACTTCGACGTCCTCGTCGCCGAGGCCCACCGCCTCGGCCTGAAGGTCATCGTCGACCTCGTCCCCAACCACACCTCGCACCAGCACGTCTGGTTCCAGGAGGCCCTGCGCGCCGGACCCGGCTCGGCCGCCCGCGAACGCTACGTCTTCCGCGACGGGCGCGGCGCGCACGGCGAACTCCCGCCCACCGACTGGCAGTCCGTGTTCGGCGGCAGCGCCTGGCAGCGGGTGCCCGACGGGCAGTGGTACCTGCACCTGTTCACCCCGCAGCAGCCCGACCTGAACTGGGGGAACGAGGAGGTCCGCGCCGACTTCCGGACCACGCTGCGGTTCTGGTCCGACCGGGGCGTCGACGGCTTCCGCGTCGACGTCGCCCACGCCCTCGCCAAGGACCTCAGCGAACCGCTGCGCGACCTCGGCACGCCCGAGCTGAGCCGCGAGGACGCGCTCCCGGACCTCCCGCCCGGCAGCCACCCCTTCTACGACCGCGACGAGGTCCACGAGATCTACCGCGACTGGCGCAAGATCCTCGACTCCTACCGCCCGCCCCGCATGGCGGTCGCCGAGGCCTGGGTGAACCCGGGCGCCCGCCGCGCCCTGTACGCCCGCCCGGACGAACTCGGCCAGGCGTTCAACTTCGAGTACCTCCAGGCCGGCTGGGACGCCGGGGAGCTGCGCCGCATCATCACCGACTCCCTCGCCACCGCCCGCTCCGCCGGCGCGTCGGCCACCTGGGTGCTGTCCAACCACGACGTCGTCCGGCACACCTCCCGGCTGATGCTGCCGCCTGGCACCGACGACAACGCCTGGCTGCTGTCCGGCGGGCACGCCCCCGAGGTCGACGAGGCGGCGGGCCTGCGCCGCGCCCGCGCCGCCACCCTGCTGATGCTGGCGCTGCCCGGCTCGTCGTACCTCTACCAGGGCGAGGAGCTCGGGCTGCCCGAGGTCGCCGACCTGCCCGTCGAGGTCCTCCAGGACCCGGTGTGGGAACAGACCGGACGGGTGCGCAAGGGCCGCGACGGCTGCCGGGTGCCGCTGCCGTGGACGGCGACCGGCCCCTCGTACGGCTTCGGCGCGGGCGGCGCCTGGCTGCCGCAGCCCGAGCGCTTCGCCGCGTACGCCGTCGAGGCGCAGGACGGCGTGGAGGGCTCGACCCTGGAGCTCTACCGCAGGGCCCTGCGGCTGCGCCGCAAGCTCCTGGACGGCGAGGAACTGCGCTGGATGCCGGACACCCCGCCCGGGGTGCTGCACTTCGCCCGGGCCGACGGCTGGCGCTGCGTGACCAACCTGTCCGCCGAGACCGTCGACCTGCCACCGGGCGAGGTCCTGCTCACCAGCGCCCCACTGGAGTCGGGCCGGCTTGCCCCGGACACGACGGTCTGGCTGGCGTGAGGGGGGCACCGCGCCCCGGGCGGTGGCTCGGTGACGGTGTGGCGGGTGCCGGGCGGGCCGGTGGTGCGTAGCGCACCTGTCCCCGGCGCCGTCGGGAGGTGCTGCTCGCCAGCGCGCCACTGGAGTCGGGCCGGCTCGACCCGGACACGGCGGCCTGGCCGGCGTGAGGGGGGCACCGCGCCCGGACGGGTGGCAGTCGTCCTCCCTCCGGCCCCGTCCGGGCGCCCAGCGCGGGCCGGGCGGGGCGGCGGCC
>Ga0164243_10011357_pt1 | contig 12708 bp, 9 predicted proteins | sample OricompcompostOP_FD_108781 | JGI IMG/M metagenome (GOLD analysis project Ga0164243, IMG submission 108781) | Organic Plus compost microbial communities from Emeryville, California, USA - Original compost - Organic plus compost (OP) | ecosystem: Engineered > Solid waste > Mixed feedstock >...
CATACGCATTCAGTGGCGATGTGCTGGGCCGGCTGCAATCGTCTGGCGGCCATTGCGCAACAGCTCGGCTTTATTGACCGCGCAAATTACTGGAACGACGTGGCCGACAGAATCTACAAAGTACTGCTGGAGAAGGCCTGGAATGAAAAGCGCGGCGCTTTTACCGCCGCTTTCGGCTCAGAAGATCTCGATGCCAGCGTATTGCTGCTGCACGAACTCGGCGTCGTCGAAGCTGACGATCCACGCTTTGTTTCAACGATCGCTGCAATCGAACGTGAACTTCTGCGCGGCAAACACGTTATGCGCTACGCAAGCCCTGACGATTTCGGCGTGCCGGAAGGCGAATTTCTGATCTGTCGTTTCTGGCTGATTGACGCCTGGTGGTCGCTCGGCCGCAAACAGGAAGCACGTGACCTTTTCGTTGATGCATTGCAGTATCGGAATCGCTACGGTCTTTTGGCCGAGCATATCAATATGCAGAGCGGGGAATTGTGGGGCAATTTCCCACAGACCTATTCGATGGCAGGCTTGATCCTGACAGCGATGCGGTTGTCTCGAAGCTGGGAGGATCGATATTGGCGCGGTTAGTGGTCGTATCGAACAGAGTATCAGCGCCCAAATCAGGCACGCGGGCGGGCGGGCTTGAGGTCGCGGTGATGGCCTCGCTCAAGCACAATCCTGGCATCTGGATGGGATGGAGCGGACGCGTTTCGGTGAAGACGCTGGAGACGCGCACCATCCAGAGCGATGGAATCTCTTTCGTCCTGACCGATCTGCCGAAAGAAGCCTATGATGAATATTATTATGGCTTCGCCAATCGCGTGCTGTGGCCCATTCTGCATTACCGGCTCGATCTCGCAGAATTTTCGCGTCAGGACCTCTCCGGCTATACCAAGGTCAACGATCACTTTGCCGACGAATTGCACAAGATTCTTCGCCCGGATGATGTGATCTGGGTCCACGATTACCATCTGCTGCTGCTCGCCAAGGCGTTACGCGAACGCGGTCACAACAACCGCATCGGCTTCTTCCTGCATACGCCGTTTCCGCCGGTCGAGATCATTGTCGGCCTGCCGCATCATGAACGGATCATTTCGGCGCTATGCCATTACGATCTCGTCGGCTTCCAGACAGAGACCGATGCCGCCAACTTTGCACGCTATGTCGAAAGCGAGTGCCATTATCCCGGCAATCGCAAGGACGGCTACGATACAGGCGAGCGCATCGTAAAGGTGGGTGCTTTCCCGGTCGGCATCGAGACGGAAGCCTTCGCCAAGATGGCGCGCCGTGCGATGCAATCGTCTTTCGTCAGCGGCGTTCTGGCATCGCTGTCCGGTCGCGCGATGATTATCGGCGTCGACCGGCTGGATTATTCAAAAGGCATCGAGAATCGCATCGCCGCGTTCGAGCGCTTTCTCGAAAATCATCCGGAATGGTGCAACAACGTCACCTATCTGCAGATCACACCGAAAAGCCGTTCGGCGATCCCGGAATATATGGAAATGGACCGCAACGTTTCGACCATGGTCGGCCGCCTCAACGGCACCTATGGCGAAGCGTCCTGGACGCCGGTACGCTATGTCAACAAGGCGCACACGCGAACGGCGCTGGCGGGACTTTATCGCGGTGCGCGCGCAGCATTGGTGACGCCTTTGCGCGACGGCATGAATCTCGTCGCCAAGGAATATATCGCCGCGCAGGATCCGAACGACCCCGGCGTGTTGATCCTGTCACGCTTTGCCGGCGCGGCGATGGAATGCAAGCCGGCGCTGCTGGTCAATCCCTACGATTCTGAATCTGTCGCCGCCGCGATCCACCGCGCCTTGTCGATGCCGCTGGAGGAACGTCGCGCCCGGCACAAAGCGCTGTATGACATCATTGCCGCTAACGACATCGAGGATTGGCCCGCGCATTTCCTCAAGGCCCTGACCGGGTCATCGACATTGTCGCCACCCCGCTCGACCTCTGACGAGGTCCTGCCGATGCGTAACGCCGGAGGTTATTTGGCCGCACCGGTAGCGCTGAATTCATAACCCGTAAGGAGAGCCCATGGCCGCGATCGGAAAAACCAGATGGGCCATCCCGGAAGGATATATTCCGTCCGGCAGCGTCTCGCAGGATCGTGCGCTGCTGTCGCATGAGACGGCCTGCATCCTGAATGCCGGCGACCGCGAGGCCCATATCAAGCTCTCGGTCTATTTTGCCGACCGCGAGCCTGTCATCTATTCGGTGACTGTTGCGCCGCGTCGGACCTTGCATCTCCGGTTCAACGACCTGAAAGATCCCGAGCCGATCCCGCTCGATACCGATTACGCCTCCGTGTTCGAATCCGACGTGCCGATCGTCGTGCAGCACACCCGGCTGGATTCGCGCCGGGCGGAAATCTCGTTGCTCTCGACCATCGCCTTTGGCGAGGACTGAGGCCGCCGAAGCCGCTTGTCCACTGTCACAAACCTGTCGCACTCGCCATCGTAAGCGATGGTCTGCGGCCGTCCGTACGTGATGGTCTGCGGCCATCCGTATGTATAGTCCGGAGGCACGAGTGCGGTGTGATTCGAGATGCGATTCCTTCAATACAGTCGGCGCCTGCGCAGGAGAGGCCTGTCGATCGGCAGGCTCGCTGTCCTTTGCGCTGCGCCTCTTGCGCCCCTGAAGCTTGTAACGTCGTCTCTGGCCGCTGATCTCCCCAGCACTTACGTTCCGCCTATCGTATCGCCCCACAATTGGAGCGGGCTGACCGTCGGCTTTCATGCCGGTTACGGCTTCGGCGATTTTGGCCCCGCCACCAATCCCTTACCGATCCAGGGTGCCTTCTTTCCGGAGAGCGTGACGGGGTTCATCGGCGGCTTCCAAGCGGGATACGACCACCGTTATGCCAACGGCCTGGTATTGGGCGTTGAGGCCAGTGTCAGTTTCCCGAGCCAGCTCGATCAACGCAAACTGATCGCCACGCCGTACAACACAACGCTCGAATATTTCGCAATGGCGCGCGCCAGGGCCGGCTACGCCATCGGCGACATGCTGCCTTATGTCATCGGCGGCCTCGCCTGGGGCGCGACGCGCGTCGACCTCAATGATGCCGATGGCGCGCCGTTCGATTCAAAATTCAGGACGCATCCGGGATGGACAGTCGGCGCCGGCCTCGCCTATGCCGTCGCCGAGCGATGGACCGCGCATGTCGAGTATAATTATGTCGCGCTGGCCTCAGCGGTTCACGATCTGAATCTGCCATCGCGTGCGCAGCTTGCGGTTGAGCCGAACATCCATTCCGTCCGGCTTGGCCTCAGCTACAAGCTGACAGATGGACTATGGGGAAAAGCTGCCGCGGCACCGCAATCAAGGGCCGAAGCCGATCTCGACGGATGGAGTATTCACGGCGAGACGACGTTCCTGCCGCAAGCCTATCCGAGTTTCCGTTCGCCTTATCAAGGTCCCAACAGCCTTCCGGGACGTGGCCAAGGACGCGAGACATGGACCGCCACCGCCTTTGTCGGTCGTCGTTTGTGGGAGGGCGGTGAGTTCTATTTCAATCCGGAATTGGCGCAGGGGTCCGGCCTTGGCGGCACCATGGGCCTTGGCGGCTTTGCCAATGGCGAAGCGCAGAAGGCGGGCGCTCCCTATCCGCGCGTGCGCGCGCAGCGATACTTCCTGCGGCAGACAATCGGTTTAGGTGGTGAGCAGGAAGCCGTTGAGGATGGCCCTAATCAGATTGCTGGCAAGCGCGACATCGATCGCGTCACGGTGACCGTCGGCCGTTTCGCCGTTGGCGACTTTTTCGATGACAATGCCTATGCGCATGATCCGCGCGCCGATTTTATGAACTGGGCGATGTGGTCTTCGGCGGCTTACGATTTTCCCGCCGATCTGCCGGGCTTCACGCGCGGCGCCGTGGTCGAACTCAATCGCAAGGATTGGGCGCTGCGCGCGGGCTGGTTTCAGGTGCCTGAAGCGCCCAATAGCGACGTGCTGACCTTCAAGACCGGCGGCGCTGTGCTGGAATGGGAGGGACGATACACCATCGCCAACCAGGCCGGCACACTGCGGCTCGGCGCCTTTTACAATCGCGGACACATGGCGAATTACCGCGAAGCGATCGATCTGGCGGCGGCAAGCCCGGGCCTCGACATCAATGCCATCACCGCCAGCATCCGGCGCGACAATCCCAAATACGGCTTCTACGCCAATGTCGAACAGGCGCTCAGCAAGGATGTCGGCCTGTTCGCGCGCGCCAGCTGGAACGACGGCAAGAACGAAATCCTGTCCTTCACCGACGTGGACCGCAGCGCATCCGGCGGCCTGTCGATCAAGGGCGCATCATGGGGACGCCCCGACGACAAGATCGGCCTCGGCGGCGCTATCAACGGCTTATCGTCAGGGCACCGGGACTTTCTCGCCGCTGGCGGTCTTGGCCTCCTGATCGGCGATGGGCGGCTGAATTATCGCCACGAGAAGATCTTCGAGACCTTCTATGCCTACAGCGTCGATCCGCGCACGACGCTGACCGTGGATTATCAGTTCATCGCCAATCCGGCCTACAACGCCGACCGAGGCCCGGTGTCGATTTTCGCCGGCCGTCTGCACGCCGAATTCTGATCGGCATATTTCAGCCGCGCGTCAGCCCACTCTTCTCCGCTTTGCCCACCCTGCCTGGCAGGCGTGTCGATGGATTTTCGCTATGAAGCGATCATTCCTTTAGGCTTGACCGGGCTGCGCCATTCATGTTGATCGCCGCGAGATCGGGCCATCATTGCGGCCCTTTCGGCCCGTAAAGGGCCCTATCTGCCAAGGAGTTACGACGATGGCCCAGAATTCATCCCGCGCCCCCGGCCGCCATTTTCTGCAGATTCCCGGGCCGACGCCGGTGCCGGATCGCGTCCTGCGCGCCATCGACGTCCCGGTGATCGATCACCGCGGGCCGGAATTCGCCAAGATGGCGAAGAAGGCGCTGGAGAGCATCAAGACGATCTTCAAGACCACCAATCCGGTCATCATCTACACGGCCACCGGCACCGGCGCCTGGGAAGGTGCGCTGGTCAACACGCTGTCGCCCGGCGACAAGGTGCTGATGATCGAGACCGGCCAATTCGCCACCCTCTGGAAAAAGATGGCGGAGAAATTCGGCCTGAAGACCGAATTCATCAAGACCGACTGGCGCGTCGGCGCTGACCCTGTCGCTGTGGAAGAGCATCTGCGCAAGGACACCAGCAAGGAAATCAAGGCGGTCTGCGTCGTTCATAACGAGACCTCGACCGGCTGCGCCAGCGACATCGCCGCGATCCGCAAGGCCATCGATGCCGCCGGCCATCCGGCGCTCTTGATGGTCGACACCATTTCCTCGCTCGGCTCGTCCGACTACCGGCATGATGAATGGGGCGTGGACGTTGCTGTCGGCGGTGCACAGAAAGGCCTGATGCTGCCGCCCGGCATGTCCTTCAACGCGCTCAGCCCGAAGGCGCTGGAGGCTTATAAGACCTCGACGCTGCCCAAGTCCTTCTTCGACTGGGGCGACATGCTCAACATGAACAAGGTCGGCTTCTTTCCCTATACGCCTGGCACTTTGATGATCGGCGGCCTCGTAGAAAGCATCGAGATGCTGCACGAGGAGGGTCTGGAGAACGTATTCGCCCGTCATGATCGGCTGGGAGAAGCTGTTCGCCGCGCAGTGAAGCATTGGGGCCTCGAAATCCTCTGCCGCGATCCGAAATTTTATTCCTCGACCGTCACCGCGATTCTCTTGCCGGATGGCCATGATGCCGACGCGTTCCGCCGCATCGCGCTGGAGAATTTCAATATCTCCTATGGCGCGAGCTTCGGTCCGTTCGCCGGCAAGTATTTCCGTATCGGCCATCTCGGCGACACCAACGACGCCACCATCATCGGCGCGCTGGCAGCAACCGAAATGGCACTGTCGCTCGCAGGCGTTCCGCACAAGAAGGGCGGCGTGCAGGCGGCGATGGATTATCTCATCACCGCGCATGGCGCCCCGGCCAAGGTCGCGGCTGAGTGATCCGTTGATCACGAGGAACTGAAAAAGAAACGGCCGGGCATCATCCCGGCCGTTTTTATTTTGGTCTGATTGTTCGCCGGCTTTGCCGCCTGCGTCGCCCGGGCTGACGCTTAATAGGTTTCGACGTGGTAGCGGCCCTGTGTCCGCATCTCGCTGCGCAAGGCAGCCCAGTCCAGATCGGCGCTGCGGCAGATATCGGCCAGCGCTTCGTCGACGCCACTCTCCATGCCTTTCAGACCGCAGATATAGATATGCGTCTTGGGGCTCTTGAGAAAAACCAGCACTTCGCTGGCGGTCGCGCGCAGACGATCCTGCACATAGGTCTTCGGCTCGCCCGGCACACGCGAATAGGCAAAATGCTTGCGCAGCAAACCATCCGGCACCTTTTGCAGCGGCCCGAAATACGGAAGCTCTTCAGGACGGCGCGCGCCAAAATAAATCATCATGCGACCGGGCGCATCGCGCATGGTGCGGCGGCGGCGTTCGGTAAAGCCGCGGAACGGCGCCGAGCCGGTGCCGGTGCAGATCATGATGATGTTGGCAGACGGATCGTCCGGCATCAGGAAGGTGGCGCCGAACGGACCGGTCACCTGGACGGTATCGCCCTTCTTCAGATCACAGACGTAATTTGAGCATAGGCCATTCGGCTCGCGCTTCACCGTCAGCGCAAGATTGTTCGTTTTCGGCTTCTCGCCATCGCGCGAACTCGCCACCGAATAAAGCCGGATCACATGCGGCTTGCCGTTCTCATCCACGCCCGGCGGAATGATGCCGATGCTCTGACCTTCCAGGATCGGGAATGACGCGTCGCCAAAATCGAGAATGATGTGGCGGACGTCGTTGTCAGCATCGGCGTGCGTCAGACGGAAATTTCCGGACACTGTCGCCGTGACCGGGCGGCCGCGATTGTAAAGATTGACCGTCGGCTTGCTGGCAGAGGCTGGCGCAACGCTCTTGCCGCCACTGCCGGCATGCGCTTCGGCAATCAGCCTGGCAGCTTCGTCATCGCCTGCTTCATCGCCGCCTTCGCTTGCCGCGACATCATCCTGCGGCGGCAATTCTTCCCAGCTGAACTGATCGTCGATGCTGTAGGTCGCATTGACGATGCGCCAGCTGTCGATCGAACCCGTCGGACAGGGCGAGATGCAATCGAGGCAGAAGTTACACTTTTCGGGATCGACAACATAATTGTTGTCGTCATGCGTGATGGCGTCGACCGGGCAGGTTTCCTCGCAGGTGTTGCAGCGGATGCAAACCTCTGGATCGATCAGATGCTGCTTCTTCGGGCCTGCTGTTACGGTTGTTGCGTCCATCTCGATTGATCCATTCCCGCTGAATCAACACCGCCCTCATCCTGAGGAGCCCGCATAGCGGGCGTCTCGAAGGACGAGGGCGGCCCCATGGTTCGAGACGCATCGCCTTGCGATGCTCCTCACCATGAGGCCGAAGGAGACCGCGCCTTGCGGCGCGGATGTCCTTACGCCGCGATCTTCACGTATTCGAATTCGCCCGGCTTGTTATCGATGCCGACCTTCGGCGGCGAAATCCAGCTGGCATACTGACCCGGTTCGGTGACCGGCTGCATCAGCGTTTCGATGAAATCGCCGTCCTGCTTCGAGGGCAGCCACTGGTCGCGCATCTTCGCCCAATCGGCGTCCGTCAGGACGATGCCGCTCGGAGACGCATGCACATCCTTGAACTCGCCGACATGGCGATGGAACGCGACATGCGGCAATTCCAGACGGAATTTCACGCCGGCCTTTTCAATAACCTTGTTCCAGCGCTCGACGCCCTTGGCGCAATCGTTGGTATAGTCATCGCGCAATCTCATATTGAGCGCGGTCAGCGCCGGCTCGTCGACCAGCTTGATGACGCCATCGACCAGCTTCAGCACCGGATAGGTGGCGTTCGTCAGGCGGTGATCGTCCTCGATCTTGGTCTCCTGATACCGACCCTTGATGCCGTTGTTGTAGGCATTGGCGGCATTGGTCGAAACTTCCGAGCCGAACAGATCCAGCGACAGCGTGTAATGCAGGTTCAGCTTCTTCTGGATGGTCGGCAGATCGATGACGCCGAGCGCACGGATCTTCTCGATCTCGTTCGGGTCTTCGATGCCGGCCGCTTTCATCGCTTCGCAGGTGCGCTGCACGGTGCGGGCAATGCCGGTCTCGCCCACGAACATGTGGTGCGCCTCTTCGGTCAGCATGAAGCGGCAGGTACGCGACAGCGGATCGAAGCCCGATTGCGCGAGGCTTTCCAGCTGCATCTTGCCGTCACGATCGGTGAAGAAGGTGAACATGAAGAATGACAGCCAGTCGGGCGTCGCTTCATTGAAGGCGCCGAGCATGCGCGGCGCTTCATCCGAACCGGAGCGGCGACGCAGCAAATCATCGGCTTCGTCGCGGCCATCGCGGCCGAAATATTTGTGTAGGAGATAGACCATCGCCCAGAGATGGCGGCCTTCCTCGACATTGACCTGGAACAGGTTGCGCATGTCGTAGAGCGATGGCGCGGTCTTGCCGAGATGGCGCTGCTGCTCGACCGAGGCCGGCTCGGTATCGCCCTGGATCACGATCAGACGACGCAGCAAGGCGCGATGTTCGCCCGGCACTTCCTGCCAGGCCGGCTCGCCGAGGTGCTGACCGAAATTGACCTTGCGGCCTTCTTCGGCCGGTGCCAGCAGCACGCCCCAGCGATATTCCGGCATGCGCACATAATCGAACTTGGCCCAGCCTTTCGGGTCCACCGACACCGCCGTGCGCAGATAAACGAGCGATTCCTGGAAACCTTCCGGACCCATGTCCTGCCACCAGCTGAGATAGCCGGGATGCCAGGTCTCCAGCGCCTTGAGAACGCGGGCGTCCTCGGTCAGGCCAACGTTATTGGGAATGCGGGTCGAGTAATCGACGTCCATGAGATTCATCGGAGCGCTCCTCGTGTTGTTCTTAAACGCGACGCATGTCGAAGACCGGCTTCTGGCCGGTGCCATAGCGGCGTAATGCGCCTTCCTCGCCAACGGCATTGGGTCGCTGGAAAATCCAGTTCTGCCACGCCGTCAGCCGTGAAAAGATTTTCGATTCCATCGTCTCTGGCCCGCCGAAGCGCAGATTGGCTTCAAGGCCGGTCAAACCATCAGGCGAGAAGCTCGCGCGCTCCTCAAGGAAGATGCGGATTTCATCCTCCCAATCGATATCGTCGTAAGCGAAGGTGACGAGACCGGCTTTCTCGGCGGCTTCCGCATCAAGCGGTTGGCCGACTTTCGCCTTGGCGGCGTCGAGCGATGCCGCGTCATCGAGAAAGCGGCTTTCCAGACGGCTGATCCCGTTCACCATCGGATATGCGCCGAAATTGGCTTCGCTGAGGGTGATGGTGGCGGGCGGCTGATTGCCACCATTCAGCTGACCGATCAGCATATAGGAGCGATCGCAGGCAAACGCGATTTCAGCCAGCGTGCCGGCAAAGCATGAACCAGGCTCGATGACAGCGACGAGGCTGCGCGAGGTCAGATCGATGCGCTTCAGCACACGCTTCCAGTACAGTGTGATTTCCCGCGCCAGCCAGTTCGCCTTGTTGGCCGCAAGGAAAGCGTCATAGGCCAAAACCTGCTCCGGCTCGCCTTCGGCTTTGAAGACGATGACGGCGATGTCGCCTTCATTGGTGCGCAGATCGAGAATGGCGTCATCGAGTTCCCGCGCCAGCCGCAGCGGCCAGAAGTCGGCGCCGAGCTTGGTCATCTCGTCGGCATTGGCGGGCGGCGGCGTATCCGGACCGCGCAGCGTGATGGTCGCGATCCGCTGACCGCGATCGAACTGCACTGTGACCGAAGTGTATTCAACCTTGTCGCCACTGACCTCGCGCTTCAGTTTCGGCAACGTGATGCCCTTGGCATCCGCGGGGCGATCCGACTTGGCGGCAAATTCCTTCGCGCGCTCGGCCACGATCTGCTCAAGCTTCGGCGCGGCGACGATCTCATCGACCAGACGCCAGTCCACCGCGCGCTTGCCTTTGACGCCTTCTTCGGTCGTGCAGAACACGTCGGCATGATCGCGACGCACCTTGCGCTTGTCGGTGACGCGCGTGAGACCGCCGGTGCCCGGCAACACCGCCAGCAGCGGCACTTCCGGCAGCGACACAGCTGACGAGCCGTCATCGACCAGCATGATGTGATCGGCGGCGAGCGCGAGTTCGTAGCCGCCACCAGCGCAGGCGCCGGTCACAACGCAGATGGTCTTTTGACCGGAGAATTCGCTGGAATCTTCGATGCTGTTGCGGGTCTCGTTGGTAAACTTACAGAAATTGACTTTGTCGGCATGCGCCGCGCCAGCCAGCATGCGAATGTTGGCGCCAGCACAGAAGACGCGCGGCTTGCCCGAGCGCATCAGCACGACTTTCACTTGCGGATGTTCGAAGCGCAGGCGCTGCAACGCATCAGCAAGCTCGATGTCGACGCCAAGATCGTAGGAATTGAGCTTCAGCTCATAGCCTTCGTACAGCCCGCCCTTTTCATCGACGTCCATCGCGAGCGTTGCGACCTCGCCGTCGATCGAGAGCTTCCAATGCTTGTACCGCGAAGGATCGGTTTCAAAGCCGATTCGGGTGGCCCCATTGGCGAGTTTGCGGGCGACGTCAGCCATCCTTGGCGCCTCATTTTTTAAAAGGTTGGTTGGCCGGCTCCCGGCCGGCAACATGCACTATAATGCATGTCGGACCAGAGTCCATAGAAAAGTTCAAGACTGGGCGCTTAGGCCGCGGATGCTTGTCCCGCAGGCTGGAAAACCCGACCGGTGAAATCTGTTATCGCCCGCAGCGTCTCTGCCGCTGCCTCGCGATGCGGATGGTGCTTCACGCCCGGCAGCAGCGCGACATCGACCGGACAGTAGCATTCCTCCTGCGCGATCTCGATCTGCTTCGCCGTGCCGTATTGATCGTCCTCGCCCTGAATGATCAGGACCGGTACGCGGATGTAGGCGAGCTCCTCGGAGATATCCCAGCGCCGGAACGACGGATCGAGCCAGGCATCATTCCAGCCGCGAAAGGCATTATCGACATCGGCGTGATATTTCGCCAGCCGCGCGCGCAGATCGCCATTGTCATACGCCTCGCGCGCCTGCGCGATCGACGCCACGCTGACATCTTCGACGATGAAATGCGGCGCCATCAGAATGACGCCGCCGATGCGATGGTCCTGATGACTACCGGCATAGATCGCGGCGATCGACGCGCCATCGCTATGACCGAGCAGCAATCCGCGCTGCACGCCGACGGCATCCAGCAGACGCGGCAAGGTCACGTTGGCTTCGTCATGCATATAGGTGATCTGGCGCGGCAGCTTGGCCTGCGACGATTGCCCATAGCCGGCGCGCGAATAGACGAACACGCCGCAGCCGGTCGCCTTCGCCACCTCGTCAGGAAACGCATTCCACATCGCGACGCTGCCGAGACCTTCATGCAACATGACGATGGTCGGCGCCGCCTCCGGACGCGGCCCGATCATGCGATATTCAAGCTTTTCCGCGCCGAGATCGAGCATACCCTGATCTGCGAGTTGTGCCATCTAGATCCACTCCTGCACCAGCTTTCGCAGGTCGTTGCCGCTCTGCTCGACCGTCTTTCCGGACGTGTCGAGTTCGGCTTCCGCCTGCGCATAATCCGAGGACCGGGCCTCGAGAATGGCGACAAGATCTGCCATCGCTTCTCGATTTTCCGACATCGGGCGAAAGTCACCCTGCGCGATCACGCGGCTCATATGTTCCTGCGGCTGCGCCTGCACCCACACCGTATGTGCACGGCGGAGCAGCAGCGCGTAAGTCTCCGGCGAAGACACGATGCCACCGGCGGTGGCGATCACAACCTTGTCGTGATCCGCAATCACTTTTTCCAGCGACGCGCGCTCGTAGCGGCGGAAGGTCGAGACGCCGGACATCTCGATCAGCATGGAGATGCTGGCGCCATACTCGGCTTCCACCACGCGGTTGAGTTCAACAAAGGGATAGCCGAGCCGGGTGGCGAGATCGCGACCGAGCGTTGATTTGCCGGCACCGCGCAGGCCGACCAGCGCAATGCGATGCGCGCGTTCGGATCGCGCACCGGCCACCAGCCGCGCCTCGATATGCTGCTCGAGCCCGTCGAGATCGTCCGGCTGCATCCGCGCCGCGAGATCGATGATGCGATGCAGGCGCTCCTGCCGCGGATCGGTCGGCAGCAGCGCGCTGACCGAGCTTTCCATCGCGTCAGCGATCGCCTTCAGGACGGTCAGCGAGGGATTGCCATATCCCCCCTCGATCTGCGCCAGATATCGCTCGGATATCCCCGATTCGATGGCCAATTGCTTGCGAGTGATTCCACGCCGCGCACGGCCCCGCCGCACCAGCCGACCCATCTCGGTGGCGAATGCCATGCTCGAAGAACTGTCGTTGCTCTCGCCCGGAACAGCCTTCTCACGCCTTTTAGCCTGCGTTTCCGACACAGTAAGACCTCGCGCCCGCCCGCATGAACAATAATGCATGCGGACCAAATTCGCAAAGTCGGGAGGGCCGACAGGTGATCGCCGGGCGAGTTCATCCATCTTGACTTTTTCCGATATGTCGACAAGTCTGGACATATGGAAACAGAAGACGCGATCCTCGCCCTTGCGGCCTTGGCGCAGCCGACCCGGCTCGATGTGTTCCGGCTGCTGGTCAAGCACGAGCCACAGGGGCTGC
>Ga0164243_10011358_pt1 | contig 12708 bp, 10 predicted proteins | sample OricompcompostOP_FD_108781 | JGI IMG/M metagenome (GOLD analysis project Ga0164243, IMG submission 108781) | Organic Plus compost microbial communities from Emeryville, California, USA - Original compost - Organic plus compost (OP) | ecosystem: Engineered > Solid waste > Mixed feedstock >...
CGGATCAAAAACAAGACAACGGATTTGCCGCAAGCATGCCCGGCCAATGTGACCAACTAATGACAAGTCAATGAATGCAAAGGCAAAACAACACCCTGTTCGTCAAAAATCCGTCTCACAAAACAACCTGGAAAGGCCGGCAAGAAAACCAGAAGCCACGCCGACGACAAGAAGCAATGGATAAGATTACTCGCCCCCCTCTTTTCCCCAAGTCTCAAGGATAAGGTACGGCTTCATAGCCCTTGCCAGATAACGACAGTCATGCAACCACCTTCCTGAACAACTGTCGATTTCATCGCCCAGACCAACCAAGGCGCCCCATCAGCAGTGCCCGGATATGCATGTCATCATCGACGAGGAAAGGGGTCTAAAAGTTGATAAATTTTTGAAGAAAAATGATCACAATTGAAATGCTTTTTAAATTGATACACAGCTATCATTCATCAAGTAAAAATCAACATATTTAAAATAATCGATAACTCACAACAATGACTCACACCGATAAGCCGGGGTGTCTCCATCCAAAGATCGTGCAATTTAGCTACTCAAGCCCATTTATAAAAAAATCTCTCTGAATTCAGTGGAAAATCCGGCCTCCGCCATCACCGTCAAACGGGTCAGCATCCGATCATTTGGCGATTTTTTGTATAGTTAAATTGTCAGAGAGGGACATCAAATTATGCCGCCATACCTAAAGCTCGCGGAAATACTGTCAGGCACGGAAATTAAAGGAAGCAGGGAAGCCTTCATTTCCATGGCGGAGCACAGTGGCTGGGGTCATTGGAGTCGGCAGATGGTATTTGCCGCCACATCGCCGAGCATACAAAATGTTTGCTTGTTTCTGCCGCTGACCACCTGGCACCCGAATTCAAGTTTTCGGCTCATATTGAGGAATGCCCGCCCTCAAGTGGCGAGACAAGTCAACCCTCACTTATCACGAGATAACTGGAAAGCATGTACAGCCAGCATATGCTTGGTGTTAATTCCATGAAGGATTGCTAAATGGATAAAGTATCGTCCAAGCCAAAACTGAAATATCGACCGAACTGGGAAATAACGGCGATCCAGTGTGGAACACGCCAATGAAAACACTGTTGAAGCTTCTGCTCCTGCTTGTTGTCCTCATCGCAGCGCTTGCCGGAATAGTCGCGTTCGGTCTCTCGCGGGAAATTCGCGAGCCACCGCTTTCCGGAACAGCGCAGCGCGGCCAGCTCAAGGTCGGCTCTCTACAGCGGAGTTTCCTGTTCTATTCGCCGAAGCAGACCGCCGCATCGAAGCAAGCCGCACATTTGCCGCTGCTTTTCATTTTGCACGGCTCAAACGCCAATGGCGTGTTCATGCGAAAAACGTCCCTATACCGGTTCGATGAACTCGCCGACCGGGAAGGTGTAATCGTTGTCTACCCAGACGGCTACAGGAAGTTCTGGAATGATTGTCGCAAGAGCGCTGACTATGCGGCAAACCAGAAGAACATCGATGATCCTGCGTTCTTCTCGGCGATGATCGATTATTTTGTGACGAAGTATGGTGCCGATCCGGATCGCGTCTACGCACTCGGAGTATCCAATGGCGGCCATATGGTCTATCGACTGGGGCTGGAGCTGCCGGATAAGTTCGCCGCGCTGGCGGCGGTCGCGGCAAATCTTCCGGTCGACTCCAACCTCGATTGCACACAGAGCGGACAACCCGTCTCGATCGCTATTCTGAACGGCACGCAGGATCCCATCAATCCGTTCAATGGCGGTGTCGTCAATATTTTCGGTAACAGCAGCCGCGGCGCGGTACGCTCGGCCAGTGATACAACTGCGTATTGGGCTGGCCTCGCGGGTGCGCAGCTGGTCGAGGCGCAGCAGTTGCCCGATGTCGATGGCGATCCCGCGACTTCGATACGACGCGATATCTATCGCGGGCCCCAGGGCGTCGAAGTGCGGCTTTATACGCTGCAAGGTTCCGGTCACGTACTGCCGGCACAGCTGCCGTTCTTCCTGCGCCAAGCATCGAAGCTGTTATTGGGTGAGGCAGCCGGAGATATGGAATCGAGCGTCGAACTGTGGGATTTTTTCAACACTCATACCTTGGCGCGTGGCGCGGACTGACACTGCCGTTTCGAGTGTGCTGCGGTACGGCGCCAGAGCAGAGCAAGCTCATCGGTGACTCACCGAGAGCCAGGGCGCAGACGCCGGATTTTCGGGTTGTTGATACCTGAAATAGCGACCGGCTATTTACTACCGTCCAATAGATAGCCGGTCTGGGTGGTTTAAAAACTTCTTCATTGAAAGACGCTTTTCAGCGCAATTTCAATCCATTCATCGACAAGCTGTTAATACAGCTTGACATTTAGGCAAAAAAGTGCCGATGTCTACAAAAAAATCTCCACCGATGCTCCTAATCAAGAAGCAGATGGTCGACATACCGGTGAGATCAATATCTCTCCGGAAAACTCATTAATCAGGTTCTTCTCAAGCAATTCCATTTCACCTTCCGTGAGGCAAACATGACAATCGAAATCATCGCCACGAGGACTTGGAAGAATAAAAACCCACCGGTTGACATTTGGGTAAGCAGGAATATCAAACCAGACGGGCTCTCCACCGAAATCAACCTGGTCCCATCCGAATCTGCTGTAGTTATTGACAACAACCCAGTTTTTCGGAATAGGTTTTCGATAATAAAGGGCGTCTCGTCTATCTTCATCCAGCAACTGATCCAAAAACATCAGATCATTTAAACAATCTTCCCTTGTCAAACTCTCTATTGACTCTCGCAGCATCCTTGCCATTCCAATCACAGGCATATCAACGGCATCCCTGGCCAACAACTCATTCAGACGGTTTGTCACGGCATTCCCAACATAATTCGATGGAAGCGACAGCAATTTTCTTATATCACAAACAGTCACTAATCTTATCAATTCATCTTTGTCTATTTGATCGAAGTCCATAATATTTTTCCATAACAAAGCGGTAAGAAAATCTCGAGTACTCACCCAATCTCCGCTTTTCAAAAATCCCCTCTGCTCCTCCATGATTTTTTTTATCAGCGATTGACTGATCCGAATAATCTTGGTAATTGAATCCATTTTCGCAAAGCTACCTTCCTCCAAATTCGGGCTCAGCTTGCTTAAACGGTTCACGAGGCTCTTTTCAACCCCCTCGAAATCATGGATCAACGTAAACCTGTCGTGTTCATGAAACTCCGGTTCTCTACCATTAGCTACGGCAGCCCAATCCTTCATGAAGCCAAACAATCCTATACCATCGGTCAATATATGAGAGGCCGTCACACTCAATATTGATCCATCGTCAAATTGAAATAACTTAACCTTTAGCAATGGTGTTTGATCGCTGAATCCAGCCGTACTGACGAACGAGCAGAAATACTCTTTGTCGTTTTTCAACGGATTTTGCAACCCGTACTTCGGAATACTTTTTTTGACTCTTTCAACTGAAAACTCAGCCCCACCATTGTTCAGAACAATACTGGAACCCTTTCCCGACCCCACTATTCTTGCCGAAAAATACGGGTTTATGCGCAGCATTTCCTGGAGACTGCCAATGAGCTTTTCCTCATCCAGAACCTTTTCATACACGAAACTGAACGGGAAACGTTCATGAGAACCTGTCAAATCGAAAGCATTGAATGGCTGACTGGAAACCTTGGAAGACCCAAAAATCAGTTTTTTCGACATAACCAAACTCCCGATATTAAAAATTTTCCTAATTTCATACATCGCCTGGTATATATTTAAGCTGTTATTTTTTCTCACCGAATCCAATCAACAAATGTGCAATCTCATTAGCACAGGCGAGCTGGCACGGCGAATACAAATATTCTTTTACTTCGCAGAATCTCCTTGAATTTATTGAGCCATAACACCCGCAGTGAAAGCATGCTTCCTGCATCTCGAGGCTGCCAATTAGTGTGGATAATCACAAAAGCGGTTCCATATTAATAATCACCGCCGGTGGGCATTTATACAGAAGATCCAATTGAACATAACAGGTTGAAATTTAATGCTCATTGTTGCAGGCTGACTGAAACGGTAGAAGACACCCGCGGGAAGGGCCGCAGCGCGGGGCAGACCTGGCAACTGCCACAGCAGCAGACGACGCATCTCGATCGAAATCTGCATGGCAACTGGACCCTATCAATCATCTCAATGGCAGCGTCGTCAATATCTTCGGCCACATCAGTCTCGGCGAGGTGTGTTCGCCAGTACACAACTACGTATTGGGTCGACCTTGCGGGCAGGAAGCTGATCGAAGCGCAGCATTTTCCCGACGTCCACGGCGATGCTGCGACATCGATGTGGCGCGATTTCCATCACGGGCTGTAGATTGTCCAGCTGTATACACTGCAAGGCTTCGGGCACTTACTGCCGGCACGGTTGCACTCTTGCTGCGCCTAGTATCGAAGTATCGGCCACGGCGCACCTTTATCCCGGCAACCGGCATGCTCAAAAACATGACAGCAGCACAAATCAGTGTCGATTCCCCATCAAGAAACAGATGGTTTACACGTCGGTGAGACCAATATCTCCTCAGAAAACTCATTAATCAGCTTTTCCTCAAGCAGCTCCATTTCCTTTTCGAATAGACATACATGACAGTCGAAGGCGCTGCCGTTGCAAAGAGGGCTCGGAAGAATAAAAACCCACCTGTTCAAATTGGGGTAAGCGGGCATATCAAACCAGATAGGCTCTCCTCCGAAATCAACCCGATCCCAACCGAACTTGCTACAGTTATTGATAAGAAATCGGTTGTTCGGAACAGGTGACCGAAGAAAGAAATTTTTTTCTCTCTTTCCACTCAGCAAGCTATCCCAAAACATCAGATCATTTAAACAATCTTCCTTTGTCAAACTCTCAATAGACTCTCGCAGTACTCTTGCCACTCCCACCACAGACATTTCCATGGCATTCCCGGCCAATAAATCGACTAGACGATTTGTCACGGCATTTCCAACGTAATTCGCTGGAAGCGACAGCAATCTCCTAAAATTGTAAGCCGTTATCAAGCCTATCATTTCGTCTTTATCGATTTGGTTAAAATCTACAAGATTTTTCCATAAAAAAGCAGTGAGGACATCCTGTTCACTAACCCACTGTCCACTTTTTAAAGAGTCTTTCTGCTCCTCCATTATTTTTCTTATAAGCGCTTGACTGACCCGAATAATTTTACTCACCGGCACATCTTCCGGGAGGCTATGCTCCTCCAGATTTTTGCTGGCCGCTTCGCTTAAACGATTCAAGAGGCTTTTTTCAGCTCCCTCAAAATTGTGGGGAAATGTAAACCTGTCATGCTCACGAAACCCCGGTTCCCGACCACTCGCCACGGCGGCCCAGTCTTTCATGAACGCAAACATCCCCATACCATCGGTTAACTTATGGGAGGGCGACATAGTCAATATTGAGCCATCGTTAAATTGGAACAACTTAATCTTTAATAATGGCGTCTGGTCATTGAACCCAGCCGTTCTTACCATCGGGCCAAAATACTCTAAATCGTTTTTCAATGGGCTATTTATCCCGTACTTCGGGATATCTTTTTTAACTCTTTCAACTGAAAATTCAACCCCGGCATTGTTTAAAATAATGTTACCCGATGCTTTTCCATGGATTTCAATCCTCCCTGAAAAGTACGGGTTTATGCACAGCATTTTCTGAAGGCTAGCGACAAGCTTTTCTTCATCCAAAGTCTGTGCATACACAAAAGTAAAAGGAAGAGATTCATGATTCGATTTCAAATCAAAGCCATTGAGCGGCTGAGAGGATATTCTGGATGATCCAAAAATCAATCTTTCTGACACGATAAATCTCCCCAATATGAATCAAGAATCAGGAAAAAACTTACAGCATTATATTTTCCAAAGAGTTATTTTTCTCACTCCAATTAAACTAATAAGCGTGCATACTCATTAGTACTGTCGAGCTAACATGAGCGGATAAAAGCGCATTTTTTTAATTCGCGGAATCTCCATGAATTCTGGCGCCGTAATGCCCTGGACGAACGCAAGCCTGCCATACTGCTGAGCTCCTGTTCCACTCGTGCTGAGTGATCAGCCATGCTGCTGCCACATTGAAGCATGCAGCAAAATGCGGACAAACTCTGCCGGTCGGCCCGCGATCACAGGCAGCCCATTGGCATAGGTTTAGGTTTTTGTCCCCTTATTGAAATCGACGCTGAAATTCGCCTCAACATCCAATCGAATTCCTCTCAGGGCGGCCACCAATCGGCCTGGATGGTCACAAAGCAGGCCCATATTAACAATCCCCGTTAGTGGGTTGACATTAGTACAGAAGGGTTAATTGAACGTGACAAGGTTGGGGGCCCAACGCTGAGCAGGACTGGCAAAAGAGGCAGAAAAATCCGCAGAGATTGACCATAGCGCAGGGAAAACATGGCGACCGCCACGCGTCTTCCGACTAATAGGAGGTCCAGCATGTCAAACTGCATATCAGCGGATGACTGATTCACGTCATACACGAAAAACGCTTAAATTGATCATATTTTGAATAAATTTGATCAACATTGACATCCTATTCGAAACAACGCCCAACTATCATGGCGTTTTATTGAATGGAAGTTACCCATTCAAAAACCCAAATTCATCTACAGGCACACCTCTGTTAGAGGCAGACTATCGCGCGCCTAAACCGAGCAATTTCCTGAGGGAAATTTTCGAGAGTGAATTTTTTTAAATAGAGCGGAGATAGGTTATGCCGTTACATCCGAAACTCAAAGAAATACTGGCAAATAAGACGCAGCTGGAAGAAGGAAGAAAAGCCTTTGATAAACTCGAAATTTCCGAAAAGCGTCAATGGGTCATCAAAACTGTAGAAAAGTGGTGGGATTCGGATATACCTCTGGAAGAGGTTCGCGACATCACACTTGACGGCCCCTACGGTGGAATTCCGATGCGAGTTTATCGCGATACACAATCGACCGAACTGCCCTGCTATCTGTATCTTCACGGCGGAGCATGGTGGGTGGGAGCATTGGAAACGGTAGACGGCCTCTGTCGATATATCGCCAAAAATACAAAATGCCTGGTTGTTGCCATCAGCTACCGGCTGGCGCCGGAATTCAAGTTTCCGGTCCAACTCGAAGAATGCTATTTCGTCATCAAGTGGTGTGCTGAACATGCGAAGGAATTGGGCATAGACTCCAGCAAAATCGCTATAGGTGGCCGCAGCGCGGGAGGAAATCTGGCAGCTGCCACGTGTCTGCTGGCCAGAGATCGCGGCGGACCAAACCTGATGTTTCAAACCCTCGAGATGCCTTCAACCGATGCCCGCATAAATAGTGCGTCACACCACGAATATGGCGAAGGTTACCTCCTCAATCGGGATGACAAGAAGCAAGCGTTAGAATATTACCTGAATTCGGAGGAAGAAAAATTAAATCCTCTGGTCTCGCCTTTGTTGGCTGAGGATCTTACCGGCCTTCCGCCAGCCTATATAACAACCATGGAGTGTGACCCCCTTCGAGACGAAGGCGAGGAATATGGAAAGAGACTCATGGAAGCCAATATTCCTTGTGTCATGAAGCGTTATGAAGGGCTTGTCCATGGGTACCCCGCCTACGAAAAAGAGATCCCCGAAATAGCGGAAATCAAAAACGCACTCGTTAAATACATAAACAGATATTTTTCTTGATCCCCACCCAAGATCGTCAGGTTAGACAAGGCACCCTCACTATCAAAAAACAATTGAAAAAATCGGTGCCCAGCCACTGTGATTTATTCCTTGAAGGATTGCTAAATGGATAATGAACCATCCACGCCGATGTCGATTAAAAGCCAAACCGAACCACGTTTCTTTTACGGTTGGGTCATCGTGGCTGTGTGCTTTTTCCTTCAGGGGTTATCTGCTGGAACGGCGTTATCCATTGTTGGAGTTTTCGCAGTTGTCTTTGCAAAAGAATTTTCGTCTCCGCACGGCACTGTCCTTTTTATGACATCCAGCGTGATGATGCTTTCTGCCGCAGTATTTGTCCCTATCGCCGGGATATTGATGCGGCGTTATTCACTTAAACTCTTTGTCGTTTTCGGCCTTTTTTGGATGGGAACCGGGTTTATCTTACTTTCATTTACACAACAAATTTATCAAGTAGCAGTAATTTATTCACTGTTGCTAGCCGTCGGCTATGTACTTCTTAGCCTTGGCACCAATACGCTCATCGCGAACTGGTTTATCATGAGACGCGGCCGCGCACTCGGATTTACCGCTGCAGGCATGTCGACCTTTGCATTCATCTGTTCCCCTTTAGCGACTCACTGGATAGCACTTTTCGGCTGGCGCAACACCTGCCTGCTTATCGCTCTGATATTTTTCTCAACAATCGTAGTGGCAACATGGCTCATTATTGATCGGCCGGAGCTTCGTGGGTTGCACCCGGATGGGAATATAAAAGATTACACCATGCATAGCCAAAACAAAGAGACCACATACCAGTGGACGTTCAAATCCATAGTAACCGCTCCGCGCTTCTGGTTAATGACATTGGCCTTTAGTTTGATCCTGGGAGTATCCGGGTCCATCATGACCAACCTGGTTCCCATCGCAATCAGTAGCGGATCCAGCCCCGCCTATGCGGCCTGGCTCGTATCGATGACAGCCATTTGCGGCCTCCTTGGTAAGATTGTATTTGGCATCGCTGCAGACTTCATACATCAACGTATGATGATATGGATTCCGTGCCTGATGACAGGCGTTGCCTGCCTCTTTCTCATGGGAAATCCAGCGTACGAAATTCTAATAGTTGCCAGCATTTTCCTTGGGATAGCCACCGGCGCAACCGCACCTGCGCAAGGCACAATTGCTGGAATCAATTTCGGTCGCGGCGCCTTTAGTCTGGCAATGGGATTAATGGGGCCTTTTGTTGCAATAGCACTGGCCGTCGCTGTTCCTTTGGTAGGCTGGATTCATGATGTTTCAGGAAGTTACGATTTTGCGTGGCTGGTTTTTCTGGGGCTGCTGATACCAGCAGCCATAGCCGGCTATCTATTGCCCACCAAAGAGGGGCGATCTTAGAAAACTCCGTTTAACCAATTTTTAGCTCAATCATCCACCATCATCATTGTTATTCCGAAAACCCTGAGATGGTAAAAAGCATCCATGCAGGAAAATTTATCCTGCTAGGAAATAGAGGGTTTACAAATTGGCGAGACCCGTATTTCTCCAGGAAACGCATGCAGCAGCCTTTCCTCAAGCAGCTCCATCTCACCTTCGAAGATGCAGACATGGCAATCGAAGTCGTTACCAAGAGGGCTTGGGAGAATAAAAGCCCATCGGTTAACGTTTGGGAAAGCAGGAATATCAAACCAGACGGGTTTCCCGCCGAAATCAACCCGATCCCAACCGAACTTGCTAAGGTTATTGATAACAATCCAATTTTTTGGAATGGTCTTTCGAAGAAAAAAGGTGTTTTTCCTTTCTTCATTCAGCAAGCCATCCCAAAACATGAGATCATTTAAACAATCCTCTTTTTTCAAACTCTCGATTGACTCCCGCAGAACCCTTGCCACTCCAACCACAGACAAATCCATTACATCTTTGACCAAAAAATCAATCAGGCGGTTTGTCACAGCGTTTCCAACATAATTCGGAGGAAGCGACAGCAATCTCCTTATATTGTAAGCCGTCAACAAACTCACCCTTTCATATTTTTCGATTTGATCGAAATTTATAAGGTTTTTCCATAATAGCGCGGTGAGAACATCTTGAGCACTAACCCAAGCTCCACTTTTTAAAACACTCCTCTGCTCCTCCATGATTTTTCTTATAAGCGATTGACTGATCCGAATAATCTTCGTTATAGGAACCTCGTTCGCGGAGCGATTTTCCCCAGTGCCCGAGTTAGCCAATTCTCTTAGACGATTCAAGTGACTCTTTTCAGCCCCTTCAAAATTATGAGTCAACGTAAACCTGTCATGCCCACGAAACCCTGGCTCCCTGCCATTAGCCACGGCAGCCCAGTCCTTCATAAATTCAAACAGCCCCACACCATCGGTCAATTGATGAGAGGCTGTCATACTTAATATTGATCCATCATTAAACTGAAATAACTTAACCCTTAGTAAAGGGGTTTCCTCGCTGAACCCAACCGTATTGACCAAAGGACAAAAGTACTCTGCGTCTTTTTTCAAAGGATTGTTTATTCCGTACTTCGGAATTGCTTTTTTTATTCTTTCAACTGAAAATTCAGCGCCACCATTGTTTAAAATCACCCTGCCCGATGCTTTTTCATGACTTATTATTCTTCCTGAAAAATACGGATTTATGCGCAACATTTGCTGAAGGCTATCGATGAGTTTTTCCTCATCCAGAACCGTTTCATACACAAAACTGTGTGGAAAAAGTTCGTGATGCCCTTTCAAATCGAAACCATTGAGCGGCTGGCTGGATGCTGTGGATGACCCATGAATCAATTTTATCGACACTATCAACCTCCTAGGATGAACATGCCTTCTCTAAGTCAATATCATGCCCAGTATATTTTTTAGGTATTTATATTTTCTCACTCCAATTCAACTAATAAGCGCGCTTATCTATTAGTGCAGGTGAGCTATCGGCATTCTGATCGAGCCTGTTGCCCCAATTGATGGGAAGGGTCGGGCAATACAATCAATAAAAGAGGATTCGCAGGGCGAGTTTGCTGGGTCAATACAGGATGATAGTCCCGGCAGCACGCGGGCTTTTACCTCTGCGCGGCTGCGGGATTACAGGACGGATTGGGATGGAACTATAGGTATTGTGCTGCTCGATCGCCGCCAACGCCGCAGCTCTGGGCGCGCTTCACAGCGCTGAAATCAGCCTTTCCCGTGGAATCAATCACACCCCATGCGGGCCGGCAGGTCAGCCGAATTTATCCAGGGGGTGGAATTCGCACCTACCGCCCTCACCCGTTTGGCGGAACCCGCGCCTTTTTCAACTCACCCGCGATATGCCGCACCGTCTCCACGAAGTTCGCGATCACCGGCGAGTCGACGCCGTTCGGCCACACCAGCGCCAGTTGCAATTCCGTGCTCAACTCCACCACCCGCTTGAACACGATATCCGGCAGCGCGGGAATGGTGCTCGGGCCGACGATGAAACTGACACCCAATCCGACCGCGACCAGATTCAGCGCGGTGGATTCGCCGTCCACTTCCTGGATGATGCGCGGCACCAGGCCGCCGTCGATGCAGGTGCGCAACAGCGCATCCGAGTAATAGGCCTTGCGCGATCGCGCCAGCCAGATGAATTGCTCCTGCTCCAGATCGCGCAAATGAATCTGGCGTTTTCGGGCCAGGGCATGGGTGCTCGGCAGGGCGAGATAGAAGTGGTCGGTGGCGATCTCGAACCGGTTCAGGTTGCGATCGTGGATCGGCGACAGATAAATGAAACCCACGTCGAGATCGCCGGCTTCGAGTGCGGCGCATTGCGCCGGCGATGTCATCTGATGCAGGCGCAGCTCCACCGCCGGATACGTGCGGCGAAAGTGGCTGAAGGCGGTGGAAACGATCGGCGAGCGTCCCGCGGTTTCGCGGATGCCCACGTCCAGCACGCCCAGCTGCCCCGCCTTCGCCTCCCGCGCGCGCTCCACGGCCACATCCAGCTCATGCAGAATCCGACGCGTATCCGCCAGGAACACGCGCCCCACTTCGGTCAGGTACACCCGGCCCCGGTGTCGGGAAAACAGCGCGCAGCCGAGTTCCTCCTCCAGCAGCGCGATCTGCTTGGACAAGGCGGGTTGGGCGAGATGCAGGCGTTCGGCCGCGCGGTGGAAGTTTTCCTCCTCGGCGGCCGCGACGAAATATTTCAGGCGGCGCAGGTACATGGCGTCGATGATAACAGAAAGGAATCGACTCGGTAACCAATCCCTCTTGGAGTTATCGAATGGCTTTGCCTACCCTTGTGTCCCGATAGCCCTCCATCCGGGCTTCTTCCCTATCAGGACACGACATGACCAAACAAGTAGCGACTAACGTGCACTGGCACGAAGGCGAAGTGACTCGCGCGGACCGCAACCGCCTGCTCGGACAAAAAGGCGTCACCATCTGGTTCACCGGCCTTTCCGGCAGCGGCAAAAGCACGGTGGCGGTGGCGCTGGAAACCGCATTGACCCAACGCGGCAAACTGGTTTACCGGCTCGACGGCGACAACGTGCGTCTGGGCATCAACAAGAACCTGGGCTTCTCCGCCGAGGATCGCACCGAAAACATCCGCCGCATCGGCGAGATCGCCAAGCTGTTCGTCGACGCCGGCGTCATCGTGCTGTCGAGTTTCGTCAGCCCCTATCGCGCCGATCGCGATCTGGTCCGCCAGCTGCACGCCGACGGCAATATGGATTTCATCGAAGTGTATGTGGACGTGCCGCTGGCCGAGGCTGAAAAGCGCGATCCCAAGGGCCTGTACAAAAAAGCCCGCGCCGGCGAGATCAAGAACTTCACCGGCATCTCCGATCCCTACGAAGCGCCGCTCAAACCCGAACTGGTTCTGCCCACGCACGAGATGACCCTGCAACAGGAAGTCGACGCGGTGCTGGCGCAACTCGAAGCGCGCGGCGTGCTGAGCGGCGAATAAAAACGCACCCCGACATCTGTTTTTCCGGGCGGCAGCGGCCGCCCGCTCTTGAGGACTGCGACATGATCAAACCCCACGGTGCGAACGAGCTGAAACCGCTGTTCGTGTACGACACGCAAAAACATCAAGCCCTGCTCAAG
>Ga0164243_10011359_pt1 | contig 12708 bp, 11 predicted proteins | sample OricompcompostOP_FD_108781 | JGI IMG/M metagenome (GOLD analysis project Ga0164243, IMG submission 108781) | Organic Plus compost microbial communities from Emeryville, California, USA - Original compost - Organic plus compost (OP) | ecosystem: Engineered > Solid waste > Mixed feedstock >...
GCGCCCAGCGCAGCGCGAGCGCGGATTTGCCGCTCGCCGTCGGCCCTGCCAGCAGGATTATGCGCGCGGGCATGTTCTCCATCTCGACTCGACGCATCCGCCGCCGTTATAGCCGGAGGATGCTTCATGTCGCGTGCCTGACCTGCAATCCCCTGCGTCCCGCGCTCGACGAGCACCGGGTGCTGCGGGTCGCGGAAACCCTGCCCGACCATGACCGCGCCCGCTGGCTCACCCGTGGCATCGCCGCCGAAATCCCCTTCGAGACCTCCGGTAGCGCCAACATCGCCGCCCTTCTCGCCGCCGTGCGGGAAGCCCTCGACGGCGTGCCGGTGGACGTCAACATTTTGCCCGCCGAGGGGCGCCGCAAGAAGCTCCTCATCGCCGACATGGACTCGACCATGATCGAGCAGGAATGCGTGGACGAGCTCGCGGTTTATGCCGGCGTCTACCGCCACATTGCGGGTATCACCGAGCGCGCCATGCGCGGGGAGATCGTCTTCGAGGCGGCGCTGCGCGAGCGCGTGGCGCTGCTGAAGGGCCTGCCCGAAACCGTTGTCCAGCGCGTGCTCAAGGAGCGCATCTGCGTGACGCCCGGCGCCCGGGTGCTGGTGCGCACCATGCGCGGCCACGGCGCCTATACCGCGCTCGTCTCCAGCGGCTTCGTGCAGTTCACCCAGGTTGTCGCCCGCGAGATCGGCTTCGACGAGGACCGCGCCAACCGCCTCGACATGGCCGAAGAGAAGCTTGCCGGCACGGTCGCCGAGCCGGTGCTCGGTCGCGAGGCCAAGAGAGAGGCGCTGCTGGAGCTGTGCGCGCGGCTGGGGATTTCTCCCGCCGAGGCGCTGGCCGTGGGCGACGGTGCGAACGATCTGGCCATGATCGGGGAAGCGGGGCTCGGCGTCGCCTTCCGCGCCAAGCCGGCCGTGGCGGAGGCCGCGCAAGCAAGCATTGTCCACGGCGACCTCACCGCCCTGCTCTATCTCCAGGGCTATGCCGAGAACGACTTCGTGACCTGACGGATCAGCGGTCGCCCGAAGGCCTGGCCGGCTCGGAATCCCCCTTCGGGGTCTCCGCCATGGCGGCTTCCCGGAGGCGCGCCACATGGCAGCGCAGGCGGGTTTCCTTGCCGTCGCGGAGGATCACCAGTTCGGCGTCGCGGTCGGGCGCGGTGTCGGCGACAACGCGCTGCAGCACGCGCGAATTCGTCACCTCCTTGCCGTCGAACGAGACGATGACATCGCCGACCTTGAGCCCGGCCTTCGCGGCGGGGGCGTCCTTGACCAGGCCGGCCACCATGGCGCCCTCGGTGTTCTTGAGCTTGAGGCGGCCGGCGATATCGGCCGGCACGTCCTGCACGCGCAGGCCGATATAGCCCCGCCGCACCTCGCCGTAGCGCTCGAGCTGGGCGATCACCGGTTGCACCGTGGCCACCGGCACGGCGAAGCCGATGCCGACCGACCCGCCAGTCGGCGACAGGATGGCCGTGTTGATGCCGATGACCTCCCCCTGCATGTTGAACAGCGGACCGCCCGAATTGCCCTTGTTGATCGAGGCATCCGTCTGGATGAAGTTGTCGTAGCGGCCGGTGCGCATGTCGCGGTTGCGCCCGGAGATGATGCCCGAACTGGCGGACAGGCCGACCCCGAACGGATTGCCGAGCGCCACCACGGTCTGGCCCATGCGCAGCTGGTCGGAATTGCCGAACTTCGCCGCCTTGAGCGGGTGCGGAGGCTTCACCTTCAGCACCGCGATGTCGACATCCTTATCCCGCCCAAGCACTTGAGCGGGCAGCTTCGAGCCGTCGTTGAAGGTCACCTCGATGCGGTCTGAATCCTCGACCACGTGGTAGTTGGTGACGACGATGCCGGACGGGTCGATGACGAAGCCCGAGCCCTCGGCGGTCGGCATGGGCGTGCCCTCGCCGCGCTGCTGGCGATCGAAGAAGTCGCGGAAGAAATCGTCCAGCGGCTCGTCCGGAGACAGGTTCAGGTTCGGCACGCCGAGATCGGCGGTGTCGGAGGGATTGTCCGAGGTCGAGATGATGACGACGGTGTCGATGATGCTGTCGATCAGGTCCGCCAGCGGCTCCGCGCTTGGCTTTTCCGTCAGCGGCCCACTCTTCTGCGCCAGCGCGGGGCTGGCGGCCAGGAAACCGCAGCAGAGGGCGGCGATCAGCGTTCGGGCGGCGATACGGGCCATGCAGTCCTCGTTTCCGGCGGGCGCTCCAGAAAACCCGCACTCCTCACACCACAAGGCTAGTGCGTGTGGCGGCGCGGGAAAAGGTCGAGGAGCCTCAGCCCCAGCGCACCGCCCATACGATGAGCAGGCCAACCACGGCGGAAACAAGGCCAAGCACGCGCAATTGCCTCTCCGGCGTCGCCGCCACCTGGCTCATGACCTGGCGCAGCGCCGTCGGAAAGGCGAGTGAGACGAGGCCTTCGATCACGAAGACCAGTCCGAGAGCGGCGAGGAAGTCGCTCACGGATCGGCTCAGGGGCGCGCCGGCGCCCCCGGGCCTCCGCCGGTCGGCATGGGAGCATCGAGCGAGCCCCCGCCGAAATAACGGAAGAAGGCACTGTCGGGCGACAGCACGATCTTCGTCTGGTTGGCGTTGAGCGCGGTGTCGTAGGCCTGCATCGAGCGGTAAAAGGCGAAGAAGTCGCGGTCCTTGGTGTAGGCCTCCGCGAAGATCTTCGAGCGCTCGCCATCGCCCTGGCCGCGCAGTTCCTCGGCCTGCTTGTTGGCGTCGGCCAGGATCACCGCCGCCTCGCGGTCGGCCTTGGCGCGGATGGTCTGGCCCTGCTGACCGCCGAAGGCGCGGATGCCCGCCGCCTCCTGCTGGCGGTCGGTGCGCATGCGCTCGAACACCGACTGGCTGTTCTGCTCGGGCAGATCGGCGCGGCGGATGCGCACGTCGACCACGGTGATGCCGAAGCGCTTGGCCTCGCGGTTCGCCTGGTCGCGGATGCGCATCATGATCTCGTCGCGCTTGGTGCGGACGATCTCGGTGAAGGTGGAGGAGCGGATCGCCTCCAGCAGCGCGTCGGTAAGCAGGTTGGTCAGGCGCGCATTGGCCACCTCGATGGAGCCGGCCGCCTGGCGGAAGACCAGCGGGTCGGTGATCTTGTAGCGCGAGAAGGCATCGACGACGAGGCGCTGCTGGTCGTTGGCGGTGGCCTCACGCGCCGGAAGGTCGAGGTCGAGGATGCGGTTGTCGATGCGCACCAGCGAATCGATGAACGGCCATTTCACGTGCAGACCCGGATCCTTGATGATGCGGATCGGCTCGCCGAAGCGCAGCACGATGGCCTGCTCGGTCTGGTAGACGGAGAACAGCGAGCTCAGCGCGCAGATCACGCCGGCCACGATGAGGACGGCCACTCCCGTCAGAACGCTGCGGTTCACTGGGCGCCTCCCCTGCTGGAAGCCTGCGGCGCATTGGAGCCGGAGATATTGCTGTTGGCGCTCCTCGCGGGAGGGCTGGCGGCGGCGCGGGGCGCGCCGATTTGGCCGAGCGGCAGATAGGGCACGACGCCCTGCCCGCTCGCCTTGGAGTCGATGATGACCTTGTCGGTGCGGCCGAGCACGCGCTCCATCGTTTCGAGGAAGATGCGTTCACGCGTCACGTCGGGTGCTTTCTCGTATTCCTGGAGCACGCTCATGAAGCGCGCCGCCTGGCCCTGCGCCTCGGCGACGACGCGCGCCTTGTAGGCTTCGGCCGCCTGGACGACCTGAGCCGCCTCGCCTCGGGCCTCGGGGATAACGCGGTTGGCATAGGCCTGCGCCTCGTTGCGGGTGCGCAGCTGATCCTGCTGCGCCGCCTGCACGTCGCGGAAGGCATCGATGACCTGCTGCGGCGGGGCGATCTTCTGCAGCTGCACCTGCGTGACCTCGACGCCGGCATGGTAGCTGTCGAGCGTCGTCTGCATCAGCGAGCGCACGGCTGCGGCGGTGGCCGCCGCGGTCGCCACCTTGTTGACCTGCGGCACCGGCGCCTCGCCGGGCCTGGTCGGATCGAGCGGCGCCGCGGGCGCGGCCTCGGTCAGGATCTGCTGGAGTTCGGAACGGCCGACCACTTCGCGCATCGCGCTCTCGGCGACGGCGCGGATGGTCGATTCCTGGTCCTGGATGTTGAAGAGGAATTCGTGGGCGTTCTTGATGACCCACACCACCGCGAAATTGACGTCGACGATGTTGCCGTCGCCGGTCAGCATCAGGCTTTCCTGCGGCACTTCGCGCACCGCCGCATTGCCGCCGCTGCGCATGCCGATCTCAATCGAGTTCTGCGTGGTGACGCTCGGGATCAGCACCGTCTCGATGGGATAGGGCAGATGGTAGTTCCAGCCCGGCCCGGTGGTGCGGACATATTTGCCGAAGCGCAGGACGAGGCCTTGCTCGTCCGGCTCGACCGCGTAGAAGCCCGACGCCGCCCAGAGCACCAGCACCGCAACAATTGCCAGGAAGATGCTGCGCCCGGTGCCCATGCCGCCAGGCAGCATGTTCTTCAGACGGTTCTGGCTGCGGCGGATGAACTCGTCGAGGTCCGGCGGACGCGAACCGCCAGGCTGCGGACCGGAGCCCCAAGGACCAGGATTAGGCCTCCAGGGACCACCGCCACCGCTTTGATTGCTCCAGGGCATTCGCTTTCCCTTATCGCCGTTTGACTGGCGGACTTCTTTTCACAAGACGGGAGGTTTGTAGGCGAGCCCCGAACAGGCGGCAACCGCGACCTTCCGGGGGCGCGTCAAACAATCGCGTGAAAGCACCGGGCGGACAATGGCTGCGGCATGGCCCAAGTTCAGCTCATGTCCGCGGCGCTGCGGCGGGCATAGACCACGAAATCGAAGGCATGGTCGTCGCCCTCCCCCGGCTCGTGGTGGGCGCGGCTTTCCTCGATCCATTCGGTGTCGTCAGGCAGCGGGAAGAACGCATCGCCCTCCGGCTGGGCATGGACCAAAGTCAGGTGGATGCGATCGGCGATCGGCATCAGCTGGCGGAAGATATCGCCGCCGCCGACCACCGTGATCTCGTCGGCGTTCAGCGCCACGGCGAAGGCCTGCGCGCGCTCCATCGCCGCCTCGACGGAATGCACCACATGGGCGCCTTCCGCGGTGAAGTCCGGGTCGCGCGTCACCACGATGGTCTCGCGGCCGGGCAGCGCCTTGCCGATCGATATCCAGGTCTTGCGGCCCATGATCATGGGCTTGCCCCAGGTCAGAGTCTTGAAGCGCTTGAGATCGGTGCGCAGGTGCCAGGGCAGATCGACATTGCGGCCGATGACGCCGTTCTCGGCAACCGCGACGATGAAAGTGATGGTCGTCGAGCGCATCAGATCCTGCCGCTCGCCGGTTTGATGACCCGGCGGATCGTCCAGTCGTCCATGAGGCGCTCCTTGGCTTTTGGAGTTCTTGGGTTGGGCAGGCAGCGCAGTCGAGCACGGAGCCTTCCGGCCGCGCAAGGCCTTCCGCAACGCCCTGTCGGCAAAGGCAGCGGCGCGCGCCGCCCAGATGGAAGAAGAGCGCCTTCCGCTCAGACCGCGATGGGCGCGCGGATCGAGGGATGCGCCTGGTAATTCTCGATGACGATGTCCTCGAAGCGGAAATCGAACAACGAGGTCACCGCCGGGTTGAGCCGCAGGCGCGGCGGCGGCAGCGGCTCGCGGGTCAGCTGCTCGCGCGCCTGGTCGAGATGGTTGAGGTAGAGGTGCGCGTCGCCCAGCGTGTGCACGAAATCGCCCGGCTGCAGCCCGCAGACCTGCGCCACCATGTGCGTGAGCAGCGCGTAGGAGGCGATGTTGAAGGGCACGCCAAGGAAGATGTCGGCGGAGCGCTGGTAGAGCTGGCAGGACAGCCGGCCGTTGGCGACGTGGAACTGGAACAGGCAGTGGCAGGGCGCCAGTGCCATCTTGTCGAGATCGGCCGGGTTCCAGGCCGAGACGACCAGCCGCCGCGAATCGGGATTGGTGCGGATGGCCTGCACCACGTCGGCAAGCTGGTCGATGGTGCGGCCGTCCGGCGCCGGCCAGGCGCGCCACTGGCGGCCGTAGACAGGGCCGAGATCGCCCTTCTCGTCGGCCCATTCGTCCCAGATGGTGACGCCGTTCTCGCGCAGATAGGCAATGTTGGTGTCGCCCTGCAGGAACCACAGCAATTCGTGGATGATCGAGCGCAGGTGCAGCTTCTTGGTGGTGACCAGCGGGAAGCCCTCGCCAAGGTCGAAGCGCATCTGGTGGCCGAACACCGACAGCGTGCCCGTGCCCGTGCGGTCGCCTTTCTTGTCGCCCTCGTCGAGCGCGCGGCGGAGAAGATCGAGATAGGCACGCATTTGCCGGTTTCCTTGTTGCCCCCTTTTAGCAAGGCGCACCTGAGCCATCGCCTTTCTTTCGCTCTCTCCTCACAGAAACTTGCATGCGGGAACCGCTGGGCGTTCCATCCCGTTTATTCCAGTGCACGTCAGGGTTTGATTCGCCCGGCGTACCGATCGGCTTTTCAGGGAGCTATTCAATGCGCTTTCCCATTCTGCTGACTGCAGCGCTCGTCGGTGGAGCGGCCTTTGCCCTCCCCTCGGCTCCGGCCCATGCGCTCGACATTTATGTGGGCAACGGCCATCCGGGCTACCACCGGCCGCCGCCCCCGCCGCCGCGTCACTACCGCGGCCGCCGCATCGACCGCGACGAGGCGGTGCATATCGCCAGGCGCTACGGCATCCGCAAGACCGACGACATCGACAAGCACCCTGGCGAATGGATGGTTCGCGGCAAGGATCGGCGCGGCCGCACCCTGCGGGTCTACATCAACGACCGCACCGGCCGCGCCGTGGTCCGCTACTGAGCGGCACGCAAATTCGTGCTTTCAAAACAAGGGCCCGGAGCGATCCGGGCCTTTGCTTTTTATGCCGCCGCTTCCTATATTCGCAGGTGCCGGCCTCGACCGGCTATGGCGATAAATGGCCTTCGTAATAAGCCTATCGGACCCGGGGGCAGTACCCGGCGCCTCCACCAGAGCCCACCCCGCAAGGAGCGGGTTGTGGCGGGGGCGAAACAGGATCGACGAGGGTGTAAAGGCTGCGCTTTCGCTCGGCATGGTTCCGCCGTTATCGGGCCAAACGCATAGTTGCCAACGACAACTACGCTCCGGTTGCTCAGGCCGCGTAACGCGGTTTGAAGACCGAAACTAAAGCCCTGGCGGTGTAGCAGCTGTCAGGCGGGGTTCGGAGGCACCTGGCAACAGAAGCCTCCACTCGCATTCCGCTTCGATCAGGGGCGGCCGATGTGAAATTCCGGTCGCCACGGACTCGAGCATGAGCACCGATCTTATCAGGTACGATCTTCTGACCCAGGAAGCGCTGCGCGGTGTGGTGCGGCGCGTCCTTGAGGATGTCGCCCGCACCGGCATCCCCGGCGAGCATCATTTCTACATCTCCTTCCGCACCGACTTTCCCGGCGTGCGGGTTTCCTCGCGCCTGCGGGAGAAATATCCGGAGGAGATGACGATCATCCTCCAGCACCAGTTCTGGGATCTCGTCGTCAGCGAGCACATGTTCGAGGTCGGCCTGTCCTTCGGCGGCGTGCCCGAGCGGCTGGCGATTCCGTTCGACGCGGTGACCGGCTTCTTCGATCCGTCCGTGAAGTTCGGCCTGAAGTTCGAATCGCGTGTCAGCGAGAGCCTGGAAGAGGTTGCCGGCGAAGAGGAAGAACCCTCCGAGCAGCCCGATGCCACCGATGTCGCCCGCATCGCCCCTGCCCGGCCGCCTCGCGAGGAGGCCCCGGCCGCTTCGGAGGAGGGCGAGGAGCCGGCGGTTGCCGAAGAGGGCAGCGGCGGCGCCGAGGTCGTCAGCCTGGACAAGTTCCGCAAAAAGTAACCGGATCTCCCTGTACCGCCCTGTACCGGCGCCCCGATCCGTGTGGTAGATCACGCACATAAGATAGATGTGCTGCGAAGCCGCACCGCAGGAGGCGACCGACCCATGAGCGCGACCCGCATCGAAACCGATTCCTTCGGCCCCCTCGAAGTTCCCGCCGACCGTTACTGGGGTGCGCAGACGCAGCGTTCGCTGCAGAATTTCGACATCGGCGGCGAGACCATGCCGCGCCCGCTGATCCGCGCGCTCGGCGTCATCAAGAAGGCGGCCGCCCTGGTCAACCGCGAGCTCGGCGCGCTCGATCCGAAGCTGGCCGGCGCCATCGCGGAAGCGGCGCAGGAGGTCATCGACGGCCGCTTCGACGACCATTTCCCGCTTGTAGTCTGGCAGACCGGCTCCGGCACCCAGACCAACATGAACGCCAACGAGGTGATCTCGAACCGCGCTATCGAGATCCTTGGCGGCGAGATGGGCTCGAAGAAACCGGTCCACCCCAATGACCACGTCAATATGGGGCAGTCCTCCAACGACACCTTCCCGACCGCCATGCACATCGCGGCGGCGCATGAGATCGCCTACCGGCTCAACCCGGCGCTGGCGCATCTGCTGCAGGCGCTGCAGGCGAAGTCGGAAGAGTTCGCCGACATCATCAAGATCGGCCGCACCCACACTCAGGACGCGACTCCGCTGACGCTCGGCCAGGAATTTTCGGGTTACGCCGCGCAGGTCGAATACGGCATCGAGCGCATCAAGGACCAACTGGCGGGCCTCTACCGCCTGGCGCAGGGCGGCACCGCCGTCGGCACGGGGCTCAACACCCGCAAGGGCTTCGACACCGCCTTCGCGGCCAAGGTGGCCGAACTGACGCGCCTGCCCTTCATCACCGCGCCGAACAAGTTCGAGGCGCTGGCCGGGCACGACGCCTATGTCTCGGCGCACGGCGCGCTGAACACGGTGGCCGCCTCGCTGTTCAAGATCGCCAACGACATCCGTCTGCTCGGCTCCGGCCCGCGCTCGGGCCTCGGCGAGCTGATCCTGCCGGAGAACGAGCCCGGCTCCTCGATCATGCCAGGCAAGGTCAACCCGACCCAGTGCGAAGCGCTGACCATGGTGTGCTGCCAGGTCTTCGGAAACCAGGCCGCCGTGACCTTCGGCGGCAGCCAGGGTCATTTCGAGCTGAACGTCTACAAGCCGCTGCTGGCCTACAACATGCTGCAGTCGATCCGCCTGCTGCGCGATTCCGCCATCAGCTTCACCGACCATTGCGTGGTCGGCATCCAGGCCGATACCGCTCGCATCAAGGACCTGATGGAGCGCTCGCTGATGCTGGTCACCGCGCTGGCGCCGAAGATCGGCTACGACAACGCCACCAAGGTCGCCAAGACCGCGCACCACAACGGCACCACATTGCGCGAGGAAGCTGTGCGCATGGGCTTCGTCACCACTGAGGAATTCGATGCGGTGGTGCGGCCGGAGAAGATGGTTCGCCCGAGCTAGGACAACCCCTCTCGCGGGCAGCAACTTGACCGTCCCTGGCCGTCGTGGCGTGCTTGGGCCGTCCAGAAGGAAAGCGAAGAGACGATGGGCGACCTCGTCAACCTCAACCGATTCCGCAAGGAGCGCGACCGCGCGCAGAAGGCCGCCGCGGCGGAGGAAAACCGCGCCCGCTTCGGACGCAGGAAAAGCGACAAGACCCTCGGCGCCGCCAAGGCTGACCTCGAAGCGCGGCGGCTCGAAGGCCACAAGCGCGACGAGCCGGAGTCGTGAGCGGGATCGTCAAACGCTCGCTGGAGATCGCGGGCCACCGCACCAGCGTGAGCCTCGAAGAGGATTTCTGGAGCGCCCTGCGCGAGATCGCGGCGGAGCGCGACGTGCCGATCCGCGCGCTGGTGGCCGAGATCGACGCCAAACGCGGCGACAACAACCTCTCCTCGGCCATCCGCCTGTTCGTGCTGGCGCATTTCCGCGGAAAGGCCGCGAACCAGGGCCCGGCTAACGTGTGAGATGGGGCCCCGCCTCCTCCTCGGCCGTCATGCTCCGGCTTGACCGGAGGGATCATAGGGCAGTCCCGTCTGCCGCACCGCTTCATGGATGCTCCGGTCAAGCCGGAGCATGAGGGTGGGCGCTCCGCGCCTATTGCTGCAGAAGATCGTTGATCGAGCGCGGCGGGGTGCGGCGGCTGGTTGCTGCGGGCGTGCCGTAGAGTGCTCCCGGCGTGAGATCGAGCGGCGGGGCAACCGCCGCAGCGGCAGCCCGCCGCACCGCCTCTTCCTGCGCACGCTCCTGGGCCGCGGCGGCCTTCCGCGCGCCGGCATCGGCCGCAGCCTTGTCGGCGGCTGCCTTGGCCACTTCGCGGGCGGCCTCCCGGGCAGCCTCGGCGCGCTGGCGCCGCTCGGCCTCGAGCTGTTCCATCTTCGCCGTCTGGCGGGCAATCGAGCGACTGGCAAGAAAAGCCGTCAGCGAGGCGGTGTCGAGGCTGCGCGTGGGCGCCGCGAGCGGGCCGGACAGGCTGACGCGCACCGAGGGCCGGTCCGCGGCCGCGATATCGGGAAGCTCCTTCGGCCGCAGATCGAGTTCGCCCGAGGCGGTCCGGGCATTGAGGTCGAGCGACAGCGAGGCCGACGCATCGGCCTCCTCGCTCGTCACCGCCGCATTGACCACCCGCACCACGCCGGACGCGATGCCGACCGCGCCGGTCACCTCCGAAAGCGTCAGCGGCCCCTTCTTCAGCGCCGCCTCGAAGGCGCGGCGCACTGCGGCCGGATCGGCCTCAAGCGCATCGCTCTCCTCGGCGTCGAAAACCGTGTGGAAGCTCGCCGGATCGAGGCGTGGCAGGCTGAGATCGTGGAAGGTGACGCTGCCGCCGCCGGTCAGCGCGCCGACAACCTGCTTGAGCGAGCCGCCACGGCCCTGCACGTCCAGCGCGAGATCGACGCGGCCCTGCGCCCCGCTCGCCGCCCCGGTGAGCGCATCGAGCGCCACGCCCTTCAACGACACCGTGCCGTTCAGCGCCGTGGCATCTCCACTGCCGCTCAGGGCGAAGCCGCCGCCAAGGGTGCCGCCGGCAAAGCTGGCGCTGGCATTGCGCACCGCAACGTCGCGGTTGTGCAGCACGAGGGCAAAACGGGCATCCTGCGCACTAAAGCCATCGGCAAGATCCAGGGTCCGCGCCTGCATGGAAACATGGGCGTCGAGGCCCGCCAGCAGGCCAGGCGCAAAGGCCGTGTCCGGCCAGCCTTGCCCCGCCTGCGCATCGAGCGCGGCAGGGCCAAGCCCCAGCGCCGCCAGATCGCGCAGGGCCAGGCGGTCCGCTGTGAGGTCTCCCGTAACGGCGCCCGCGCGGAGCGCAAGGTCGCCGGTCAGCGTGTCGTCGCCAAGTCGGGCTGTAACGGCGCTGAGGCGCAGGCCGTTCGGCCCGGCGTCGAGCTTCGCCGCAAGGTCGAACGGGAAGGCTGGCAGGCTGCCGGGCGCGACGCGGCCGAGCCGCGCGGCCAGCGCCGGAACGTCGGGTGCCTTGGCGGTGAGGCGCCCGGAAAGGCCGTTGTTCTCGTCCCATCCCTTGAGGGCACCATCGAAATGCACGGCGGCCTCGCCGTCCCAATCACCTTTCACGCTGGCGTCGGCCAGCTTGCCCGAAGCCTCCAGCGACAGGCGCGCCGGTTCGAGCTTGGCCAGCGGCCCGGGATTCCAGCCAAGCGCGCGCAGCAGGTCGGCGCCATCCTGCGCCTCGGCATGGAGCGAGACGGAGCCCTCGCCCTCCGCGTCGAGCCGGGAGGCGCGGCCGTCGGCTGTGAGATGCACGCCCCCGAGCGTGCCCTCGATCGTGCCGGTATAGCCCTTGCCGTTCGCGGCCGAGCCGATGGAGGCGGAAAGCTTCGCCGGGGCCAGGCCCGCGGCGCGGGCTTGGAGCCCGGCCAGCACGCGCTCGGGCAGCGGCAGTTCGTCGAGCAGCGCCAGCACGCCCTCCGCGCGCGGGGCGTCCAGATTGGCGGTGATGCGGCCGTGATCGCCCTCGCCGTGCAGGTCGAGCCGGCCACGCAGGTCCAGCCTGCCGCCGTCGAGATCGGCGATGCTGGCCTTGCGCAGGTCGAGCACGCCCCTGCGCGCGCCCATGTCGAGCGCCACGCTGTGCGCCTGGATGCCGTGAAAGATTAGCGTTTTGGCGTTGAGCGCGATGTCGATGTCGGTCTTCCGCGCCTTGCCGGAAACGCCGATGAGCCGCAGCAGCCGCTTGGCGTCGAGCCGGTCCAGATCGAGCGTGTCGGCCGCCAGCACCGCGCTGAGGCTGGCGGGCGCATCCTTGCTGGCCTTGCGCCAATGGCCGCTGCCGGTGAGCGTAGTGCCGTCCGCCGTGATGTTCGCGCCAGCCAGGCCGACCGCGTCGGACCGCGCGTCGAGATCGCCGCTGAGGACGAGGTGCTTCGCGGCGGTGTCGGGAGTCGTGCCCTGCGCGCCGCCCAGCCAGTGGACGAGGCTCGGCAGGTTGGGCGCGTCAAGCGCCAGATGGCCGGAAAAGGCCGGGAAGCTTTTGCGCGGCAGCGAGCCCGACGCCTTGAGCATGGCGTTGCCTGGCAGCCGGGCCGAGAGATCCTGGATCGTCCACGCCCCCTGCCCACTCTGCAACGCCAGGGCGACGTCCTGGATTATGTCGCGGCCGGCCGTGATGCCGTCCACCTTGGCCTCGACCCGCAGCGGCAGGGGCGGATCGGCCATGCCGGAGAAGCGCGCGGCGACGCCCGTCAGCACGTCGAGCACCGGCAAAGCGGGATCATCCGGGCCACGGCCGAGCGCGCGGTCGAGATCGAGCTGGCGCGCGGCGAGGTTCAGCGTCGCCGCCGGCTTGGCGCC
>Ga0164243_10011360_pt1 | contig 12707 bp, 14 predicted proteins | sample OricompcompostOP_FD_108781 | JGI IMG/M metagenome (GOLD analysis project Ga0164243, IMG submission 108781) | Organic Plus compost microbial communities from Emeryville, California, USA - Original compost - Organic plus compost (OP) | ecosystem: Engineered > Solid waste > Mixed feedstock >...
CGCATGCGTGGGATGAACCGCCGCCAGCGACAAGCCCGCGGATGGGCGCCATCCTGCTCTCCGCATGGCGGCGATGGACCACTGACAGGGGCGGTGGATCGCGGCGCCTGGAACTGTCCCCCGCATGCGCAGGGATAGGTCTGGCGCGGCCTGGGCCATGCTGGCCGTCGTGGGGTTCCGCCGCGCCTTGCTGTTCCGATGCGGTTCCGCTTGAAATCCGCGCCTCTCTGGACCTTCCCAGACCGATTTCCCGGCTTTCGGCGCACGGCCGGGGCAAGCTGCAAAGGCCGCCCACCGCAGCCATGCGGCCCCTGCCCGCCGACCGGAACCGGCCGGCGATGGCGGATGAGATCCCCCGGCCGATCCGGCCCTGCCCCGTCCGGTGCCGCATCGGCGGGACCAAATTTCGCCCCGGCCTGGAACATATCGGCGCCCTGACGGTTGCCACAGCCCTTGCAGCCACCCGTCCAGGTCGCCATGTCCAGTCTTATCGCCCGCTCGATTTCCTGCGCCGCCATGCTTGCCTGTGCCGGCGCGATGCTCCGATCCGCCGCCGCCGATCCGCTTCCGCCCGATGCGACATACCGGCCGCTGCCCAGCCTGCCCCTGTCCGAGGTCCGACAGGCCGACGAGGCGCAGAAGCCCTCGGTGATGGAACGCCAACAGGGCTTGCTGGAACGGCGCTACGACCTTTCCGACCGGCCGATGGAGGGGGCGATGATGTCGGGCGGGCGTAAGCCGGTTCAGGCGGGCATTCGCGTCCGGCTGCCCGACGGGACCGGCTGGGACGACCTGGCGGCGATGAGCCCGGGCGAAATCCGGCAGCGGAGCCTGCTGCCGGCGGGATTCCTGCCATTGCCCCATGTCAAGCAGGCCACCGGCGGCCAGGTCTTCCCCCGCCGACAGATCGACGAGATCGCGGCCCGGGAACAGCGCGACCTGCAACGGTTCGACGTCGATTTCGACCTGCCCGAGCACCTGACGCCCGAATTTCCGCCGCCGATCTTTCTGACCACGCAGCCGCAGCTGGGCGATGTCTCGCGCGGGGAATTGCTGACCATCCGCAATTACTACGAATTGATGAACGGCATCATCACCCCGGTCCAGATGGAGGGGCTGAGACTGCTGCTGACTCCCTTTCCGCAGGAAGAGTTCAACCAGACCGAGGATCGCAAGGTCGCGGCGCCCTCGATGGGCGTGACATGCCTCGATTGCCATTCCAACTTTCACGGCAATGCCGCGTTCCACCAGACGCCGGATATCCGGCCGCAGGCCAGCCGCTTCCGGCTGGACACGACCAGCCTGCGCGGCATGTTCAACCAGCAGATCCACGGTTCCAAGCGGTCGCTGCGCTCGGTCGAGGATTTCACCGAATTCGAGCAGCGCACCGCCTATTTCAACGGCGATCACGTCAGCGCGACGCGCAAGGGCGTGCATCTGCCCGACCGGCCGAACCAGGTGGCGATGATGGCGCAGATGCAGAACATCATCGACTTTCCCCCGGCGCCGAAGCTGGACGCCTTTGGCCGCCTGGACCCGGCGCTGGCCACGGAACAGGAGCTTGCCGGCGAGCGGATCTTCATGGGCAAGGGCCGCTGCGCAAGCTGCCACGACCCGCAGACCGCCTTCATGGACAACCAGATGCACGACCTGAAACTGGAGCGGTTCTATGTTCCGGGCCAGGTCGTCAACGACATGGCCATCCTGCCGGACGGCCCGATCAAGACCTTTACCCTGCGCGGCATCAAGGATTCCCCGCCCTATCTGCATGACGGGCGCCTGATGACGCTGGCCGACACCGTCGAGTTCTTCAACCTGGTCCTGGGCACCGGCCTGACAGCCGGGGAAAAGGAGGATCTCGTGGCCTATCTGCTGACCTTGTGAGGAGGCTGACATGAAAGGACCTCTTGGCGTCTTCCTGGCCCTTGCCCTGCCCGGCGCGGCTGCGCTGGCGCAGATCGGCAACCCGGCCGGGATGGGTGCGGATACCCGCATGGAAAGGCCCGGCACCCCCGCCCCCGGCCAGACCAACAACCAGGACCGGCTGTTTGCCCGCCTTGCCTTTGCCGGCGGCCTGGCCGAAACGCAATTCGCGCGGCTGGCGCAGGAAAAGGCGCAGGCCGAAGCCGTGCGCGATTTCGCCGCCGCGATGGCAGAGGATCACGGCGCCGCCAATGACCGGCTGCGGGAACTGGCCACCGCAAGGCGCATACCGCTGCCCGAGGAACCGACGCCCGACCAGGCGGCGATGCGCGACAGGCTGGCCGGGCTGGCCGGGCAGGGCTTCGACAGCGCCTATATCCGCGGCCAGATCGCCGGGCACCAGCGCATGGCGCAATTGCTGTCATGGGAATTGTCCCACGGCCAGGACCGGGACCTGAAGCGGCAGGCCGGGGTCATGCTGCCGGTCGTGCTGGGCCATCTGGACAGGGCCCAGGCGATCCATGCCGGGCTGACCGGCGCCGGGATGCGCATGCCCGCGGCACCGGCGCAGGAAAGCGGCCGCGATGATGGCGGCGGGGACGGCGGCGGCACCCGGCCGGAGATGCGCCCGGATGACTGACCGCCCTGAACAAGACCCCGGCACCGGCCCGGACGCAGGACCGCACCGCCGGCGCGACGGCCGCTCGGCCGGCGGCTCGGCCGATCTGGTCGAAATGGACTATCACCGCGCCGGACCGGGGATGCGCAGGCGGCTGGCCTGGCAGGTCCTGGCCTGGCCCCTGGCGCTGGTGGCGCTGATCGTCGCCGGCGCGATCTGGTTCCTGGCCTGACCGCACCCCCGCCCGTCGGCCCGTGCCATCCGCCTGCGCCGGCGCATCGGCACACCGCATCGCCGGGCCGGCGGGCGGGCGATGCGGTGCCGCGAAATCCGGGTCAGCGGGCGCCAAAGATCATCTCGCGGATCCAGCGGGTCAGCAGGGTGACATAGGCCTTGCGGCTTTCCTCGGTGGACAGGGCATGGTCGGCGCCGTCGATCATGCGGTATGTCAGCGATTTCGCCCGCAGAAAGGCGCGCATATAGCTGGACACCGTGGCATGTGGCACCAGATCGTCATGTTCGGATTCGACGATCAGCACGTCGCCGGTGAAACTGCTGCAGGCATCCAGCGCCCGGTTCTGCTCGAATGCGACCAGCGAGCTGCGATAGCTGGCCAGGTCGTCGCGGTCCAGATAGGCCTTGGGCTTCAGCCAGTCCGCATCGCGATACAGGGCAGGAACCCGCAGCCCCAGCCAGCGCACCGGACGCAGCGAGGTCAGGATGGCGGCCAGATAGGCGCCGTAGCTGCTGCCCAGCACCGCGATCGAATCGCGGTCCACCTGCGGCCGGGCCACCAGGCTGTCATAAGCCTTGCATATGTCGCGCAGGTTGTCCTCGCGCGAGACATGGCGCAGGTCGCTGGTCGAGGCGCCATGGCCGCGCAGGTCGAAGGTCAGGCAGACAAAGCCCAGCTGCGCCAGCATCTTGGCGCGTTCGGTATCGCGCTTCTGGCTGCCGCCCCAGCCATGGATGAACAGGGCGGCCGGAACGCCGGTCAGCGGCTCGACCAGCCGGGCGGACAGCAGCCCGCCGTCGATGCGGATATGCTGTTGCTCAATCCTCAATGATCGCCTCCAGCCGCGCGGTCTTGGACAGCGGCCCCAGCCTTGGGTCCTCGCCGTCATAGATCACGAAATCAGACGGGTCCGGGCGCAGCCCCGCCCCATAGGTCTCGCGGGTCGAGCTGCGCACCGCGCTGGCCCCCGGATGGGCCGCCAGCGCCTCGAAGGCCAGGATCTCGGCCCCGCTGGCGCCGCCGATGCGCCAGGACTGCTCCAGCACCCCGATCCTGGGCCGGCCGCGGTGATCGACGCCGATCGCCACGTCGTAATTGCGCCGCGAGGCCACAAGCCCACCCAGCCGGCCCAGGGCCAGGGCGTCGAAGCGGGCGGCCCTTGCGATGGCGGGCGCGATGGCGGGGCGCGCCATGGCGGGTGGCGCCCGCCGCAAGAGACGGTCCAGATCGCCGCGGATCGACAGCAGCTGCGATCCGCCATATGCCGTCCGCCCGCGATTGTCGGTCGTCGTCTCCTGCCGGCCGACATAGGCGATGGCCTGGCCCGGCAGTTCTGCCTGCCCGATGCTCAGCGTCACCAGCTGCGCCAGGTCCTCCTCGACCACCAGCCCCTGCTCGCATGTCCCCTCGGGCAGCTGCGACAGGGCATGCGCCAGTTCCCCGGCCTCCCTGACCACGACCTGGCCCCTGCCGCCGTCGGCGGCCACCGGCTTCAGGCGGATCGCCCCGTCCCGCAACAGGGACAGCGCCGCGATTTCGGCATCCTGCGGGTCGAAGACCGTCCAGCCCCGCAATGTCAGCCGCGATACGAGATGGCCGAAGCTCTCGGGCCAGTCCGGCGGCAGGCGGCGCGGTTTCGGCAGCGCGGGATGGACGATGGCCTTGCTGGCCGCAAAGGGCCGGGGCGTCCAGCCGCCGAAAAAGCGGCCCGGCGCCTGCGGCCGCCATTCCGGCCCATGCAGCGTTTCGCGCGGCACGAGATAGCAGCTCGCCAGGCAGCCGCATCCCTCTGCCTCTCCGACATAGTCCAGCCCCAGATGGGCGGCCAGGCGCCGGGCCAGGGCCGCATGGCCGTGGCGGAGATGATGGTCGGCCCCGGCCGGGCAAAGCGAGCGCAGGCCGCGGATCGTCCCTTTCCGGGCGGCGGGCGGCCGCGAGGCGGTCGGTTGCATGGCATATGTCCCTGCATGGACGGCGGCGGTCCTATTCGCCGCCATTGGTGGCGCGGTCGTTCTGGCGCGCCTTGCGGTCGCCCGCCTCGCGGTTCTGCCCGCCGGCATTCGGCTGGTTCGTCCGCTTGCGCTGCCTGGGGTTCTGCGCGGCCGCGTTTCGGGTGCCGGCATCCCGGACATCCCGCCTGTCTTGGTTCCCCATCCGGGGATCGCGTTCCTGCGCCATGTCGGTTTCCTTTCCGTTCCGGGCCGGGCGACGATGCCGGCAATGGGGCCGGCAATGGGGCCGGCAATGGGCCGTGGAAACTGCGCAGCGCCGCGGATGTTCCCGCAAAAGACCGGGAAGCGGCGCGATCAGCCCTTTGGCCGCGCCGCCCGCCGGTATTGCGCCGCGAGTTCGGCCAGGGCGCGGAATTCGGCGCTCATCGCCAGTTCCAGCGCCATCCCCTCGGCCGGGACCGCGCCGGGATCCTCTTGCCCGTCATGCAGGACGTCGCGTTCGGCCAGCCATTCGCCGACCTGCCGCCATTCCGGCTCGGCGCTGGCCGCCAGCAGCCGCGCCAGGACCCGTCGCTGGGCCAGCAGCCGCCCTTCCAGCGATTGGATCAGCCTTGCGCTTTCTTCCATGGCCTTCCCCTGTCCTTGCCCCCTTGCTGCCGGCCCGCGGGCCGGAACCCGGGATGCAAACCCGATGCGCGGCGCCGCGGTTCCGGCAGCGGCGCCTTGCTCCCTTTGCTGCCGGTCAGGAACATTTGCCCGCGCTTCTTGTTGCAACCGCTGTCCGCCGCATCCGCGGCACAGCAAGGAAAGGGAAACCGATGCCTGCCAAGACACTCGAAGATCTCTTCTACGAAACGTTGCGCGACATCTATTATGCCGAGCGGCAAATCCTGAAGGCGCTGCCGAAAATGGCCCGCGCCGCCCAGTCCGACGAGCTGCGCGCCGCCTTCGAGGCCCATCGCGAAGAGACCGAAGGCCATGTCGAGCGCCTGCAGAAGGTGTTCGACACCATCGGCAAGGCGGCGCGCGGCAAGACCTGCCCCGCCATCGACGGCATTATCGAGGAGGGCGAAGAGATCATCGCCACCTTCAAGGGCATGCCGGCCCTGGATGCCGGGCTGGTCTCGGCCGCCCAGGCCGTCGAGCATTACGAGATCACCCGCTACGGCACGCTGAGAAGATGGGCCCAGGTCCTGGGCAACGACCAGGCCGCCAAGCTGCTGTCGCAGACCCTGGAAGAAGAGGCGGCGACGGATGAAAAGCTGACCGCCATCGCCGACCAGAGCGCCAATCAGGAAGCCGCGGTCGCCTGAGCGGCCGCCCGGCTTGTCGAAACATCGGCGGCGCGTCCCGACGGGCCGTGCCCCAGGACAGGAGACGACAATGGATATCCAACGCACCTATCTGAGCTGGCTGCGCGACGCGCATGCGATGGAGGAACAGGCCCTGACCATGCTGCGCAGCATGAGCGGGCGGCTGGAGGGACATGAAGCCCTGCGCGCCCGGATCGAACAGCATATCGCCGAGACCGAACGGCAAGAGGAAGCCCTGCGGCTGTTGCTGGAACGCGACGGCAGCACCTCGGTCCTGAAGGATCTGGCCGGCACCATCGCCGCCAAGGGCCAGGCCCTGGGCGGCATCTTCGCCAGCGACGAGGTGATCAAGGGCACGATGGCCGCCTATACGTTCGAGCATATGGAAATCGCTTCCTATGCCGTCCTGATCGCCGCCGCCCGCTTCATCGCCGATGACGAGGCCGTGCCGATCTATCAGCAGATCCTCGAGGAAGAGCAATCCATGGCCGACTGGCTGCGCGCCAATATCGACGAGACGACCGACCGCTATCTGCGGCGGCTGGACCTGGCGGAAGCCGCCGGGGAATGACCGGCGCGCAGGGCCTGCCCGGCGGCCCGGCCGGCAGGGGCGGCCCCGCCCCTTGCCGCCTCCCCCGTCCCGGCCCCGGCCCCGGCGCCCGCAGCAGCACCGCAGCACAGCATCGGCGGCCGCGCGCCCGCGCCCGCCCTTCGCAAGCAGGAGCAGACCATGCAGGAAGATCATCCGCAAACCGGGCATGTGCAGCCCCCGCTGCCCGAACAGCAGCAGGAGATGCCCGGATATACCGAACCGATGGACCCGCGCCCGGACCATGGCGAGCACAGCTATCGCGGCGCCGGCAAGCTGGCGGATCGCGTGGCGATCATCACCGGCGCCGATTCCGGCATCGGCCGTGCGGTGGCCATCGCCTTTGCCCGCGAGGGCGCCGATGTCGTCATCAGCTATCTGGAAGAAGACGAGGACGCGCGCGTCACCGCCGGCTGGGTCGAAAAGGCCGGCCGCAAGGCGGTGCTGGCGCGCGGCGACATTTCCGACCCCGGCTTTGCCCGCGCGCTGGTGGACGGGGTGGCGGGTGAAATGGGCCGGCTGGACATCCTGGTCAACAATGCCGCCCATCAGGCCAGCTTCCGCGAATTCGAGGACATCACCGCCGAGGAATGGGAGCTGACCTTTCGCACGAACGTCCATGCGATGTTCCACCTGTGCCAGGCGGCCGTCGGGCACATGCGGCCGGGGGCCAGCATCATCAACACCTCGTCGATCAACGCCACCAGCCCTTCGCCGGCCTTGCTGGCCTATGCGACGACCAAGGGCGCCATCGCCAATTTCACCGCCGGGCTGGCGGGATTGCTGGCCGGGCGTGGCATCCGCGTCAATGCCGTGGCGCCCGGGCCGATCTGGACGCCGCTGATCCCCTCGACCATGCCGCCCGAAAAGGTCAGGCAGTTCGGCGCGAACACGCCGATGAAGCGGCCGGGCCAGCCCGTCGAACTGGCCGCGACCTATGTGCTGCTGGCCTCGGACGGGGCGAGCTATACCACCGGCGCGCTTTACGAGGTCACGGGCGGGCGCCCGATGCTCTGAGCCCCCGCAAGGCCACCCAGGGCCAGGCCGGGGACCGCCCGCAATAGCCAGCCGATGCCCCGGCCCGCAAGGTCGCGGCCCTTCCTGCGGCTCTGCCCACCTGCATCCGGGCCGCCCGGACATCGGTCGGGGCCGGACCCATGTCGAAGGGCCGGGTCCGATGCCCTTATCCCCGTCGCCTCATCCCCGCCAATGACCGGGCATCACGCGGCGCCCGTCTCAAGCGCCGCATCCTCGCGCGGGGAAAACCGCGAATGCAGCGGGTCCGCCCGATAGGATCCGGCCAGGTCCGGGGCCCGGCGGGCCAGATCGTCCACGGCGCCTATGATCGCATCGGCCTTGGCATCGTCCAGCAAGGGCGAAAAATTCAGCCGGACCCAGCCGGGCTTGGCGATGTCCCTGCCCTGGCGGATATCGTCGAGCAGCCGGTCCGAATCCGCGGCCGAGATGCCCAGCAGGCGATGCGCATAGCTGCCCGCGCAGGCGCAGCCGCCGCGCGCCTGAACCCCGTGCAGGTCGCTGAGCATCCGGGTGAAAAGCTGGTGATGCACCAATCCCCCTGCCCCGTCGCGCACCAGAAAGGAAAAGATCGGCAGCGACCCGGCGGGCGCGTCGGGCGCAAGCAACTCGATCCGCGGGTTGCGCCGCCAGACGGCCAGCGCGCGTTCGCGCAGCTGCTGCCCGCGGCGGGCGATGAATTCCGGGCCCATCGCGGCCTTGACCAGCATGGCCAGCGCCACGCGGATATCGCCGATCACGTTCGGGGTGCCGCCCTCTTCGCGGTCCTGCAGGGCGGCGGAATATTCGTGCCGCCAGGGCGATACGAAACTGACCGTGCCGCCGCCGGGCTGGGTCGGGATCCGCCGGCGCACGATCGCGTCGCGCACCACCAGCACGCCCGAGGCGCCCGGTCCGCCCGGAAACTTGTGCGGGGAAAAGACGATGGCATCCTTGGCGCAATCGCTTTCCGCCCGCATCGACATCGGCAGATAGGGCCCGCCGGCGCCGTAATCCCAGACCGCGACGGCGCCATGACGGCGCAGCAGCCGGGTAACGGCATCGGTATCGGTCAGGATGCCGGTCACGTTCGATGCCGCCGAAAAGCTGCCCACCAGCAGGTCGGCACCCGCATGGCGCTCCAGTTGCGATGCCAGCTCGGCCATGTCCGGGCCGCCGCCGCGACCCGCTTCCGCAATCTCGATCACCTCGGCACCGCTTTCGCGCCAGGGCAGCAGGTTCGAGTGATGTTCATAGGGACCGACCAGGACCACCCCCCGCCCGCCGCGGGCCACGCAGCCCTGCAGGTCCAGCAGCCCCACCAGCCGGTTCAGCCCCGCGGTCGAGCCGGAACCGGCAAAGATCGTGCTATGGCCCGGACCGGCCCCCAGCAGGGCCGCGACGCAGGCCCGCGCCTCTTCGCGCAGCCGGCTGCAATAGGCCCCGACAAAGGACGCCTGGGTGTGGGTATTGGCGTAATAGGGCAGGACGCGCGCCAGCACGAAATCCTCGACCTGGCGCAGCGCCCGGCCCGAGGCGACGTAATCCGCATAAATCAGCGGCACCGGGCCGAAGGGCCCGCGGATGATCGCGTCATCCCCGATCAGGCCCTGGCGCAAGCGACCGACCAGATCCCCGCCTTGCAACGATGCCGAAAATTCGGACAGAACGGACATGCTTTCCCCATCTTTCAAGCTGGTCAGGGATCATATCCTGCAAAAAGCGGTAAAATCATTACCTGATCATTGCAATTCCTGGCCATTTTTGGGTCATATGATCCAGGATCAATCGGCATTGCGGGATTTGCGGCTGGCCATGGACAGGATAGACAAGCGGATCATCGAGGAGTTGCAGCGCGACAGTTCCGCTTCGCAGCGCGCGATCGCCGAAAAGGTGGGCCTGTCGCAGAATGCCTGCTGGCGGCGGATGCAGGCGCTGGAAAAGGCCGGCGTCATCCGCAATCGCACGGTCACGCTGGACCGAGAGAAGCTGGGCGTCGGGCTGGTGGTCTTTGTCATGGTCAAGACGCGCCATCACTCTGCGGAATGGCTGGCGATGTTCCGCCGCCATGTTTCCTCGATCCCCGAGGTGATCGACTTTTTCAGGATCGGCGGCGAATACGACTATATGCTGAAGGTCGTGACCCAGGACATGGCGCGCTATGATTCCTTTTACCAGCGGCTGATCTCGGGGATCGAGCTGCACACCGTCACCTCGCATTTCGCGATGGAGGCGATCGAGGAACAGCGCCCGATCCCCCTGCCCTGATCCCTGGCCCGCGCCCCGCCGCTGCATGGCCGCAGGGTATCGCATGGCCGATACGCGCCCATGTCCCGCCGGGGCGGTCAGTTCAGCATGACCATGGCCAGGAACGGCCCGGTATCCAGCAGCATGTCCGAGAAACGCCGAAAGCTTTCCGGGCTGACCCGCGGCGCATCCGAGATGTAATCCATCAGCGCCCAGCCCTGGATCACCCCGTCCAGCGGCAGCGGCGCGGGATTTTCCAGCCAGGCGGCCAGGTCGATGCCCAGCGGCCCCCGCCAGAAGGGGATGGTCCGCCTGCCCTCCAGCAGCGCCTCGCCATCGGTCAGGACCGCCTGCCATGCCGGGCCGGTGCCGGGCGGAAAGGCGATGCCGGTGGCGGAAACCTGGCGGTCGTTCGGGATCCATTCGCCGGCATTGTCGCCTTCCTGCTCGACCAGGCTCCAGAAACGGCGGTTCGCGGCGATGGCCTGCCGCCAATGCGTCCGGGCGGCGCGGCTGCGCCGGGGATCGGGCTGATGGCGCAGCATGTCGATGGCGATGGCCAGCGGGTCCACCGCCTCGTCCATCATCGGCGGCAGCGCGGTTTCCGCACCGGCCCGGCGGCTTTCGTCGATCCGCGCCCGGGCGGCAAAGACCTTTTGCAGGCTCGGGGTCGGATCGAAGGCCAGCAACAGCTCGGCCGCACCCGAGACCAGATGCGCATAGGCGGCAAGCCAGGCCGCATCGGCGCGGTCGAAACGGATCACCGGCAGCGCGGGCGGCGCCGGGGCGCCCGTTTCGGGATCGGGCGCCGGCGGTGCGGACCAGACGATGCCGTCCAGCAATTCGGCTGCGCCTTCGCCGGGGGCGCGGCGACCGTCGCCGTCGATGTCGAACCACAGATCGCCCAGCGAGATCGCCAACCCGAAATCCTCTTCCGCCGCCAGCCCGTCCAGGGCCGCGCGGCTGCGCGCCATCGCGGCCAGCGTGGCCTCGGCCTGCCGGGCCAGCGCCTCGGGCGGCATCGGCTGCGGCGGCACGGTTTGCGGCAGATCGGCGGCGGAGCCGAAGATCATGCCGCCGAAAGGCGTGATGCCATAGGTCACGCGCCAGCGGTAAACCGCCTCGACCGCGCCCAGGAATTCCAGCCCGGCGATGGCAAAGCTTTCCTCGGCCGTCGGCTCGGGCAATGCCTGCAAGCGGTCCAGCACCGGCCCGATACCCTGCTGCGCGATCTCTTGCGACAGGTCCGAGGGCGCGGCGGCGCCCGCCAGCATCAGCGAAAGCGCGGTGCCGGCGGCAAGACTTCGGGCAAGCGGGCGCATGATCGTTCTCCTTTCGCAGTTTCGGCTGAGGGGAAGGCATCGGGGCGCAAGTTGCAAGCCGTTTGCCGCTCCTGCCTTGCCGCGACCCGTCATGGCACCCCGGTGCCGGCGGCGTCAGTCGTCGGCACCGGCCAGCAGCGGCAGGACATCGCCGCGTTCCTTCAGGCAGCGCAGGGTAAAGATCGAGCGGGCATTGCGGATGCCCGGCACCCGGTAAAGCTTGCGGCGCAGGAATTCCTCGTATCCCCGGGTGCCGCTGACCGCGACCTTCAGCAGATAGTCGTATTCGCCGGTGGTCAGCCAGATCTCCTGCACTTCGGGGATGGCCGCCATGGCGCGGCCGAATTCCTCCAGCACCTTGTCGTCGTGGCGTTCCAGCGTGATCTCGATGATGACGGTCTCGGCGGCGCCCAGGCGGGACTGGTCCAGGATCGCGGTATAGCCGCGGATCACGCCCTCGGCCTCCAGCCGGCGGGTGCGCTGCCAGCAGGGGCTGGGCGACAGCCCGACCTGTTCGGCAAGCTGGCTGTTGGACAGCCTGCCGTCGCGACTCAGGGCCCGCAGAATCCTGAGATCCACCGCGTCAAGCTGTCGGGGTGCAGAAGATACGTTCATGTTTACCCTGAGGTTCAAAAGAATCTTTGCAAGATTGCGCAAGACGCAAAAATAAAGAAAGGAAATTCTGCAAGGATTTATGGCATCATCCGCTGGGAGGAGGCGGGTGAAGCCCGCGCCGGGCGCCGGTTTTTCCGTCGCCATGTCGCAGGGGCCGCACCGGACCCGCCGCCTTGCAAGGACCCGGCAAGAGGAGATGCCGATGCAGAGGCCAGACCCGAACGCATATCCGCCGCTCAGCCTGATCGTGCCCGAGCCCGAGGTCCGGCCCGGCGGCCAGCCGGATTTCTCGCATGTGGCGATCCCGCGCGCGGGCACGGTGCGCCGCCCGCCCGTCGATGCCGACCCCGAGGAGATGCGCGACCTGGCCTTTACCATCATCCGCGTCCTGAACCGCGAGGGCCAGGCCGTCGGCCCCTGGGCCGAGGCGCTGGAGATCACCCCCGAGGACCTGCTGGAGGGGCTGCGCCACATGATGACGCTGCGCATCTATGACGCGCGGATGCTGAACGCGCAGCGCCAGCAAAAGACCAGCTTCTACATGCAGCACCTGGGCGAAGAGGCGATTTCCTGCGGCTTCCAGCGCGCGCTTGCGCCAGGCGACATGAACTTTCCCACCTATCGCCAGGCCGGGCTGCTGATCGCCGCCGGCTATCCGATCGACGCGATGATGAACCAGATCTTTTCCAATGCCGAGGATCCGATGCGCGGCCGGCAATTGCCGGTTTGCTATTCCTCGCGCGAGCATGGCTTCTTCACCATCTCGGGCAACCTGGCCACGCAGTTCATCCAGGCGGTGGGCTGGGCCATGGCCTCGGCCATCTCGGGCGACCGCAGGATCTCGGCAGCCTGGATCGGCGACGGCTCGACGGCGGAAA
>Ga0164243_10011361_pt1 | contig 12706 bp, 11 predicted proteins | sample OricompcompostOP_FD_108781 | JGI IMG/M metagenome (GOLD analysis project Ga0164243, IMG submission 108781) | Organic Plus compost microbial communities from Emeryville, California, USA - Original compost - Organic plus compost (OP) | ecosystem: Engineered > Solid waste > Mixed feedstock >...
CCGCCCGTGCCGCCCGTGCCCGCAGGCGTACCTGCGGCGGCGGACGTACCTGCGGTGGTCGGCGTGCCCGAGGGAACGCCTCCGGCAGCGGGCGTGCCCAGGGGAGCGCCCGCGGTGGTCGGCGCGCCTGGGAGAGCGCCTGCGGTGGTCGGGGTGCCTGAGGGAATGCCTGTGGTGGCGGGCGTGCCCGGGGCATCCGCGGAGGTCGGCGTGCCTGCGGGCGTACCTGCGGTGGCGGTGCCCGGGGCGGTCGGCGTGCCCGGGGGAATGCCTGTGGTGGTCGGCGCGCCCGCGGCGACGGGCGTGCCTGCGACGGCCGGTGTGCCTGGGGCGGTCGGCGCGCCCGGGGGAGTGCCCGTGGTGGTCGGCGTGCCCTCGGGAGCGCCCGTGGCGGCGGTGGCCACCGCCGGTGCGACGTCCGTGCCCGCCGCCTCCGCGCCGGGCGCGTCGGCGGGCACGGGCTCGGGATCGCCGAATACGTCCTCGATGGAGATCCCGAGCGCGGTCGTGATCGCGTACAGCGTGCTCACGGACGGGCTGCTCTTGCCGGTCTCGATCTGGGAGATGAGGCTCGCCGACACGTCGACGGCGCGCGCCAGGCCGCGCACGCTCATGCCCCTGCGCAGCCGGGCCTCGCGCAGCCGCTCCCCGATCGCGGCCACCGCCGATGCGCTCATCGTGAGGCCACCTCCCCTGTCGCCAATCCGGTCGCCAACTGGATCACCGGCTCGATCATCGCCTCGGACGCCGCCGTGGCCGCCGATCGCGCCGCCGCGCACCCGATCGCCGATGCGGGCGCCGTCGTCGCCCCCGTCTCCGGCGTACCCGTCTCCGCGTCCGTCGTGCGGGCCCGTCTCCGAGTCCGGATCCGTCTCGCGGTCGATTGGTGGGTCACCTGATGGATCACCCCGCCCCGGCAGGTGGCACGACCCCGCGCCCGGGGTTTCGGCGACCGAATCCGTCGAGGCGGAGGGGGGTGTCGTGTGACCGGGAGGTGAACGTCCGCGTCACCGGATGTTTCGAGCACCTCAATGATAGGCGTGCATCGTGTGTGAAACGATGCTTGACGCTCACCTGGGTGAGGGCTAACGTCCGGTAAGCAGCACTGAACACGTTGAGAACTGTAGCAGAGAGGTGCGTGGGCGATGGCGATCGGCACCTATGGGACAAACGCCGTCGACTGGGAGCAGCGCATCGACCTCGACCGCCTCCGCACAGAGCGGCTGGCCAGGCTCAACGAGACGCTTGAGCGCTCGGAGCTGGGTGCGGTCCTGGCATTCGATTTCGCCAACATCCGGTACATGACGGCCACCCACATCGGCACCTGGGCGATCGACAAGTACATCAGATTCGCGTTACTCGTCCGCGGCGCCGAACCCATCGTCTGGGACTTCGGGTCCGCCGCCCGGCACCACCAGCTGTACAACCCCTGGCTGGACGGCGCGAACCGGGCCAGGGCCGGCATCTCGGTGCTGCGCGGCGCGTTCCACCCCGACGCGGGCATCGCCGAGGAGCTCGCCCGCAAGATCGCGCACGAGCTGTCCGAGCACGGCCTGCTCGGCGAGCCGGTCGGCGTGGACATCATCGAGATGCCCGTGCTGCAGGCCCTGCAGAAGGCGGGCGTGCAGGTGGTCGACGGCCAGCAGCTCTTCCTGGAGGCGCGCCGGATCAAGACCCGCGACGAGATCTCGCTGCTCACCCAGGCGTGCTCGATGGTGGACGCCGCCTACGAGGAGCTGTACGAGTTCCTCCGCCCGGGCGTGCGCGAGAACGAGTGCGTGGGCCTGGTCAGCAAGGTCCTGTACGACCTCGGCAGCGAGTACGTCGAGGGCGTGAACGCCATCTCCGGCGAACGCTGCGCCCCGCACCCGCACGTGTACAGCGACCGCCTGATCCGCCCCGGCGACCCGGCGTTCTTCGACATCCTGCACAGCCACATGGGCTACCGCACCTGCTACTACCGCTGCTTCGCGGTCGGCAGCGCCTCCCCCGCGATGCGCGACGCGTACGTGCGCTGCCGCGAATACATGGACATGGCGATCGCCGCCGTGAAGCCCGGCGCGACGACCGCCGACATCGTGCGGCTGTGGCCCACCGCGCAGGAGTTCGGCTTCGCCGACGAGGAGGCCGCGTTCGCCCTGCAGTACGGCCACGGCGTCGGCCTGTCCATCTGGGAGAAGCCGATCTTCAGCCGTCTCGTCTCGCTCGACCACCCCGAGGTCCTCGAGGAGGGCATGGTCTTCGCGCTGGAGACGTACTGGCCGGCGAAGGACGGCTGGGGCGCCGCGCGCATCGAGGAGGAGGTCGTCGTGACGGCCGACGGCTGCCAGGTCATCACCAAGTTCCCGGCCGAGGAACTGCTGGTCGCCGGCCGCCGCTACTGGACCGCGACCGGCCCGCTCAACACCGAGCGCGAGCCCGAGTCGCACCTGAACACCAAGGCGGGCCGCGGTGAGTGAACGCGGCCGGACGGCGAACGAGAGCGGGGCGAGTGAGGCGCGGTGAGTGAAGGCAAGGAGCTGCTCGCGCTGTACGAGCAGATGGCGGTCATCCGGCGGGTGGAGAAGGTCGCCTACGACATGTTCCTGGCCGGTCTGGTCAAGGGCACCACGCACCTGGCCTCCGGACACGAGGCCGTGGCGGTCGGGGCGAGCGCCGCGCTGCGGCCGGACGACTACGTGTTCGCCACCTATCGCGGGCACCACCACACGATCGCCCGGGGCGGCTCGCCGGAGGCGTGCCTCGCCGAGCTGATGCAGAAGGCCACCGGCATCTGCAAGGCCAAGGGCGGTTCCATGCACCTGACGTACGCCGAGGGCAACATGCTCGGCTCGTACGCGATCGTCGGCGCCCACCTGCCGATGGCCGTCGGTGCCGCGTGGTCGGCGCGGCTGCGCGGCACCGACCAGGTCGCGGTCGCGTTCTTCGGCGACGGCGCGACCAACATCGGCGCCTTCCACGAGGCGCTCAACCTGGCCCAGGTGTGGCGGCTGCCGGTCGTGTTCATCTGTGAGAACAACCTGTACATGGAGTACACGCCGATCGGCTCGGTGACCGCGGTCGAGCACCCGGCCGCCGGTCGCGCCCCGGCGTACAACATGGCCTCCGAGATCATCGACGGCAACGACGTGCTCGTGGTACGGGACGCGGTGGCCCGCGCCGCCGCCCGCGGCCGGGCCGGCGAGGGGCCGACGATCATCGAGGCGCAGACCTACCGCCACTACGGGCACAGCCGTACCGACCCGGCGAAGTACCGCCCGGCCGAGGAGGTCGAGGCGTGGCTGAAGCGCGACCCGCTGGACATCGCGCGCAACCGGCTGGAGTCGCTCGGCGTGGACTCCGGTGAGATCGCCGAGGCGGATCGGCGGGCGACCGAGACCGTCGAGGCGGCCGTCGCGGCGGCGAAGGCGGCGCCGGAGGCCGACGTCGCCGAGGCGTTCACCGACGTGTGGGCCGACGGAGGTGCGGCATGGCGGAACTGAACGGCACGATCAGCTACCGGGAGGCGGTGGCCGAGGGCATCGCCCGCGAGATGCGGCGCGACCCGTCCGTGGTGTGCCTGGGCGAGGACATCGGCGCGGCCGGCGGCGTGTTCAAGACGACGCAGGGGCTGTTCGCCGAGTTCGGGCCGGAGCGGATCTGGGACACGCCGATCTCGGAGCAGGCGATCGTCGGGGCCGCGCTCGGCGCGGCGATGACCGGCGTGCGGCCGGTGGCCGAGATCATGTTCTCCGACTTCCTCGCCTGCTGCTGGGACTACCTCGCCAACGAGATCCCCAAGGTGCGGTACATGACCGGCGGCCAGGTGAACGTGCCGCTGGTGATCCGCACCGCGAACGGCGGCGGCCTCGGCTTCGGCGCGCAGCACTCCCAGGCGGTGGAGAACTGGGCGCTCACCATCCCCGGCCTGAAGATCGCCGCGCCGTCCACGCCGGCCGACGTGATCGGCCTGATGGCGTCGGCGATCCGCAGCGACGACCCGGTGGTGGTGTTCGAGCACAAGGGCCTGTTCGCGAGCAAGGGGCCGCGCCCGCCGGAGGGGCACACGGTGGAGCTCGGCCGGGCCGCGGTGGTGCGCGAGGGCACGGACGTGACGCTGCTCGCGCTCGCCGCGACCGTGCCGACCGCGCTCGCCGCCGCCGAACGTCTCGCCGAGGACGGCGTCTCCGCCGAGGTGGTGGACCTGCGCTGCCTGATCCCGATGGACCTGAGCACCGTGCTCGCGTCGGTCGGGCGCACGTCCAAGCTGGTCACGGTGGAGGAGAACCCGCACCAGGGCGGCTGGGGCGGCACCGTCGTCTCCGTCGTCGTCGAGGAGGGCTTCGAGCTGCTCGACGCCCCGGTACGCCGGGTGACGTCGGCGAACGTGCCGCTGCCCTTCGCCGACAACCTGGAGAACGAGGTGATCCCGACCGTGGACAAGGTCGTCGCCGCGGTGAAGGCGGTCGTCGACTACTGACGCGCGCGGGCGGCCGCGCGCCGCCCGCGAGCCCGGTCCGGCCGGCGGGTCCCGGTCCGCGCCCGACGCCGGGTGCATTCGGGGCCGTCCGACCGGGCACACCCGAGGGGCCTGCCTGACCAGGGCCCCGCCGCCTGCGGCTCGGCAGGAGCCGCGGGCGCCACGCCGTACCGGACAAAAGAAGAGAACCGGCTTCCGCGAAGGAAGCGGCTGCAGGAGCCACGGCGGCGCAACGTCAACGGGGAGGCGCTCGCGCAACCAGCGCTCGCAATTCCGGATCAACCCCCCAAAGAAGGCCCCAAAGGAGTTGGCCATGAGCAAGATCCTCATCCGTGGCGGGCATGTACTGAGCATGGACTCCCAGGTCGGCGACCTGCCCAAGGGCGACATCCTGATCGAGGATGACAAGATCGTCGCCGTCGAGCCGGAGATCAGCGCCGACGCGGAGGTGATCGAGGCCGACGGGTTCATCGTCATCCCCGGTTTCGTCGACACCCACCGGCACACCTGGGAGACCGCGATCCGCAACGTGGCGCCGAACGCCACCCTGGACGACTACTTCGTGGAGATCCTCGACACGTTCGCACCGGTCTATTCGGCCGAGGACGTGTACGCGTCGAACCTCGCCGGGGCGCTGGAGTGCATCAACGCCGGCATCACCACGCTGGTGGACTGGTCGCACATCAACAACACGCCCGAGCACCCGGACGCGGCGATCCGCGGCCTGAAGGAGTCCGGCATCCGCGCCCAGTACGCGTACGGCAGCGCCAACACCTCCCTCGCCGACTACTGGTTCGACAGCAAGATCGTGATCCCGGCCGACGACGTCCGGCGCGTCCGCGACACGTACTTCTCCTCCGACGACGGCCTGCTCACCATGGCGCTCGCCACCCGCGGGCCGGGCTTCTGCACCGAGAGCGTGGTGCGCGCCGAGTGGGAGCTCGCCCGCGAGCTGAACATCCCGATCACCGTGCACGTCGGCATGGGCCGCATGGCCGGCCGCTTCGGCATGCTCAACCTGCTCAACCAGTACGGCCTGCTCGGCCCGGACACCACGTACATCCACTGCTCCTACCTGAGCGAGGAGGAGTGGCGGCTGCTCGCCGACAGCGGCGGCACCGTCTCCCTCGCCCCGCAGGTCGAGCTGCAGATGGGCCACGGCTGGGTGCCGGTGAACAAGTCGCTGGAGTACGGCCTGCGCCCCAGCCTCTCCATCGACGTGGTCACCACCGTGCCCGGCGACATGTTCACCCAGATCCGCGCCGCGTTCGGCTCCGAGCGCGCCCGCGTCAACGAGGTCTTCTGGGAGCGCAACGAGCCCGCCGAGGGCCACCTCACCGCCCGCCAGATGCTGGAGATGGCCACGATCAACGGCGCGCACGTGGCCCAGCTGGAGTCTCGTACCGGTTCATTGACCCCCGGCAAGCAGGCCGACGTGGTGCTGATCAGCGCCACCGACATCAACGTGACGCCGATCCACGACGCCGCCGCCGCGGTGACGCTGAGCGCCGACGTGTCCAACGTGGACACCGTGCTCATCGCCGGCAAGGTGCACAAGCGCCACGGAAAGCTGACCGGCGACGTCGACCGCGCCCGCCGGCTCGTCGGCGAGGCGAAGGACCGGCTGCTCGCCCAGGTGGCGGCCAAGAAGGAGGGCTGATGCGACACGTCGTCTGCAGAGCGGACGAGGCGAAATACACCGTTCCCGAGGAACCAAGGTCCGCCGAGGGCTACAGCCGGTGGGTCATCGCGGACGAGACGACGACCGGGGCGGCGCACACCGAGTTCAACGTGTGCGCGCTGGAGCCGGGCGGCAAGGTGACGACCGCGGTGCAGTCCTACGAGGAGTGCTTCTACGTCACCGAGGGCAACCCGATCCTGCAGACCCCGGACGGCGCGGTACGGCTCGTGCCCGGCGACTACGGCCTGCTCCCGCTCGGCGTGCCGCACGCCTGGCGCAACGAGGAGGGCGAGACGGCCCGCTGGGCGCAGATGCGCTCGCCGCAGCCGCGCGCCCGGTACGACCGGGACGTGTACCCGCTGCCCGAGCTGGGGGAGACCGAGCCGATCGCGGTCGACCCGCGCGACCCGCGCAACCGCAGGTTCGGCCACATCGAGCCGGTGAACATGCGGGTGGACATGCAGAAGCAGGAGATGCTGGCGCAGTCCGCGAGCATGCGCACCGCGCTGCTGGTGTACAGCGGCATCACGGTGAAGATGATGGTCGACAGCGACCAGGGCGCGCTGCTCACCACGATGTTCATGGTGCAGTACGAGCCCGCCGGGGTGGCGGGCCCGCACGACCACCCCTTCGAGGAGACGTACCTGTTCCTGGAGGGCGAGGCGGAGGCCGAGTTCGACGGCGTCACCTACCGGCTGAAGGCGGGCGACGCCGCGTTCGCCGGGGTCGGCTGCGTGCACGGCTTCCGCAACGTGGGTGACGGGCCGGTGCGCTGGCTGGAGACGCAGGCTCCGCAGCCGCCCGGACGGCACTCGTATCGTTTCGTACGAGATTGGGACTACCTGCGATCCGTCACCGGAGGACACTGAATCATGGCAGGCAGCGTGGTAATCGTCGGCGGCACCGCCGGCATCGGGCGCGAGCTCGCGGCACATTACGCGGCCCGCGGCCGGGAGGTGGTGCTGTCCGGCCGAGACCAGACCCGCGCCGAGAAGGTCGCCGCCGAGATCGGGCCGAACGTCCGGGGCATCGCCCTGGACCTGGCCCAGCCCGAGGCGCTGGCGCCGGCGCTGGCCGGGCTGGGGCCGGTCGATCACCTCGCGCTCGTCGGCATCGACCGGGACGCCAACTCGGTGGCGGACTACAAGATCGAGGCCGCGGTCTCGCTGGTCACGATGAAGCTCGTCGGCTACACGGCGGTCATCTCCGCGCTCCGCGAGCGGCTCACCGGGGAGGGGTCGATCCTGCTGTTCGGCGGCATGGCCCGGGAGCGGCCGTACGCCGGGTCCACGACGGTCAGCACGATCAACGCCGGCGTCTGCGGCATGGTGCGCACGCTGTCGGTGGAGCTGGCGCCGATCCGGGTCAACTCGCTGCACCCGGGCATCGTGGGCGACAGCCCGTTCTGGGCGGGCAAGCCGCCGGAGGTGCTGGAGGCGGTCCGGGTGAACACGCTCACCGGCAAGCTGGCGGACATGGCCGACGTGGTCGACGCGGCGCGGTTCCTGCTGGAGAACCCCGCGGTCAACGGGGTGGACCTGACGGTGGACGGAGGCTGGCGGTAGCGAGACCTCAGGACGTGACGACGAGTCCCGTCCGGCCGGTGCGGCCGGGCGGGACTCGTCGTATTTCCCGCCGTATCGGCTAACGGCGGACGGATCGCCGCTTACCACCGCCGGTGGTCGTAACGGCGGGAGGTGTGGCGGTACTCATATTTGTCGTACCTGTCATATTTCTTGTAGCGGCTGAATTTGCCGTGGTGGCCAAATTTCCGCCAGTTCCAGACGTGCGGGCGACGATGCTTCGTCCAGCACCGCCAATGGCCCCACCGCTTGTGGCAGCACTTGGTGCGGTAGCGCGAGACGCGCTTGCACCAGCGGGCGCTCTCCACCTCGGCCGCGCCCGCCTTCGCCTGCGTCGCCTGGGCCGTGGCGGCCTTCGCGCTCCCGGTGGTGGCGGCCGACGCGCCGGTCGCGCCGATCGGTGGCAGGGCGAGGGCGACCAGCAGCGCCGGTCCCAGCAGCATCATGCGGCGTTTGTCGCGCATAACGCCTCCTTCCGCAGCTTCCGCGCGAGACCCCGTTTCGCCTCGTGCGGTTCTTTTCTTCCGGGGCCCTAGTACCCGACATAAACCGCAAATCCGTACAAACCGGGAGAAGTTGCCTACGATAGGGAAAGCGAGGACGTTCCTTTGCCTCGCCGGGCATATAGGAAACCCATGCATGGTGAAGCAGGCCCGGGGACGTCGCCGATCCGGTCGAGCCCCCGGTCGAAGTCGCGCGCGGCCGGGGCGACCCGCGCGAGGCGCGGGCGAGGCGCGGGCGAGGCTTGATCGAGGCCCGGTGAGGCCTGGGCGAGGCGCGGGCGCCGTACGGGTGAGGAGGTGACCGAGGACTCGGCGCAAAGGGTCTTCCGCCCGTTGCCCCTGCGTGTGATCGGTGTGGACCATCGGAGGGAACGCCGGAGGTTGGGAGGACGAGATGACACTGATCGACCTGCGCCGGTTCAGCGGCGTGATATTCGAGACCGACGGCGTGCTCACCGACACCGCGCGCATCCACGCGGCGACCTGGAAGCGCGCCTTCGACGACTTCCTGCGGCACCGCCCCGGGCTCACGCCCGAGCAGGCCAGGCCGTTCGACGTGCGCGCCGACTACCTGCGGCACCTGGACGGCAGGCCCCGGCTGGAGGGCGCGCGCTCGTTCCTCGCCGACCGCGGCGTCCTCCCCGGCGACGCCGCCGGCGACGACCTGCTCGCCGAGCTCGGCGACGCCAAGGACGCGCTGTACCTGCGGGAGATCCGGCGGCACGGCGTGGCCGCGTTCCCCGCCGCGATGGCGCTGCTGCGCGAGCTGCACCGGCGCGGCGCGCGCATCGCCGCCGTCTCGCCGAGCCGCAACTGCGCCGAGGTGCTCGCGCACGCGGCGATGGCCGACATGATCGACGCACGCGTGGACGGGGTGGACGCCGCCGAGCTCGACCTGCCCGCGATGCCCGACCCGGCCATGCCGCTGCTCGCGGCGCGGCGGCTGCGGGCCGAGCCGTACGAGTGCGTGCTCGTCGCCGCGACCGACCCCGCGATCGAGGCGGGGGCGCGCGGCCGGTTCGGGCTCGTCATCGCGGTGCGGCAGCCGGTGCACGACGGCCCGCGGGCCCGGGCCGACTGCGAGATCGCCGACCTCGCCGACCTGCGGGTGTCCGGCCGGGTGCCGCTGCTCGTGCACGGCGACGCGGCGACCTGACCCGATCCGCGGGGGTCGGTCACGCCGAGCAGGGAAGGGGGATCGTATGAAGCTCGTCGAGGAGACGCCCTACCGTTTCCGCATCGATCCCGAGGGCGACATGCGGGTGCCCGGCGTGGTGTTCGTCTCGCGGGAGCTGCTCCCCGAGGATCAGGCGCTGCGCCAGGTGGCGAACGTGGCCACGCTGCCGGGCATCGTCGAGGCCTCGTACGGCATGCCCGACCTGCACTGGGGATACGGCTTCCCGATCGGCGGCGTCGCCGCGACCGACATCGCCGCCGGCGGGGTCGTGTCGCCGGGCGGCGTCGGCTTCGACATCTCCTGCGGGGTGCGGCTGCTCGCCGCCGACGTGGACCGGGACGCGGTGCGCCCCCGCCTGCGGACGCTCATGGACCGGCTCGACCGCACGATCCCGCGCGGCACCGGGCGCGGCGCGGTCTGGCGCCTGTCCGGCCGCTCCGAGCTGGAGAAACTCCTGTACGGCGGCGCGGCCTACGCGGTCGAGCAGGGCCACGGCACGCAGCGCGACCTGGACCGCTGCGAGGACTTCGGCGCGGTCGGCGACGCGGACGCCGCCCAGGTGAGCGAGCGGGCGATGCACCGCGGCCAGGACCAGGTGGGCAGCCTCGGCTCCGGCAACCACTTCCTGGAGGTGCAGGCGGTGGACCGGGTGTACGACGAGGCCGTGGCGCGGGTGTTCGGCCTGCGCGCCGGGCAGGTCTGCGTGATGATCCACTGCGGCTCGCGCGGCCTCGGCCACCAGATCTGCACCGACCACGTGCGGGTGATGGAGAGGACGATGCCCCGGCACGGCATCACCGTGCCCGACCGGCAGCTCGCCTGCGCCCCGGTCGACTCCCCGGAGGGCGCGGCCTACCTGGGCGCGATGGCCGCCGCCGCCAACTACGCCCGGGCGAACCGGCAGCTGCTCGGCCAGGCCGCCCGCGAGGCGTTCGCCGCGATCGGGGCGAGGCTCGACCTCGTGTACGACATCTCGCACAACCTCGCCAAGATCGAGACGCACGGCGGGCGGCGGCTGTGCGTGCACCGCAAGGGGGCCACCCGGGCGCTGCCGCCGTACCATCCGGACCTGCCCGACGACCTCGCGCCGGTCGGCCAGCCGGTGCTCATCCCCGGCACGATGGGCACCGCGTCGTACGTGCTCGCCGGGGTGCCCGAGGGGCGGGCGTTCTTCTCCACCTGCCACGGGGCGGGCCGCACGCAGAGCCGCCACCAGGCCGCGCGCACCGTCGGCGGCCGGGAGCTGCGCGAGCGGCTGGAACGGCAGGGCATCCTGGTGCGCGGCGCGTCCTGGCGCGGGCTCGCCGAGGAGACGCCCACGGCGTACAAGGACGTGGACGCCGTGATCGCCGCCGCCGAGGGGGCAGGGCTGTGCCGCGTGGTCGCCCGGCTCGTGCCGCTGGGGGTGGTGAAGGGATGACCGGGCGGACCGCGGGGCACCGCGCCCTGCCGCACACCGCGGACACCCGGATCGCCGCGTGGGGCGAGACCGTCGAGGAGTGCCTGGCCCAGGTGGTGCTCGGCGCGGTGCGCTCGTTCGTGGACACGTCCGGGGCGCGGCCCGCCGAGCGGCACGAGGTGCGCGTCGAGCCGGGCGAGCCGGTCGAGCAGATGATCGCCCTGCTCGACGAGGTGATCTACCTCATGGACGTCACCGGCCGGGTGCCCGTGGCCGTGACGGTGCACCGCGACGCGGACGGCCTGCTGGCCCGGCTGGACATGGCCGACCTGGCGGACATGCCGCAGATCGGCGCCGTGCCGAAGGCGGTCGCGCTGCACCAGGCGGTTTTCCAACGGGGACCGGACGGCTGGTCGTGTGAAGTGACGCTTGACGTGTGAGTAGGGTGCCGGTGAGCCTTCCACCGGGTAGGAACGGCGGGGGTCGGTGCAGAGAGAAGGACACATGGCGCAGACACGCGATATTCCGACGGTACGGCTCGACGACCGGGCGGTGATGCCGGTCGTCGGCTTCGGCACCTGGCGGCTCAGCGGCAAGGAGGCGTACGAGGCCGTCCGCACCGCGCTTGACGTGGGCTATCGGCATATCGACACCGCCACGATGTACGGGAACGAGGCCGAGATCGGCCGCGCCGTGCGGGACAGCGGGCTCGACCGGGGCGAGGTGTTCATCACCACCAAACTCCCGCAGGGCAACGCCGGGAAGGAACGCGAGACGATCGAGCGCAGCCTGCGCGAGCTCGGCACCGACTACGTCGACCTGTGGCTGGTGCACTGGCCGCCCGCCCCCGGCGCGCTGGTGCGCACGTGGCGGGAGCTGCTCGCCGTACGGGATCAGGGCCTCGCCCGCACGGTCGGCGTGAGCAACCACAGCATCGCGCAGATCGACGAGCTGATCCGGGAGACCGGCGAGGCGCCCGCGGTGAACCAGATCCCGTGGAGCCCGCCCCGGCACAGCGCCGGCCTGCTCACCCAGCACCGCGACCGCGGCATCGTGGTCGAGGGCTACAGCCCGATCAAGGGCACCAAGCTGCACGACCCGGCGATCGTGGAGATCGCCGAACGGCACGGCGTCACCCCGGCCCAGGTCGTGCTGCGCTGGCACCTGCTGCACGACATCGTCGTCATCCCCAAGTCGGCCGACCCCGGCCGGATCGCGGAGAACTTCGACCTGTTCGGCTTCGCGCTCGACGAGGACGAGATGGCCCGCCTCGATGCGATGGCCGGGTGACGCATCAGCCCGCCGCCCGAGGGTAAACGGACCGGGTGTTCGGCACACGGCGTTCGCGTGGATGCCGTGTGGGAGCCCGTGTCCGGAATGCCGGGTCGGCGTCTCGTCGTGTGCCGGGCACCGGGGGCGCATGCGGAGCGATCACGGGCGACGACGGCACGGCGGACGTCCCTCGCCAAGGCCGTCGCCGAGGCCCGCGAACACCGCCGCGGCGCCTTCGACGCCGGGCGCGACCCGACCGGGTGATCCAGAGTTTTGGCTGGTCAAAGGAGAATCCGAGAAGCCGCGCCGCCAGGTTGAGCGGAGAAGCTCGGGGTAGGCGCGAGGTGTTCCAAGCCGTCGAGCCGCACGAAGGGGACACCTCATGACATTCAATCCGCTCCGCGAGCGCGGCATCCCGCTTGACCGACAGCTTCGCAACTGGCGCGAGCTCGACGTCGCCCCGATCGACCCGGACCACGCCGACCCGTACACCCGATGCCGCGTCATCGCCATGAACGGCATCGAGACCGAGGCGGTCTTCTTCAGCCACCACTTCGCCCGGCACTGCCCCGACACCGAGATCCGCCAGCAGCTCGCCCAGGTGCGCTACATCGAGGCGCAGCAGCAGCGCG
>Ga0164243_10011362_pt1 | contig 12704 bp, 12 predicted proteins | sample OricompcompostOP_FD_108781 | JGI IMG/M metagenome (GOLD analysis project Ga0164243, IMG submission 108781) | Organic Plus compost microbial communities from Emeryville, California, USA - Original compost - Organic plus compost (OP) | ecosystem: Engineered > Solid waste > Mixed feedstock >...
ACAGGATGGGTAACGATTCTCAAGCATTGAGTGGTTCATCTGCATGGGTCGATCATATCCCCGTCACCTGGTTTGAGCCTCAGGAACGCCGCGAGAGGCAGCGATTGATTCTCTTTCTGCCGCCTTTTAGCGCAACAAAGGAATTGATGGTTCCCTACCTCCAGGATCTCGCGGGAGCCGGGTATGTCGCGCTGAGCCTGGACCCCTGGCAACATGGGGAACGGGGCACGGAGTCGCGGCCAGAGATACAGCAGCGGGTTTTCGGCAACTTTCGGCGATATATGTGGCCTCTACTGGGACAAACAACCCTGGATGTGCTGCGTGTGATTGATTGGGCTATAGCGACACTGCACGTTGAACCTCAGATTGTCATCGGGGGCCTGTCGATGGGTGGGGATATTGCTGTTGCTGCTCCCGGGCTCGATCAGCGGATTGAACGAGTTGCGGCGGTGATCGCAACGCCCGATTGGCTCCGGCCCGGGATGCAAGATCTGACTCATCCGGGTACGCTGTTGCCGCCAGGCGAGCCAGACGCCTATGCGCGCTTTTTCTATGACCATCTCAACCCATTGACGCATCTGGAGCGCTTTGCTCATGGGCCCGAGATTCATTTTCTTTGTGGGGAGCAGGATACACATGTGCCATCGGATGGGGCGCTGCGCTTTCAGAAGGCGCTGCGAGAAACCTATCCATCGGCGGGAGAACGGGTGCAGGTGACGCTTCTTCCCGGGCTCGGGCATCTGGACTTTATGAAGCCAGACGCCTGGTGGCCTGGTTGTCTGGCATGGCTTACCCGGGCTTGATGTGTGCTGACCTTGCCGCAGGGAGAGCGCAAAGCAGCAACCAGGTTCAGGACCTGGGAGTAGAGAACGCTTCTGATAGGCTGTGTGCTCTTCTTTGCTCTTGCTTTGCGCCGCTTTCCCGGTACGTATAGCCAGACGTGCCGGGAAAGCATGGGTCCTATGGACGGACAGCGGCAATCGTTGGTCTCATGGAGAGAACATCCCTTCAGAGTTGAAGGTGTCCTGTGGTTAGATCGGGCTCAAGCTCTGTTTCGTTCGCGGTTGATGGCTGACGAACGGGAAGTTGTACGAGAAAGGTGGTACCTTCACCGGGCGTGCTTCTAGCTGTGATGGTACCGCCATGCCGCTCGACGATCTTGCGGACGACAGCCAGCCCGATTCCGGTCCCTTCGTATTCAGTGCGACCATGCAGGCGCTGAAACACCGTAAAGATGCGGTCCAGATATTTTTCATCGAAGCCAATGCCGTTATCGCTGACCGAGAGCGTGCAGATAGGAGGATCTCCGCTGATGGTGGCAGAAACTGTCACGAGGGGCGGGATCGAGGGCTTATGGAATTTGAGCGCGTTGCTGATGAGATTTTGCAGCAGTTGTTGCATATGGATCGGATCGGCCTCAATGGTGGGCAGCGGCGAAAGCAGCACCTGTCCTCTTGTCTCCTGAAGGCGGGTTTCCAGTAGATCCAGAACGGTCTGAGCCGTCTCATTGAGATCAACGGGCGTGAAAGGCTGGACTTTGGTGGCGATGCCCGTGAAGGCGAGCAAGTCATTGATAAGCCGCTGCATGCGACTGGCGGCGCTTCGCATGCGATCAAGGTAGATTTTCCCGTCATCCAGTTTGGCGCCGCACTCTTCTTCCAGCAGGTCGCCAAAGGCGAGGATCTTGCGCAGAGGCTCTTGCAGATCGTGAGAGGCGACATGTGCAAATTCTTGCAGTTCCTGATTGCTCTGTTGAAGGTCGATATTGACCTGTCGCAGTTGTTCGTAGCTGCGTTGCAAGGCCTCGGTTCGGTGCTGGACCTGTGCTTCCAGAGAGGCATTCAAGGTCCGGGCATGTTGGATCATGCGCACTCTTTCCAGCGTCAGAGCGATGCGACTGGCAAGCTCTTCTGCCATCGTAAGATCTGTCTGCGTATAGGTGCGTTTGGCGGTTGTAATCATAAAGGTAAGTACGCCGATGGGCACATTCTGAAGATGGAAGGGAACTATCATGGCCGAAACAGCTCCCTGTGCGCGCAGTCTGTTTGCCTCTTCCGGAGTGCGTGTAAGTTCTTGCAACTGAGGCGCGGAGAGGTGCGGAAGCAGGCGAGAAGCACCGGTTGTGATGACCGTCTCAAGCAAGGGGGGGAGCTGAGACGGTGTCTCCTCGGGGAGCTCGGGAAACGCAACAGTGAGACGCTCGAAGAGGGAATGACTATCAAGCAGGTCGATCCGACACCAGTCGGCGATACTGGGGACAGCACTGTGTACGGTGTTTATCAGGGCTTCCTGGTAGGTCTGAGCGGTCACCAGTTGCTTGCTGGCTTCAGCCAGAAAGTGAATATGGATTTGTGTGCGTTTGAACTCGCTGATGTCCCGGTTGATGATCAGATAGGTGACTTCTCCGGTTTTGCGATCGTGTAGCTGGCTCCAACGGCTGGCAACGGTAAGTTGTGTGCCGTCGCGTCGGGTTTGAATGAGCTCCCCTTCCCAGAAGGGCTGATGAGAGAGCAGGGTGTGAATCTGCTGGATAGGGAGTGGAAACTGAGTTTGTAAGAGTTGGGCAAGAGATTGGCCGAGTACTTCTTCCTCACTCCACCCATAGAGCACGGTCGCGCCCCGGTTCCAGAAGAGAACTCGATTCTGGGCATCCTGTACAATCAAAGCATCGTAGGAGGCTTGCAGTAAAGCTGCCTGGAACTCTAATTGCAGGGCCGTCTGCTTGCGCTCGGTGATATCGATCTGCACACCGATCATGCGTTGCGGTTGCTGTGCCTCATCATAGAGCACGCGACCTTTCGCCTGTATCCAGCGTATCTGCTGGTCTGTGCGAATAATCCGGAACTCGGTTTCAAAGGAGCCGGTAGTCTCAATGGCCTGCTCCAGGGCATGGGCTGCACGCTCCCGATCAGCAGGGTGAATGTACTGAAGCCAGCTCTCATGTCGCCCCTCAAATTCGCCGGGGTTGAGTCCATAGATGGCTTCGAGTTCGGGAGTCCAGAGACTGCTATTGTCCTGAAGCGAGCGTTCAAATGTACCAATGCGACCAATCGAGTGGCTCAAGGTCAGCCGTTCCAGTGCCTGTTTGAAGTGCGCTATTTGTTGCTCTATGTGTTGTGAATTGTCCATACAACCTCCCCCTGTACAGGGAGCGAGAAGAGAATGCTCATATTGCTCTTCACTATAGCAGCTTTAACGCGATGGGACAAGATCATTCTGCTCTCTTATTGTCATAAATATCGTCTGTTTTGCTGAATAGCTGAAAAAACGCTATTTGATCCGACGAAATATGATACACTCTTGCTCCAAGAAAAAGGTATGGTGGATAAATATCATTCTCGCTTCTCCAGTTGGAGATCTCCTATCCTGAAGGCGATCGTGCACAAAACTGAGACAAGAGAGGCAGCGGGTAGAAAAGCCTGCTGTCTCTTTTTCTTTGTTCTGTGCATCGCTCTCTGTGTGGATATTTCGCTTCCGCAGAACAGGGGGAGCGAGGACCGTTTGCATGCGGCCCCGCTGGTGCAAGATGACACGCGTTGGGCCAAGGGTCTCAGGCTTGCGCCCTCTGGCTCATTCTTCGGGCTTGGCTTCACGAATACGATATTGCTTGACATTTCTCCGTTCTGCTGATTATAATGAATCGACTACTCAGTCTAGACTGATCAGTCAGTTAAAAAGGAGGAAATGGCTGTGCCACGATCCACGACACCCGAAGAGCGCAGACAGCATATATTGCAAACGGCAGCAACGCTCTTTGCACAGAAAGGCATTCATGAAACCAGCATGGATGATATTGTTCAGGCTACCGGACTGAGCAAAGGATCACTCTACTGGTACTTCCACAATCGAGAAGATCTTTTACTCACATTGCTTCAACTTTTCCTGGATCAGGAGCTCCAACTTCTGCAAAGTGTGCAGGAGCAGGAGGGTCCGGCATCTGAGCGCCTGTATTCCATGCTAGAGCGCTATATTCAGCAGTTGGCTCAGGCCGCGCATCTGCTTCCAGTGACGCTTGATTTCTATGCAATGGCGACGCGACAGGAGAAGATCCGTCACTTTTTCCAGTCATACTATCAGCGTTTTCGGTTGCTGGTGAAAGAGATCCTGCAACAGGGGCTTGTGCGTGAGGAGTTTTTGCCTTTCGATCCTGACGAGATCTCCATTGCACTGATTGCGCTCCTCGAAGGAACGACGCTCCTCGGGATTATCGAACCGGAGCATATTCAGCTTGAAAAGCATGCACTTCCGGCTTGCCGTTTCCTGCTAGAGAGTCTTAAAAAGCCATCCTGAGGCACCATATCAAGAAAGGAAGAAGAGAATGACATTTCTCAATATAAAAGTGTGGTGGAAGCATATCATAGGTCCGGATGCGCGCCCCGAAGAAACCTGGCTTACATTGCTCTGGAGCGCCCTCTTTTCGGTAATCATACTCAGTATTGCGTTGCTGTCCCATGCTCCCTGGAATCTGTTTCAATACCTCTTTGTGGCTCTCGTTGCCTTTGATATTGGCGGGGGAATTTGTGCTACGAGTACGAATGCTGCTAAACGTTGGTGGCATCGGCCTGGACAGGGCTTTCGTCAGCATCTTACCTTTCTTGCCTTGCATATTCATCCGTTCTTGCTTGCCTTGTTCCTGCCGGGCTTTTCCTGGGTGCTGGCTGGCTTGACCTATGGATATGTGCTTTTGGCTTCTATCGTGCTCCTCAAAACCCGGGCGTACTTGCAGCGTCCGGTCGCCTTTGTGCTCTATACAGTTTGTTTGCTTGCGACACTGGCGTATGCCAATGTGCCTCTTGCATTGGCCTGGTTTATTCCGTGCTTTGCGCTGAAGCTTCTGGTTGCTCATCTGGTCCCGGAGAGACCTATAGCCGATCGGGCCGAAGAGGCGAGGTGAGCGGAGAGGCCACTGTCTTTCGATGGTCCAGATGGTGCACCGGGCGCTTCATTCGGGAAATAGGCGCAATAGAGGTAACGAATGGATCATCTTGCTTTTCTGGTTGCGTCCGGGATGCTGTTCAATTAGGGAAGAGAGCTGTGTGCATCAAGTGCTCTGAATGATGCTCTATAGCTTTCTTGCCTCCCTGAATAATCAAGGCGCGTACGTTCCCTGCCAGAGAAGGTGATGGTGCGCATCTTTCGCCAGCTCCTCAGCGATCTCGTCGAACTGCATATAAACCGACCAGACCTCTTGCTGACACTGACTTGCAATCCGCTTGACAAGCGCCTCTTCCAGCTCTGTATTGCGTTTGCCTTTCCATATCGTATCGGCGAAGGCAACCAGAAGGTCCTCGAGCGGGGATTCCTGAGACCATTGGTTATGGGTGCGGGCAAAGCGAGCATAGGACTCTGGCAGACCGCTTTCGCGAAGCAGTTGCGGCCCGATCTCCTCATGTCGGGAGCCGGGGCCGGTCAGTTCTTCGCGAACAATGGCTTTGCCTATATCGTGGGTCGCGGCCCCGATCAAAACTGCTTGCCTGTCGTAGGTGAGGAGGGGCCAGTGATGCTGAAGCCGCGCTGTGAGCCTGACCGCCACATCGTGGACGATCGTCAGATGAGCAACCAAACGTGGTGGGGCTGCGTGTTTCGCGAGGATGGCTTGAATCGATTCTGGCAAATTCTGTATCTGCAAGCTGGTTCTCCTGTGGTTGCTGAGAGAAAGTGCCTCTCTTTGTAGAAACTGCGTCGAAGCTGCGGGCAAGCAGCAATTTGGGGACGAGAACGCGTTGTCGTATTCAGCTACATGTATGATAGCATATCATCGAGCATCTCAGAAGGTGGTGGCAGCCGAGAGAAGCGCCTTGCAGAGCTTGTGTTCCTCGTTATCCCTTGTGTCAGGCAAGCACAATGGTTTCCGAGGGAAACGGGTAAGCGATGGAGCCGGTAGGAGAGGAGCAGGCAGGTTTGAGAGGGAGGTGCCGCAGTTCTCGCTTTAGCACGCTTAAGCAGCCTTTGCAGCAGACCCATTCCTCTCCCGCCTGAAGACGGGAGCTTCCTGGGCTGCTCCCGTGAAGAGGTGGCACTACCTCTGGCAGTTCCTGCCTATCGGGCATATGGTGAAGGCACCATCATTCAGAGTGCCTTCACGCTCATCTGTTGGGGTTATCGAGTTCCCGCTTGAATATGATCCACGTTTTTGAGGAATTGCACGAGTGCCGGTATAAGCAGCTCATCGGATGGCCCGTGGTCCTGACCGGGGAGGCGGCGATGCTGCCCCTGGGGGAGGAGGTTTGCAAGCTCTTCTGCCGAATGCTGCATATACCAGGGGCTTGCGCCTCCATCCATTACGAGCGTTGGGACGGAAACCGAGGCCCACTTTTTAATTGACTCTGGATTGCCCCGCATGGTATCGCCCATAATGGCGGCGTCGTAGCGAAGCGTGGGCGCGACCTTCTCAAATGTTTCCCACATTGGAGCATTGCGCATGGCTGTCACATGCTCGGCAGGCATTCCTACTGCTCGGGTCATGAAGTATTCGAGGGCATCACCGCGACGTCCTGCTGCAATAAGCGTATTGAGCGTTTCCTGATAATCGCCTGGCAAGGGCGGGCGGCTATCATCAATGATAAAGGGCGGCTCATAGAGGGCCAGTTTTGTGACCCTGCCGGGAAGCAAGCGTGCGGCTTCCAGGGCGAGGACAGCGCCGGAAGAGTGTCCGAAGAGGAAGGCCGATCCTCCCGCCTCGGTAATAAGGACGTCAATATCTTCTATTTCGCGCTCGACTGCATAGGTATCTGCATCGCCGCTTTCGCCTCGTCCCCGCCGGTCATAGTTGAAAACGGTGAAATGTTGTGCAAGCTCCGAAGCTGACCCCTTCCCGTACTCCCGTGAGGCGGTTGCTCCAGATACCATGATAAGAGCGGGCCCCTGACCCTCCCGATCAAAGACAATAGGTGTTCCATCTTTTGATATGACCTTGCTCATTATTATTCTCCTCTCTTCTCGACGTTTCTATTGAGTTTGAGTTGGTCCCTATATTGGTCTATGCAGTAGAAAAGTTATTATTGTAGGCGCTTATTAGCGTAGGATCAGTATAGCAGAGAAAGAGTGCTCGGGCTTCTCGAATCTTGCTTTTTCCCGCTTCTTATGGTTGATGGGGACCAGAAGCGTTCCTGTCAGGAGCAACCAGGCTTGTCACGTCCTGGTGCTTATCGGGATGGAACGGTGACGAGCGGGGAGAGGCCTGCTATCACGCTTGGCAAGACCTGACGAACCATCTCTTGTGCCGAGATCGTCTGCTCACCACGGCTCCATTGGGCTGCAGTGCCCAAGATCGCCCAACTGATAACCTGTGCCGTTGTCTCTCTTTTCTCCTTTTGTGCGCCTGGCGCTGAAGCAGTAAGCCATCGCAGAAGCAGTTCGTAGATTTCCTGTTGTATCCCCTGCTCGAAAAGTGGCTCGAATTGTTGGTCAGACCGCCTGATATGCTGTCGTATAAGGGCAAGGAATTCAAACACCGAGAGCAGAAGGGTCGCGAGGGCGCCTGCGTGCAGGGAAGAGGATGCAGGGAGATTCTGTGCCAGGATTCGTTGAAACTTTCCTCGTAACCAGTCTTCTACAAGAGCATATTTATCCTCGAAATGCGCATAGAATGTAGATCGATTTACATGTGCTCGCTCGGTGATGTCCTGTACAGAAATTCCGTGTAGATTCTGCTTTTCGCGTACCAGATCCATAAAGGCCTGAAGCAGGAGTTGACGAGTCCGTTGCACCCGTGGGTCGTTTCCATTGACTATTCTGGACATTTTGCTCCTTACGAATGTAGATGCTTGCTCTTCCAGAAACCGACACTTTGCATTCACTGTTGTTTACCCAACAGTGAGGCCACTTTGCAGGTTGTCCCGGATACTGGCATCCCTTACACTAAACGAAGTGGAGTATTATACCACGCTGTTGATTATACAACACTGTTGTGTCGATTGGAGGCTTGAGATCTCGTGTGTCAAGAGCTTCCGAGAGAGAAGGAGAGAACAAGATGTCAACGATACAGGCGATCCGCGTTCATGGCTACGGTGGACCTGAGCAGCTCAGGCTGGAAAGCGTGCCCTGTCCAGAGCCACAGGAAGGTGAGGTGCTGCTGCGAGTGTACGCGATTGGAGTCAACCCGATTGATTGGAAGATACGTGCCGGTCTTCTTCAGGATTTCTTTCCGAAACAGTTTCCTTATATCCCGGGCTACGATGTCGCTGGCATTGTTGAGGGCGTGGGTCCCGGAGTGACAACATGGAGTGTTGGGCAGGAGGTCTTTGGGCAGGGAACGAAAGGTACTTATGCTGAATACATTGTCACTGCTGCCTCAGCGCTTGCGCCCAAGCCCACAGCTATCAGCTTTGCTGAGGCTGCCGCTATTCCAGTTGGAGCTATGACCGCCTGGAAAGCCCTGTTTCAGGATGGAGGGCTTCAAGCAGGTCAGCGAGTATTGGTGCTTGGTGCTGCTGGTGGTGTCGGTGCCTTTGCCGTTCAACTGGCAAAATGGGGAGGAGCGCAGGTCATTGGCACTGCTTCGACGGCGAATCTTGCGTTTGTACGCTCGCTTGGTGCTGAGCAAGTAATTGACTATACAACTACCCCAATTACTTCAACTGCGCTGGTAGAGCGGGCTGTTCAAGCGGTTGATCTGGTCATAGATGGGGTTGGTGGAGAAGTGGGGCGCAGCGCTTTGGCTGTCGTTCGACGGGGAGGGAAGCTGATTTCACTTGTTGAACCACCAGCACCGGAACTGGCGCAGAGGTATGGTGTAGAAACGATGATGGTGCAATCCCCTCCCCCCGAGGACTGTTTGAAGACGATCGCGCGGTTAGTCGACGAGGGGCAGCTTCGCGTAACAACGGGGCGCATCTTTCCTTTTCGCGAGGTACGAGAGGCTCACATGCTCTCGCAAACCGGTCACGGACGCGGCAGGATTGTACTCCAACTTGATTGAGCGCAAGTAGGAGTTTCCTTCGATGGTTCTTGCTCAGTGTGCCTGTCAGATTTCATGACAGGCGCTTCAGGGCGCGTTGACGGGCACGATGACCATTGATTTATCTTGCGTTCCCTGGTGCGCTTTTGCCCGGACTTTTGTGAGGAGGGTTCAGCTTCGCCCTGGCTGATCTTCTCCTCATGTCTCTTCCCTCCCGAAGCGTTCGTGTAGAAAAGAAAAAGGAGTGTATGATGACGAGGACTGTGTTGATCACCGGGGCGAATGGATTGATTGGTTCTCAGGTGCGCAAGGCGCTGGCCCACCGCTACGAGTTACGTTTGCTCGCGAGGAGGCCAATCGAGGGCGTTGAGGCGACGGTAGCGGATATCGCACAATTTGAGGCGATTCGTCCCGCTTTTGAGGGCGTTGATTCGGTGATCCATCTTGCGGCGAGCGCGGCTGTCCAGAGCCCCTGGGATGCTGTGCTTCATAATAACATCATCGGCACGTATAATGTGTTTGAAGCAGCTCGGCAGGCGGGTGTAAAGCAGGTCATTTTCGCCAGTTCCAATCATGCAGTTGGCACCTATGAGATGCTCTATCAATCCGACCCCGATCAACCCACGTCCCGGACAATAGATCATCTGGTGCCTGTTGCGCCGGATAGCCTCTATGGTGTCAGCAAGGTGTTCGGTGAGGCATTGGGGCGCTATTATGCTGATCATCATGGGCTGCGGGTGATTTGCTTACGTATTGGCTGGATCAATGCTCAGGATGCTCCGGAAGGAAAGCCGTTTGCCGCCGATACGACTATGTGGCAAAGTATGCGCGATTTTGTGCATATGGTTGAGCGGTGTCTTGAGGCGGAGACGATTCGCTTTGATATCTTCTATGGTGTTTCGGATAATCCGCATCGGCTCTTTGATCTTGAGCATGCACGCCAGGTGCTCGGGTATCATCCCCGGGACAATGCGATAGAGCGTTTACGGGAGCGCGGCAGGTTAGAATAATACGAACAGGAATGAGTGAAGCAGAGGAAGACGCGGGAAACCGGTTCCCGACGAATCTCGTTTCTTTGCGTCTCCTTGCGGGTGCAATTCACGAGCTGCACAAGATCTGGTGGTGCGATGTAGCTTACTACTTTGCCTGCGCTTTGAGGGACCAGGACGTATAGGGATTCTGGCGCTGGAAGGCAATACGTTCCTGTAAGGGAGTGATGTACTCGCCTCCAAAGGAGCGCTGCCCTATGTTCATCTCCGCTGCGAGTTCTTCCGGTGTCGACTGCGAAAAAATCATGTCTCCGCTCCTAAACTGTTTGATGAAACAGTTGCCCGAGTCTTTTAACCTGCATCTCATGTGGCCATTGCTGTCAGATCCTGATAGATGTCAGCCGCCTCCTTTTATTTTTGGAACATTCCTGCATATTCAAGAAAAAGGATCTGTAATCCTAATGCTGCAACATCATCACTTTTCCCGTAGGAGGTGCTTGAGAGATCTTCATAAAGCCTTTTTATGACAGGAAGATGGATATAGGACTGCATTTCTTCCATCAGGGAGAGCGCTTCCTGAGCGAGAGTTGTAGCAATAGGGTAATATCCCTTCCCAAAGTGGCTTCTAGCGAGGATAAAGATGTTGTTCAACCGCTCGTAGTTGTGAATCCTCTTTCCCTTACGTGCCTGATGTTGTTCCAGCTCGTCCAGAATGTCCTGCGCTTGAGTTGATCGTTGTAATTTTACATTGTTGACTTCTACAAGGGCTCTAGCACGGTTTATCAGGTAAAATTGAGGTGTAAGTTCTATGGTGTAGATATCACCACCAGGGTCAAGTTCAATATACTTTTCGGACTCATCAATGAGCTTGAGCGCTTGTCCGAATGCTGCCTCGTTACGGGCCTTCCATACTTGAGTTAAACCTAAAATGTTCAACGCTCTTCCTTTTATTCTCTCGGGAGGGGCGTATTTTCTCGTTTTATTTGATGAACTTGATGTAGAACGAGTCAATTGTAATACTGCTTGTAGATCTTGTTCTGCATGCTTTAATTCAGCTCGATCAAAGAAGAACTCTCCTCTACGATAAAGTGCCATTGCGTGCAGGTCTGTAAATTCTTCCTCAGTTGCTAGAGTGATTGCCTTATGGAAATGGGAAAGAGCAAGCGATGCCCGACCAAGCTCATTTGCAATATAAGCTCGTCTCACATGATAGGAACAAAGTAGCCTTTTTATTTGTTCCTTTTGGGGCGCTGAAGCATAGAGTACAGAATTGTGAAGTGTTTGAAGCCGCTCATGTAAGTCATTCAAAGCGTGCTCTGGCGATCCTTTATAGCCTTTTTGCCAGTAGGCATTGAGAGCAGTAGTGTACTCCGTTCTATCAAGGGGATGTTCAGGAATTGAAACATCGGCTTCTGCTTGGAGGTCAGGACATAAAAGCAGAGGGGGAATCCCTAATAATCCTGCTAATACCAGTCTTCTCTTTATATTCTTAGGCAAGTGACCCTCCTCAATCATATAAATAGCATCTTGCTGGACAGGATATCCTCGAACAGCATTCCCATAAAGGGAACCAAGTTTTTCTGCACTCCATCCCTTTTCAATTCTTTTATTTCTGATTACTCTTCCAAGTTCTTTTTCGGAGATTTTGTAATTTGTTTGCACTACCGAGGTTTCTCCTTAGAAATATTCTTTCTATCTTCTAAAGCTATTTTAGTAGTGCAGGATACAAATGTAAATCCAAAAAATATAGTATGGGGTAAGAATTCCTTTTTTGGATACTATGCTATCTCCGTATGTATTCTTCTGTTGAGCAGAAAATATTCAAGCTCGCCTGTTTGTAGCAAACAATTACAATCCCTACTTTGTCAAGAGGAAAAGCTGATATGACGGATTACACAATCAAAGCAGGAAACCAGACGCTGTACAGTGGATCTGATGCCCATAAACTCCTGCGTCATTCATCCTCTTGTCTGAAGACAGGGATCTTCTGGCCCGTCTTGGCAAGAAGCTCACAAGCAGTGCAAGGTCTGGTGTGCGGAGTCAGGCTGTTGTGAGCAAAGGAAGCGGGTCGCTGATGCTGGTCAGCAGTCTTCTAAAGGAAACTAAGTAACAGTGCCAGCTTTATGCGACCCACATCCCAGATACGCTACAGATCTTTGCTTTATTCTGGCTTATACCATTCCTGGAGCATGTCATTAAGCTCCTTTACATCGATAGACTTGCCATATGAGCTCAATGCCAGTCTACTCTGAATATCCTTGATAGATGCCATATTGCGGGGTGAATGAATCAGGTGGAAAGTTACCAATGCGTTCTTCGCTCTCGCGGTAGCCTCTGGATAGTCTCCAAGATTCATATATGTCTCGGACATTAAGAGGTCAAACCAGGCCTGATAGCGTGTCTCGTCTCCTGAATAGGTCTTTCCTTGTCGTAGCTGCCGTACCTGATTGAGTTCTGCCAGTGCCTGCCCGGGAAGACCTGCTGCGTTGAGTGTTTCGGACCTTCCCAGATGATAACCACCGGCATGTAAACCCGTTAATGTGCCAGTAATTAAAGCCCTGATGTAGAAGTCTTCTATGGGATCAGCGTCAATAGCATCAGCCGCATCATCTACCATTGTTAGCGCCTGAGCAACTTTGGCATCACGCGGCCCCAATTTTAGCATTGCCAGCGCACGGCTCAATTGGAGTCTGTTGACACTCCCCAGACCTGAAGGCCGGGGATTCTTCCTTCATCCAGCCTGCTTGCGCGGCGCCGCAGTGCGACGACGCGTAGCGGCAGGCTGTCCAGAAGCGTTCGACGAGACACCCTCGTCG
>Ga0164243_10011363_pt1 | contig 12704 bp, 11 predicted proteins | sample OricompcompostOP_FD_108781 | JGI IMG/M metagenome (GOLD analysis project Ga0164243, IMG submission 108781) | Organic Plus compost microbial communities from Emeryville, California, USA - Original compost - Organic plus compost (OP) | ecosystem: Engineered > Solid waste > Mixed feedstock >...
CGAGATGCAATATCAGCTGTGGATCTTCGACGGCACGCGCGATGAGCGCTATCCAGTCGACGGCGGCGTGTTCGATGTGCCGCCGGGGCAGGGCGAGGTGATCATTCCCATCACCGCCAAGCTGCAGATCCGCAACCCTGCGATGTTCGCGGTCACCATCGAGAAGCCCGGCGGCTCGGTCGTCTCCAGCCGCGACCGCATCGTGGTGCTTGCTCCGGTCGCCGCCGGTTGATCGGCTCGTTTGCCCCCGCATAAAACATCGGCCCTCTCTCGGGAGGGCCGATGGCGGTCTGCCAGGTGAGGATCTGGCGCTGGTCTCAACTCGAAAACATCAACCGGCCAGCGGCACGCTGGCAGCGACGCTGGGCAGGTGCCGTCCCAGCTCGCTCTGCTCGCTTTCGGCGCGCTCCCGGGCGTAGCTGTTCAGCTTGTTGTAAAGCGTCTTGAGACTGCAGCCCAGCACGGCGGCGGCGCGACGCTTGTCGCCTTCGCAGTAATCCAAGGTGACTTCGATCAGCGAGCGTTCGGCTTCATCCAGCCGGGAGCCGAGCGGAACGTGCACACCCGCGGGACGAGCCGCTTCCACCGGCTCCGGACTGTGGGCCGGCATGGTGACGGACAGGTCAACATCCAGCACCTCGTCGGCGAGAATGAAGCTGCGCTCCACGGCGTTCTTCAACTCGCGCACGTTGCCGGCCCAGCGGCGCGAGGCAAGCGCGTCCAGGAACGAGGGTGAGAAACGTTTGCTCACTTCGCTGCCGCGGTTGAGCATGCTCAGGAAGTGTTGAGCCAGCAGCGGCACATCGCCCGGGCGCTCTCGCAACGGCGGGATGTGCAGCGGGAACACTGCCAGTCGATACATCAGGTCTTCGCGCAGTTGCCGATTGGCAACGGCTTCGGTGACGTTGCGATTGGTTGCCGCGACAACGCGAATGTCCGTCTTGATCTCCTGCGTGCCGCCGACGCGGTAGAAGCGTCCCGTCTCCAGTACGCGCAGCAGTCGTGTCTGCATGTCCAGCGGCATTTCCGTGACTTCGTCCAGGAACAAGGTGCCGCCGGTCGCGCGCTCGAACACTCCGGCGTGTGAGCGCGAGGCGCCGGTGAAGCTGCCTTTCTCGTAACCAAACAATTCGGCTTCGATCAACGAGGCGGGAATCGAGCCGCAGTTGATCGCCACCAGCGGGCCCTGTGCGCGATTGCTCAAGTTGTGAATGCATTCGGCGACCAGCTCTTTGCCAACGCCGCTTTCACCCATGATCATGACGGTGGCTTCGGTCGGCGCCACGCGCTTGATCAGACCGAAGACCTGATGCATGGCTGGCGAGCGCCCGAGGAGGTTGCCGAGGCCGTTCTCGTGCAGCGTGATCGGTGCGTCCACTTTGTAATCTCTCCCCAATAAAGGTCGAAAGGAGTTGTGATCGGTCAGGTGAGATGCAAATTCTTCAAGCGCCACCTGAGTTCCTTTGTAATAAAGTTTTTTCGGCGCGCATGAAGTAGGAAATTTTCCATGTCGATTCGATTGACGGCGCGCATGCCGTAAAACCCTGGCTTTTCCGAGTCCAGGAGCGCTTCGATGGAGTCGCTGAAAATTCTCACCGCGACGCAGGGAACGGCGGCATAGAACTTGCCATTCTTCTTGGAACCGACCGACTCCACCGAGCGTCGGTCGGTACTTTCAACACGGAGACGAATGATGGCGTTGCAGATCGATAGCGTGAGCGCGGACACGCGTGCTCGCCGTGGCTGGTCACGGGAGAGCGCTCAGGATGAAGACGTCGCCCCCGGCTCGCCTCGTCGAATCAGTATTTTCGGTCTGGGTTACGTCGGCGCCGTGTCGCTGGCGTGCCTGGCTCGCGACGGTCATGAAATGTTTGGTGTCGACATCGATCCGGGCAAGCTCGAGCTGCTGCGCCGGGGTCAGGCGCCCATCGTCGAGACCGGCATCCAGGAGTTGACGCGCGCCGTGATGCGCGGCGGCACCGTCAGCGTCACCGACTCGGTCCGCGAGGCGATTCTCGCGACAGATATTTCATTCGTGTGTGTAGGTACGCCAGCCCGTCAGAACGGCAACCAGGATCTGGCCGCGATCACGCGCATCGCCGAGCAGATCGGCGCAGTGCTGCCGGAGAAGGCGACACGGCACATCGTCGTGATCCGCTCGACGGTCAAGCCGGGCACGCTCGATGAAGTGATCAAGCCGGCCATCGAAGCGGCCTCGGGCCTGCAGGCAGGGCGCGATTTCAGTCTGTGCTTCCAGCCGGAGTTCCTGCGCGAAGGCTCATCGATCAACGACTACGACAATCCGCCGCTCACCGTCGTGGGTGCGGACGACCAGTACGCGGTCGAAGCCCTGCGCGGCATCTTCGGACATCTGCCCTGCGAGTTCGTGCATACCTCGGTGCGTACCGCGGAGATGCTCAAGTACGCGTGCAATGCCTTCCACGCGCTGAAAGTAACTTTTGCCAACGAGATCGGCCGCGTCTCGCAGTCGGTCGGCGTCGATCCGCACGAGGTGATGAAGCTGCTGTGCATGGATCGGCAGCTCAACATCTCCTCGGCGTATCTGCGGCCCGGCTTTGCGTTCGGCGGCTCGTGTCTGCCGAAGGATCTGAAGGCGCTGCTGTACCTGGCGAAGAACAACGATGTGGATCTGCCGATGTTGAGCAGCCTGCTGCCGAGCAATGCCGCGCACATCGATCATGCGGTGGAGCGCGTGCTGGCGAGCGGGCGCCGATCGGTGGGCATGATCGGCCTGAGCTTCAAGTCCGGCACCGACGATCTGCGCGAGAGTCCGATGGTGGTCATGGCCGAGCGCTTCATCGGCAAGGGCCTGCCGCTGTGCATTTTCGATCCGCAGGTCAACGTGGCCCGGCTGATCGGCGCGAACCGGCGCTTCATCGAAGAAAGCATTCCGCACATCGCTTCGCTGATGACCACCGACCTGGACGCGCTGGTGCGCGACTCCGAGGTCTTGATCGTAGCGATGAAGACTCCCGAAGTGCTGGCGGCGCTGCGGGCCCATAACCGGCCCGAGCAGCTGCTGCTGGATATCGCCCTGCTGCCGGATCGCGACAGCTACAGCGCGGCGTATCAGGGTGTGTGCTGGTAGGCGGGTCATGTCGAATGCCGAAGAACAGGCCCGGGTCATGAGCGCGGACGTTGCCGTTGCCAGCCGCCGTCGCGTACTGATCATCGTCGAGAACCTGCCGCTGCCGTTCGATCGGCGCGTGTGGCAGGAGGCTCGCACGTTGCAGGCACACGGCTATCAGGTGTCGATCATCTGCCCGAAGGGCAAGGGTTACGAGCGAAGCTTCGAGGAGATCGACGGCGTGGCGATCTATCGCCACTCCATGCCGTTCGAAGCCGACGGCGCGCTCGGCTACGCGCTGGAATACAGCTGGGCGCTCGCGGCCGAGTTCCTGCTGTCGCTGAAGATCGCTTTCACCCGGGGCTTCGATGTGATCCACGGCTGCAATCCGCCCGACATGATTTTTCTGATCGGCGCCTTCTACAAGCTGTTCGGCAAGAAGTTCCTGTTCGATCATCACGACATCAATCCCGAGCTGTACGAAGCGAAGTTCCAGCGGCGCGACCTGTTCTACAAGCTGATGCTGGCGCTGGAGCGCTGGACCTTTCGCACCGCCGACGTGTGCGTGGCTACCAACGAGTCGTACAGGAAGATCGCGATCGAGCGTGGCGGCCAGCAGCCGGGCAAAGTGTTCGTGGTGCGCAGTGGGCCGGACCTGCGGCGCCTGAAGGTCATGCCGCCGCAGCCGGCTCTGAAGCGAGGACGCAAGTACCTGGTGGGCTATGTGGGCGTGATGGGCCGTCAGGAAGGCATCGATGGCCTGCTGACCGCGGTTCGGCACATCGTGCACGAGATGGGGCGCACCGACATTCATTTCGGCCTGGTGGGCGGCGGCACCGAGCTGGACGCCATGCGCAGGCTCGCCGAGCAGCTGCAGGTCGCCGATTACGTGACCTTCACCGGCCGGGTGCCCGACGCCGAGCTGCTGGCCATGCTCAACACGGCGGACGTGTGCGTGAATCCCGATGTCGCCAACGAGATGAACGACAAGTCCACCATGAACAAGATCATGGAGTACATGGCGCTGGGCAAGCCCATCGTCCAGTACGACCTGACCGAAGGGCGGGTCTCGGCGCAGCAGGCGTCGTTGTACGCCCGGCGGAACGATCCGGTCGACATGGCGCGCCAGATCGTGACGTTGCTGGATGACGAGCCCCGCCGGAAACAGATGGGCGAGTGGGGCCGCGAGCGGGTCAAGAATGCGCTCGCCTGGGAACATGAGGTGCCGCGGTTGCTTGCGGCCTATGAGACGCTGTTCACTTGAGGCTATGGCGCCAGGGATCGGGGAATTCCGGACGCCCGACAAAGACGAGACGCGATGCGATACGTGGTGCTAGCCGCAGGCTTTGATGGAACGCTGGCTCGCGATGGGCGTTGCGACGAGCGTTGCATCGACGTGCTGCGCGAGCTCTCGGCGACCGGGCGCAAATTGATTCTGGTGACCGGCCGCGAGCTGCGGCGCCTGCTGGAGATCTTCCCCGAAGCGCGCCTGTTCGATTACATCGTCGCCGAGAACGGCGGGGTGCTGCATCGAACGGCGACCCGGCAATCGGAGATTCTCGGCCAGGCGCCGCCGGAGATCCTGCTGCAGGAGTTGCGTCGCCGGCAGGTGACGCCGCTCTCGGTCGGCAGCTCCATCATCAGCACCGCCGCGAAATATTTCGATGCCGTGCGCGAGGCCTTGCGCAAGCTCAAGCTGCACATGGATTACGAGCTGGTGACCAATGACGACACGCTGCTGATCCTGCCGCCCGGCATCGACAAGGCGTCGGGCATGAACGAGGCGTTGCGCCAGCTGGGCGTTTCACGTCACAACCTGGTCGCCATCGGTAACGCGGAAAACGATCTGCCGTTGCTGGCTTCCGCCGAGCACGCGGTAGTCGTGAACAATGCCGCCGAATCGATCAAGCAAGCGGCGGATCACGTCACCGCGGGCGAGTACTGCGACGGCTTTCTCGAGCTTGCGCGTGAGCTGATCTCGACTGATCTGGCCTCTGCCGTGCCCAGGCGGCGGCTGGTCCTCGGCAAAGGTGAAGATCAGCGCGACGTGCTGCTCTCGCCCTGTCAGGACTCGGTGCTGGTCAGCGGGCCGGACGAGGCGGCCCGCACCTTGATCTGCAATCGGCTGCTGGAGCAACTGATGCAGCAGGACTATCAATGCTGTGTCATTGGCGCGGACCGCAATGTTCCCGTCGCGTCGACGCGCGCCACGTATGTCGACATGAGCAGTTGGGGCGATACTCACGAAGCGCCGCGGCTGTCCGACGTGTTGAGGGCACTAGAGCCGCCGACTCACAGCATCGAGATCAATCTGGCCGCTCTGCCGCCCGAGACGCGTCCGGTGTTCGTCGACGCATTGCTGTTGCAACTGCAGGCCTTGCACGATCGCGCCGGTCGGCCGCACTGCATATTGATTCATCATGCCCAGCATTTCCTGACCGGCACCCAGGCCGCCAACGCGATCCAGCGCCTGTCGGAAGTGACCATGATCTATTCGACGGCGGAAGCCAGTCAGTTGCCGGCGGCAGTGTTGAACGACGTGAAGCTCACCATCGCTACCGGCCAGCCGGTGGGCGACGCGCCGGATGTTCCCGGCGCGTCCCCGGAGGCTCAAGCCGTCATCGCGGGTGGCGCGGTGTGCCGGATTTCGCTGTTGCGGCCTTCGCCGGGCTCCACGTCGGTGACGTCCACGGACGAAGTCACAGTGCCCGGATACTGATCGGGATACTGAATCACTTCCTGCACCCGATAATCCTTCATGCCGCGCGCATGAGTGAAGATGATCAGCTCGCCGAGCAGGCCGAGCGCGAACACCTGCATGCCCAGCACGACCAGCAGCGCGCCCAGCAGCAGCGCGGGTCGATCGGCGAGCTTCTCGTCGAAGAACAGACGTTGCACGCTCAGGAACGCGATGATGGCCGCGCCGATGCCGAACGTCGCGGCGCCGAGCATGCCGAAGAAGCGCAACGGCCGCTTGGTGAAGCGCACCAGGAAGAAGATGCTGAACAGATCGAGCACATGGTGCGCATATTCCTTGGGGCGATACACGCGCTGCAGGCGATCCTTGGGCGACTGGCGCATGGCCACTTCGCTGACGCGAAAGCCGAGGCGTGTCGCCAGGATGGCCATGAAGCGATGCTGGTCGCCGTACAGGTCCATTTCTTCGAACACCTGGCGGCGCATGGCGCGCGCTCCGCAGCCGAGGTCCTGCAGCCGGGCGCCGGTGACGAAGTTCACCAGCCCGTGAAAGGCGCTGCGACGCATGCGATCGAACAGGTTGCCGTAGCGGGGCGAGCGATAGCCGATGGCCATGTCCGAGGAGCCCAGTGCCGCCACCAGCTTGGGAATGTCCTGCGACTCGATCTGGTGATAGGCCGGCAGTGTGACGATCACGCTGCCTTGAGCGCGCTCGAAGCCGGCCATCAGCGCCGCGGCTTCGCCGAAGCTGCGCGTCAGGCTGATGACCGTGAGGTCCTCGCCGTCGTTCAACAGCTCTTCGAGCGCGCGGCTGGCGTCCGTGCGGTCGCCGTCGATCACGAAAATGAACTCGAACGGCAGGCCGACGGCTTCGATGCCGGCCTTGTACTGCGCATACAGGGGCCGCAGCTCCGAGCGTCGCCCGCATACGGGCACGATGACGGAGATCGACGGCAGTGAAGGTGTCAGAGGCTGGGTGCTCATGAGATTGTCGTCACTGGTTGCGTGGGGCGCGCCTTGGAAACATCGCCGGGATGGCGTTGGATGGTTTGTGTCAGTCTGAAGAACTCGTTGTCGCGGATGTCGCCGCGCGAATAGATCAGCTCAGCTAACGCGCCACTGCACAAAAGGATCGTGGCGGACGCCAGAAAAATGATTCCCGTGCCCGCCAGCGGCAGCGACAGCTGCGAGCGGTTGGTGACGAGCGTGAGGAAGGTATGCGCCAGCATCGCGAACGAGCTCAGGAACAGCGGCACCGACAGCAGCGCGAACCAACGCAGCGGTCGCGAAGCGAACGTGGTGACGGTCTTGATGACCATCAGGTCCAGCAGCACCTTGTAGATGCGCGACAGGCCGTATTTGGATTGGCCGTAGCGGCGCGCGTGATGCCGTACGCGGATCTGCGCGACGCGCGGCCCGGCGATGGACGCCATGGCTGGAATGAAACGATGCATTTCCGAGTAGAGCGGGATGCTCTTGATGAGCTCGGCACGGAAGGCCTTCAGCGAGCAGCCGTTGTCACGGATCGGTACGCCAGTGACCTTGCCGATCAGCACATTGGCGATGCGGGAAGGAATCTTGCGCGTCACCAGCTTGTCCTGCCGATTGTGCCGCCAGCCGACCACGATGTCGTAGCCGGCCTCGATCTGTTCCAGCAGATGTTTTATATCGGCCGGATCGTTCTGCAGATCGCCGTCCATCGTGACCAGGATCTCGCCGCGCGCATGTTCGATGCCCGCGGCCATCGCTGGCGTCTGTCCGTAGTTGCGGCGGAACTTCACCAGTCGCACACGGGAATCGAAGCGGGCGATCTGTCGTGCGATCTCGGCCGTGTCATCGCGACTGCCGTCGTCGACGAACACCATTTCGAACGTGCAGCCGACATCGCCCAACGCCTGCACGATGGCGGCATACAGCGGTCGAATGCTCTCCTGCTCGTTGTACAGCGGCACGATGACCGAGAGCCGTGGACGCGGCGTCTGCGACGCTCTGGCGCCGGGTAACTCCGGTCCCGTTTCAGTTGTAACTTTTGCACCAGTCATCCTGTATTTCCCGACGTTCTTACAACCTTTCCCCGCTGCGGGCTGCCGTCGTGGCAAGCCGTGCTTGCAGGAACTCTTCTCACATTCACGCCATTGCATGGTCGTAGTGACAACGCGGCGGCAAAGCTTCGTATCCCACGCCGCGGTGCCGCCATCCGACGACACGCTGCTTCGTTGGCACGTGACCTGCAAAGGACAGGCCAACGTAACAAGCATGTAACCAATGAACTCAGAGCCAAGGTTCGGAGGAGCGAATTCGATGACGAGAATGCGAGGGGTATGGGCGATGCTGGCGATGTGCGTGCTGGGCCTGTCGGCCGCGCATGCGCAACAGGCGTCATATGTCGTGAAGCCCGGCGACACCCTGGAAATATCCGTGTGGAAGGAGCCGGACCTGCAGCGCCAGGTGCTGGTGCGCCCCGACGGTGCCTTTTCGTTCCCGCTGGTAGGTGAGATCGATGCCCGCGGCAAGACCGTCGCGGATCTCAACAAGCTGGTGGCCGAGCGTCTCGCCAAATACATCTCCGGCGCGGTGGTGACCGTGTCGGTGCAGGAGATCCGAGGCAACAAGATCTTCGTGCTCGGCCAGGTGAACCGGCCGGGCGAGTTCATCGTCAACCCCAGCGTCAACATCATGCAGGCGTTGAGCATGGCCGGCGGCATGACGCCGTTCGCCGCCAGCAACGACATCATCGTGCTGCGTGGCCAGGGCGAGAAACAGACCGCGATGGCGTTCCGCTATCCCGAAGTCGTGCGCGGCAAGCGTCTGGAAACGAACATCGAGCTGATCGCGGGAGATATCGTTGTTGTGCCGTAATCGTTTGCTCGGTCGCTGCTGGGTCGGCCTGCCGATGGCGCTGGCCGCGTGCACCGTCAGTGCCGCCAACTGGGAGCTCGCGCCGCGTGCGCAGGCGGGTTATCGGTTCAGCGACAACTATCGTCTGTCCCTGCCGGGAGCTGAGATCGAGGTGTCGGGCGCCGAGACGGATCTGGAGGCGACGCTCCGCACCGTCGATCCGCGCACCAACTTCGAAATCACGCCGCGGATCAATGTGACTTACTTTCCGAACGAACGCAGCGAGGACGCGACCAATTACTACCTCGACGCCGGCTTTTCCGACGTGACGCCGCGCCGGCGCTTCACCGTGCCGTTCTCCTACTCGCAGGAGGACGTGGTGCGCAGCGAGTTGCCGGACGCGGCCGAAGGCGGCGGGCTGGGCGAGCCGAACGAGGGCGACTCGGGACGCTTCGTGACACGCAACCGGCGCAATTTCTTCCGCATCGCGCCCTTGTTCGGGTATGACCTGTCGCAGCGCTACCGGCTGCAGCTGGACGGGCATTACCTGCAGGCCGATTTCGACAATCAGGTCCCGGGCGCGCAACGTGACTTCAGCGAATTTGGTGCGGGTGCGGCGTTCGGCATTCTCACCTCGCAGCGCTCGACGCTGTATGTGCGTGCAGTGGGCTTTCAGTACGAGACCACCGAAAAAACCGATGCCTACGGCGGCGAGCTCGAATGGGATACCCAGTATTCGGAGAACTCGCGTGCGTACATCCGCCTCGGCGCCCAGCAGACCAGCCCCGAGGACGGCCCGAGCGACACCAACATGATCGCCGGCGCGGGCGGGCAATGGTCCACCGAACGCAACGACTGGTTTCTGGACGTGACCCGCAGTGTCGGGCCGGTTTCGGCGGGAACCGTCGTGGAGCGTTATCAGTTGCGTCTCAGGCTGAATCACGACGTGACGCCACGCTTTGCGGTGCGCGCCGGTGCGCGCCTGTCGCGCGACCAGGAAACGCAGGAAGGCACGTTTCCCACGCGCAAATATGCGACCGGCGAGCTGGGGTTCGAATGGCGCTGGATGCGACAGTGGTCGGTGGTTGGCACCTACAACTACCGCTGGCAGGAGTATGCAGACGAGCCCACGAACCGCAACGCCAACAGCTTCCTGTTTGGGATCGTGTACGAACCGAAACGCGCTCAGTAAAGCAACGGCCACCTATTACCCGAACACAGCGCCATGTCAGTAACTCCCAGCCATATGCAGACGCCTGCCCCTTCCTATCCCGGTTATCCCGGCAGCGAGCCGGAGAGCGCCGGCTTCGGCGAATACCTGAGCATCCTGCGTCGCCGCCGCAAGCTGCTGCTGATGGTCGGCTTGCCGATCGTCGCCATCGGCGCGGCGCTGGCGCTCGCGCTGCCCGATGTGTATCGCTCGGAAGGCCAGATCGAGATCGAAGGCGCACAGGCGGTCAAACAGAATCCGAACGCGCTGGCGCAGGATCCGGAAGAGTCGCCGTATGCCGACCAGTATGTTCGCAGCCTGAGCACGGTGGTGTTGAGCGATCGCACCCTCGCCAAGCTGCTCGCCGAGCACCAGCTCTACGACGATCAGGCCGAGGACCCGGCGGGCGCGATTCAACGCCTGCGCAGCGACATCAAGGTCGACATCGTGACCGTGCCGATTCTCGATCCCAACACGGGGCGCGAGCGCGACGTGGTGACGGCCTTCAGCGTCGCCTACGACAACAAAGACCCGCAGCGTGCCCAGCAGGGCGCGCAATGGCTGGTCAACGCGTTCCTCGAGCAGAACCGCACCGATCGTCAGCGCCAGGCCGGCGGTCGAGCCAAGTTCTTTGCGAGCGAAGCCGAGCGCGTGCGCACGCACGTGGCCGGGCTGGAAGCCAAGCTGTCCGAGTTCAAACAAAAGAATGCCGGCAAGCTGCCGGAGCTCAACGAGATGAATCTCAACGTGATGGATCGTACCGAGAACGACATCCAGAACGTCGAGTCGCAGATGCAGGCACTGCGGCGTGAGCGTGTGTTCCTCGTTTCGCAGCTGGCGCAGGCGCGCGCGGCCAACCCGGAGAGCGCGAATCTGCGTGCGCTCGAAGACGAATATGCCCGCCGCAGCGTGATATACGATCAGAGCCATCCCGATCTGATCATGCTGCGGCGTCAGATCGATCAGTTGAAGGCGGGCGGCTCGGTCGCCGGCCAGTCGTTGAAGGCACAACTGCAGACCCAGCGCTCCATCCTCGCCGAAGCCCGGCAGCGCTACAGCGAGGATCATCCGGACGTGCAGCGGATCCAGCGCACCATCCAGTCGCTCGAGGCGCGCATCGCTTCGGGAGAGACCGCCGATGCGCCGGCCTTCGATTCGCCGATGGCCATCCAGTTGCAGACGCAATTGAACGCCACCGACACGCAGCTCGCGGCCCTGCAGGCGCGCGCGACGGAGCTGCGCAACAAGTTGACCAGTCTCGAAGGCCGCATCGTCGCGGCGCCTGAAGTCGAGCGCGACTATCAAGCGGTCACGCGCGATCTCGCGAGCGCACGCGCCAAGTACGACGAGCTGCTCAAGCGGCAGATGGATGCGGAAGTGAGCGAAGCCGCCATCGCTGGCGGCACCGCCGACAAGTTCCAGGTCAAATCCTCGCCGAAGCTGCCCGAAGAACCGGCCAAGCCGGCCCGCATCGCCATCATGATCATCGCGATGGTGCTGGCGACGATTGCCTCGATCACGTCGGTGATTCTGGCGCAGTTGCTGGATGCAACGGTGCGGGGCGCGCGGGATATTCAGGACATTCTCGGCGTTGCGCCATTGACCGCGGTGCCCGTCATCAAACATCCCGGTGCCAAGAAGCACAAGCGCGCGGCACCGGCGTATGCTGCCACTGCAGTGGCGGCAATCGCCATCGTCGCGTTCGCGGTCGTCGTTCGATTCGTTGCCTGATCCGAAGCATGGTTGAACTGAAAGTCACGAGAGCACGCAAATGAGCATCATCGAAGAGGCAGTGCGCAAGACCGCGGAACGCTATCAACGTCCTGCGCCGCCCGAGCAGGGGGCCACCGGCCGTCCCCGGCTGCGACGCGTGCCGCCTCCCGCCACGGAGACGGCGAATGTACGACGCTTTCAGCCAGTCACGCTGGATCGCGCCGTGCTGGACGACAACAACATTCTCTCGGGCAGCACCGATCCCGGGGCGTTGCGCGCTTACAAGATCCTGCGCACTCGGCTGTTGCGCCGGCTCGATGCCAATCAGTGGCATTCGTTTGCGGTGACCGGTGCGACGCCGGGCGAAGGCAAGACGCTGACCTCCATCAATCTCGCGCTGGCGCTGGCGCATGATTCGAACACCTGGGTGTTCCTGGTCGATCTGGATCTGCAGCGGCCGAAAGTGGCCAGTTATCTCGGGCTCACCAACAGCCATGGCGAGCGCGGCCTCGCCGATTATCTGCTCGGCGATGCGACCTTCGAGCAGATCGTGTACTCGCCCACCAGCATGGAGCGGCTCGCGGTCGTGCCGAACTTCCAGTCGATCGCGAACGCATCGGACATGCTGACCTCGCCGCGCATGGACGAGCTGGTGCAGTCGCTGGAAGGGGAGATGCCGCGTCGGGTCGTGATATTCGACATGCCGCCGGTGCTCGCCTCCGACGACGTGCTGGCGTTTTCGCCGCAGGTCGATGGCATGCTGCTGGTGGTTGGCGAAGGCTTCACCAATCGCGATGCCTTGCGCAGCGCGAAGGCACTGCTGCAGGAAATGAAACTGCTGGGGGTGGTGCTGAATCGATCCGAGGCGCAGGACGAAGGAGCGTATTACTCGTACGCCCGCTGACTCGACGTCGATCAGTGTCGGGGGAATCGGCCCCGGGTTGTCGTGGCAGCCCGGGGCTCGTCGTTCACCGGGCGGGCGTTTTCTGGTTGCCCGCATGGGACAGGATCCTGAAGCCGGGATCCAGCACCGCGATCGCGTTGTCCGGCACATCCCGGTGGATCACCGCATTCGCGCCGACCTTCACGTTGTCGCCGATCGTGATCTTGCCGAACAGGCGCGCACCCGGCGCGATATAAACATTGTCACCGATGGTC
>Ga0164243_10011364_pt1 | contig 12704 bp, 14 predicted proteins | sample OricompcompostOP_FD_108781 | JGI IMG/M metagenome (GOLD analysis project Ga0164243, IMG submission 108781) | Organic Plus compost microbial communities from Emeryville, California, USA - Original compost - Organic plus compost (OP) | ecosystem: Engineered > Solid waste > Mixed feedstock >...
CGCGGAAGAGCGCGTCCTCGTCGTCGGGCTCCACCGGCTGCGCCGCGCGGACGGGCGGCGGCGGAGGGGGCGCCTTGCGGGCCGGGGGCTGCTTCGGCGGCTCGGGCTCCGCCTTCTTCAGCTCGAGTCCGGCGAAGGGATTGTTGAAGGGCTTCGGCTTGGCCATGGCGGAGATTCTACCGTCGGCGCGGCCGCAGCCTTCCGTCCGCGTTCAGGAAAACAGGCCGGCGAGGCGGCGATCGAGCTCCGTGCGGATCTTCTCGCGGATGGACTTGGGCACGAGCATGCCGAAGTCGAGGTCCGCGGAGAGGAGCTCGCCGGCCACCGCGAACTTCACGTCGACGGCGCCCATGCGATGCACCCGGCCCTTGAGCGACGCGGGGTCGGCGTCGAGCCGCAGCCCGTACTCCTTGGCGACGGTGCCCAGCTGTGCGACCAGCCGGTCGAAGATCTCGTTGGCGCCGTGTCCGGGAAAACGCTGCTCCAGCTTGTCGGCCATCGTGTCCTCGCGCGTGGGGGAAGCGGCCGAAGATAGGGGCGCCCCCGCGGCGGGTCAACGCTCGGCGTAGCGGGTGGGATCCGGCACGCCCGCCTCGGCGAAGCCCCTGCGCCGGAGCTGGCAGGCGTCGCAGTGGCCGCACGCGAGGCCCTCGGGCGTCGGGTCGTAGCAGGAGTGCGTGATGCCGTAGTCCACGCCGAGCGAGCTGCCGAGCCGGATGATGTCCGCCTTGCCCAGGTGCAGGAGCGGCGCGACGATGCGCGGCGCGCGGCCTGCGAGCCCCGCGGCGGTGGCCACCTCGGCGAGCCGCTGGAACGCCTCCACGAACGCCGGCCGGCAATCGGGATACCCGCTGTAGTCGAGCGCGTTCACGCCCAGGTAGATCGCCTCGGCGTCGAGCACCTCGGCCAGGCCCATCGCCACCGAGAGGAACACCGTGTTGCGCGCGGGCACGTACGTGACCGGCACGCCTTCGCCGATGGCCGATTCGTCGCGATCCTTCGGCACGTCGATGGAGCGATCCGTGAGCGCGCTGCCGCCGATCTCCTCGAGGTTCAGGCGCACCACGCGGTGCGACGCGGCCCCGAACGCCCGCGCGACCGCGCGCGCCTGCTCCACCTCGTTCTCGTGGCGCTGCCCGTAGGCGAACGAGAGGCAATGCGCCTCGTAGCCCTCGCGCCGGGTCGCCAGCGCCAGGCACGTGGTCGAATCGAGGCCGCCCGAGAGCAGCACCACCGCGCGCTTCACCTTCATCCTCCGATCCGCCTCGCCTCGAAGCGGTATACGAACGAGCACGTCGCCGGCGCGGGCACTTCCTCGCCGGCGACCGTGCACGTGCAGGGCGACACCGGCCGCACCGCTTCGACGAGCGTCCCGCACGCGCTGCCGCAGGTGTCCCAGGCGAGCTCGCCGTCCTCGCCGAGCCGCGGGCAGGTCGCCTGCCCGGGCGCCTCCTCTGGCGGCAGATCCTCGCAGCCGCCGGCGGGGCCGGTGAGCAGCCGGCCCACGATCGACTCGTCGAAGCCCAGATCGCAGTCGCAGGCGGACAGGCGGCGGGGCACCAGCCGCGTGCTGCCGTCGGGCTGCCGGGGCAGGCCCATGTCGAACGTGGCGCCGTCGAGGGTGCCTTCGCGCAGCGTGCCGTCGATCTGCAGCCACGCCGCGCCGGTGGCCGGGTCGCGGGAGAACGAGCCGTCGAACGTGAGGCGGGCCGGCGCACCGGCGAACGTGCAGCGGTCGGTCTCGCCCGCCGCGGGCTCGAGCGTGGCCACGAAGGCGAACGTGCCGACGGGCTCGCCGGGCGGCGCTTCGCCGGACGCACAGGCGGCGGCGAGAAGGAGCGGCGGCAGAAGGGTGCGGGCGCGGCGCATCGCGCGGGAGCCTACGGCCGGGCGCTCCGTGCCGCAATCGGATGTGGCTTGAACCGCGCGGGCCTGCCGTGCGTAGTCGGGATCGCGGCGCACGGCCGCGGCGTTACCCGATCGAGAGGGCGATGGCGCAGGCGATCGAACAGACGAGCGACGAGGCGCTGTGCCGGGCGTTGGCCCGGGGCGACGAGCGTGCGCTCCGCGCGCTGGTCGAGCGGCATCGCCACCGCATCTACGGCCTGCTCGTGCGCTCCACGGGCAGCACGGCCGACGCGGACGACCTCTTCCAGGAGGTCTGGATCCGCGTGGTGCGGGCCGCGGGCGAGTTCGACGCGACCCAGCGGTTCTCGCCGTGGCTGTACCGCATCGCGGTCAACCTGCTTCGCGACGCGGCGCGGAGGCGCGCCGCGCGGCCGTGGGACGTCACGACAGACGGCGCGCTGCCCGAGGCGGGCGACGGGGCGCCTGCGCCGGACTCGCTCGCTGCGGCAGGTCAGGAGGCCGAGGCGCTGCACCGCGCCATCGCCACGCTGCCGGCGGGGCAGCGCGAGGTGCTGGTGCTGCGCTACCTCGAGGGGCTCGGCGAGCGCGAGGTGGCCGAAGCCGCCGGGATCCCCCCCGGCACCGTGAAGAGCCGGCTGCACCACGCGCTGCGCAATCTGCGGGCGCGGCTGTCGCCGCGGCAGGAGGAAGGGGCGCTGGGATGAAACACCTGCGGACGATCGATTGCCTGAACGCCGAGGAGGCGATCCTCGGCAGCTCGCCGGCCGAGGCCGCCGCGATGCTGCGGGGGGGCGGCGAGCTCCGCGCGCATCTCGACGCGTGCGCCGCCTGCCGCACGCTCGCACGCGACCTTGCGGCGCTGGGTTCCGTGCCGCCGCCCGTCGAACCACCCGCCGACGTTTGTGCGCGGGCGATCGCCGGCGCCGCGATCGAGCTGCGGCGCGTGCGGCGCGAGGCCCGCCGGGCGGTGCTGCGCGCCGCGATGCGCGTGGCGCTGGTCGCCGCCATCGGCGTGCCCCTCCCGCTCGCCTGGGCCGTATCGGTGTGGCGGTACGGCGCCGTGTGGCTCGCGCCGCTGCTGCCGCAGCCCCTTCTCGTCTTCCTGGGCGGCGCGTTCGCGCTCGCCTGCCTGGCGGGGCTCTCCGCGCTCGCCTTCACGCTCACCCTCATCGCCGGCGCCGCGGCCCGTCCCCCCCGCGCGCCCGCGTGGTCCTGACTCCTCCGAGGTCCGACATGGAAACGCGCACCTGCCCCTATTGCGCCGAGACGATCCGCAGCGAAGCGATCAAATGCCGCTACTGCGGCTCGCGGCTCGATCGCGGCGCCTTCTCCCGCTCGTGGTACCGCCAGCGCGAGGGCCGGATGATCGGCGGCGTGTGCGCCGGCATCGCGAGCGAGTGGGGCATCTCCGTCACGCTCGTCCGCCTGGCGTTCATCGTCGGCACGATCTTCGGGCTCTGGCCCATCCCCATCTACTTCGCGCTGTGGATCATCATGCCCCAGGCGCCCGAGCGCCTGCCCGCCGCCACGATGGCCGGCGATCGGTTCGACGACGCCGTGCCGCCGGAGGGCAGGCGCCCGTACCTCTGATCCCGTCGCGCCCCGCGCGTGGCCACCTTTTCGCCGAAAGGGGGCCTTCGTGGTTCTGCCCGGGCGCGACATCTCGTGGAAGCAGTTCGCCCTCGAGCTGAAGCGCGAGTGGGCGCACGACGAGCTCACGGACGCCGCGGGCTCGCTCACGTACTTCGGCGTGCTCGCGCTCTTCCCGTTCCTGCTCTTCCTCGTCTCGCTCGCCGCGCTGGTCATCGATCCCGAGCAGGCGCAGGTGCTGATCGACGAGCTCGGGCGCGTGGCGCCCCCGGCAGTCACCGCCATCCTCGGCGACCGGCTGCGGGCGCTCGGCGAAGGCGGCAGCCCGGAGCTGCTCACGCTGAGCGCCGCCGGCGCGATCTGGTCCGCTTCGTCCGGCGTGTCGGCGTTGATGCGCGCGCTCAACCGCGCGTACGGCGTCCACGAATCGCGGTCCTTCGTGAAGACGAACGCCATCGCGCTGGGCGCCACGCTCTTCGCCGCCGTGCTCTCGATCGTCGCCACCGTCGCCGCGGTCGTGGCGCCGTCGATCGCCGCCGCGATCGGCGGCTGGCCGGGCACCCTCATCCTGTGGCTGCGGCTGCCGGTGGCCGGCCTGGCGATGATGCTCGTGTGGGCGCTGCTCTACTACTTCCTGCCCGACGTGGAGCAGCGGTTCCGCTTCATCACGCCCGGCTCCGTCACCGGCGTGATCATCTGGCTCGTGGCCTCGATCGGCTTCTCGATCTACGTGCGGAGCTTCGGCACGTTCGACGTGACGTACGGCACGCTCGGCGGCGTGATCATCCTGCTGCTGTGGATGTGGCTGTCGTCGGTGATCGTGCTGCTCGGCGCAGAGATCAACGCCATCCTCGAATTCTGGTCGCCCGAAGGGAAGAAGGTCGGCGCGCGCACGCTGGCCGAGACCGGCAGCGATCTGCCCAAGGCCGAGAAGGAGGCACGCGCGGCCTGGCGGCGCCTGCCCGCGCCCTCGGCCACCGGGCCTGCGGTGGGCCTCGACGAGCGGCCGGCGCATCCGGGCGAGGTGGTGGACGTGCGCATGCCGCCGCGCCGGCGCCCGTGGACGGGCGTGGCCGCCCTCGTCGCCACGGGCTTCCTGCTCGGGCGGCGGACGCGCCGCGTCTGATCAGCGGCGCCGCGGATCGAGGCGGTCGCGCAGGCCGTCGCCGAGCAGGTTGAAGCCCAGCACGGAGACCGCGATGGCGAGGCCGGGCACGAGGGCGACGTGCGGGGCGATCATCAGGTACTGCGTGCCCTGGTCCACGAGCGCGCCCCACGACGGCGTTCCGGGCGGCACGCCCAGGCCGAGGAACGAGAGGGACGCCTCGGCGAGCATCGCGCCCGGCACGCCGAAGGTGGCCTGCACCACCACGGGCCCCAGCAGGTTGGGCAGCAGGTGGCGCAGCACGATGCGCGCGTCCGACGCGCCGAGGGCGCGCGCCGCGTGCACGAAGTCGCGGTCGCGCAGGCCGAGCACCTGCGCGCGTGCGAGGCGGGCGTAGCCCGTCCAGCCGGTGGCGCAGAGCGCCACGATCACGTTCCAGAGCGACGGCCCGAGCACCGACGTGATGAAGATCGCGAGGAGGATGCCCGGGAACGCCAGCAGGATGTCGACCACGCGCATGAGCGCGTCCTCGATCCAGCCGCCGAAATACCCCGCCCCCGCGCCGAGCAGCGTGCCGAGGACGGCGGAGAGCAGCGTGGAGGCGAGGCCCACGATCATCGAGACGCGCGCGCCCCAGACGACGTGCGCGAGCACGTCGACGCCGTTCTCCGCGGTGCCGAGCGGGTGGGCGGCGCTCGGGCCCAGCAGCTCGTCGGCCAGCGAGATGGCGCGCGGATCCTGCGGAGAGAGCCACGGCGCGAAGAGCGCGAGCAGCACCAGCGCGACGACGACGGAGAAGCCGATCCACGGGCCCACGCCGGCGAGGATCGGCCGCCGGGGGCGCCGCGCGATCGGTGCGACGGTCTCGTGTGCGGGCGCGACGTGCATCACTTCCGCCCCCGCACGCGCGGATCGACCCACGCGTAGGCGATGTCGGTGAGCAGGTTCACGGCAACGTAGGCGAGCGTGAACGTGAGCACGCACGCGCGCACCATGTTGTAGTCGCGGCGGTCGATCGCCTGCAGCAGCAGCGTGCCCATGCCCGGGTAGTTGAACACCTTCTCGGTGACCACGGCGCCGCCGAGCAGCGCGCCGAGCTGCAGGCCGAGCACCGTGAGCACCGGCAGCATCGCGTTGCGCAGCGCGTGCTTGAGCAGCACCACGTGGCCGGGCAGGCCCTTGGCCTTCGCCGTGCGCACGTAGTCCTCGCCCACCGCGTCGAGCACCGAGGCGCGGATCATGCGCGCGAGGAACGCCGCGAGCGCGGTGCCGAGCGTGATCGCCGGCAGCACCAGGCCTGCGGGTTCCTCGAGGCCCGACACGGGCAGCCAGTCGAGCCAGATCGCGAACACGAGGATGAGAACCGGGCCCAGCCAGATGCGCGGCAGCGCGGCGCCCAGCACGGCGAAGCCGCTCGCCGCCGCGTCCACCTTGCCGCCGGGGCGGCTCGCGCCGAGCACGCCGAGCGGGAACGCGAGGAGCAGCGCCACCAGCAGCGACACGCACGCGAGCAGCGCGGTGTTGGGCAGCGCGTCGGCGATGCGCTCGAACACGCGATCCTGGAACGGCGGCACGGAGGTGCGCAGCTCGAGCGTGGCCGCGTCGCGCGCGAAGTACCAGAGGCGGGACGCGAGCGGATCGTCGAGGTGCAGCGCCTGCCGCAGGCTCGCGCGATCGGTCTCGCGCGCCTGCTCGCCGAGGATCGCGTCGATGGGATCGCCCGGCACCAGGTCGAGGAAGAGCGAGACGAGGACGACCGCGCCGAGCGCGGCGATCAGCGTGCCCGCGGCCTTGCGGAGCGCCTCCTTCACGGCGCCCTCCGCGCCGCCGCCAGGCTGAAGAGGCTCCCCTGCGGATCGACGTCGACGCCGACCACGTCGCGGGCGATCACGCCGACCGCGTCCTCGTGCACCAGCGGGAGCGCCGGCAGATCGCGCGCGACGATCCGCTGCACCTCGGCGTAGGCCTGCGCGCGGGCAGCGGGATCGGCAGCGGCGCGGCCGCGCTCGAGCAGCGCGTCCACTTGGGCGTTGCGGTAGCGCATGCGGTTCATGCCGCCCCAAGCGTTGGCCTCGGCGGGGATCGAGTCCGCGTGGAAGGCCAGGCGCAGCACGTCCGGATCGATCACCGGCGTGAGCTTGAGCGTGGCGAGCTGGAAATTGCCGCGCTTCACGTCGCCCATGAACGTGCCCCACTCCAGCGGCGCCACGTCCACGCCGATGCCCACCTCGGCGAGCTGCGCGGCCATGACCAGCGCGACGCTGCGGCGGAATCGGTCGGTCGACGTCTTGAAATTCAGGCGGAACCGCACCCCCGGCCCGTCGCCGTCGGGATCGCGCAGGCCCGCTGCATCGAGCAGCGCCTTCGCGCGCGCCGGGTCGTGCGGCCATCTGGCGGTGTCGGGCGCGAACGCCCAGTGCTCGGGCCGGAGCAGCGTGTCGGCCACGCGCGCGGCGCCCTTGAACTTGAAGCGGGCGATCGCCTCGCGATCGAGCGCCAGCGCGATCGCCTCGCGCACCTCGCGCCGCCCGAGCAGCGGGTCGTCGAGGTTGAACATGAGGTACGAGACGCCGGCGCCGGGGCCCACGGTGACGCGCAGCCGATCCTCCTCGCGCAGCGCCGGCAGCAGCGCCGCGCTCACCGCGTTGAGGAGGACGTCGACCCGGCCCTTGCGCAGCTCGAGCACGCGCGTGGTCTCGTCGCGCACGGTGCGGATCTCGAGCGGCAGGGCGGGAGCGCCGGCGTGGTAGCGGGGGTTGGGCGCGAGCAGCAGCTGCTCCTCGTCCTCCCACTTCTCCACGACGTACGGGCCGGCGCCGATCGGCGCGCGCCGCAGCGCCTCGCGCAGCTCGGGGCCGACCAGCCGGGCGGGGAGGATGCCGAGGCTCGCGTCGACGGGGAAGGCGCCGAAGGGCGTGCGCAGGTGGAAGACGATCGTGCGATCGTCCTCGGCCTCCACGCGCTCGAGGTACGCGTAGCCGCCGCGGTGCGGCGAGCCCGTGGCCGGATCGAGCACCGAGCGCCAGGTCGCCACCACGTCGCGGGCGGCCAGCGGCTGGCCGTCCGAGAACGAGAGGCCCTCGCGCAGCCGGAAGCGCCACGTGCGCTCGTCCGCGGCGGCGAACGATTCGGCGAGATCGGGGATCGCGGCGCCGCTCGCGTCGATGCGGGTGAGGCCCGGGGTGACGAGCTGGGCGACGCGCATGGCGCTCGCGCTCAGCGCCATGCGGCGGTCGAGGGTCTCCGGCGGCGCCTCGATCGCCACCACGAGCCGATGCTCCGCCCGCTCGGCCCGGGTGCAGGCGGAGAGGCAGACGAGCGCGAGGAGGGCGAGGGCGAGGTGTCGAATCATCGGCGAGGGGCCGCACTCTACCGGGCCGGGGGGCCCGGTCCAACAAGCGAACGGGCGTGCCCCTCTCGCGTGCGGTCCCTATCGCCAGGCGGGCGGTCCGAGCGCTGCCGAGACCTCGCGCAGCAGCTCGTCGAGATCGAGCGGTTTGCGGAGCAGGCGCATGCCGCGATCGACCTCGGGCCGCGGGTGCGCGCTCATCAGGATGACCGGCGCGGCGAGGCAGCCGTCCTCGGCTGCCGCCCGGACCATCGACGTACCCGTCCGTCCCGGCAGCGAATAGTCGCTCACCACCACGTCGAAGCGCTCGTCGTGCAACCGGCGGAGGCCCTCGTCGCCGCAGCGCGCGGCGACCACGTCGTAGCCTTCGTCGAGCAGCAGCTCGCCGAGCGCGTCCCGGATGTCGGGATCGTCCTCCACCACGAGGATCCGATGCACTGCTCCCCTCCCGCGAAAGGGCGGGTAAGCGTAGGTACGCATCCGGTGACGGGCTACCCGTGGGCAAGTGCCCCGCACGGGGGCGCACGCCTGCCTCGTCGCTGGCGAAAATGTGCGAGTTTTCGCCAAGTTGCTCCGTAGCCGGCCGCCACCTACAATGCACGCCTACGGGCGCCCGGCAAGCGGGCGAGCTCGTGTCGGTGTCTTGGGCAGCGCCTCGTCTGCCAGGGTGGAATCCGTGACCGCTCCCATCGTCCGTCGCTCCGCGGGGCTCGCCCGCTGGGTCGCCGCCGCATGTTTCCTGCTGCTCCTCGCCGCGCAGCGGCCGGCGACGGCCGCGACGCCCGACGACGACCTGCGACAGACGATCGAGCGCATCCTCCAGACCACGCCGCTGGGGCGGGCGCGGGCTGGCGTGCTCGTCTTCGATCTCGACGCGAAGAAGCCCGTCTACGAGCACAACGCCGACGAGCTGCTCAACCCGGCCTCGAACATGAAGATCGTCACCACGGTGGCGGCGCTCGCGCGGCTGGGGCCCGACTATCGCTATCCCACCGAGATCTACGTGGCCGAGGAGCCCGTGGGCGGCGTGGTCGAGGGCGACATCTACCTGAAGGGGAAGGGCGATCCGTCGCTCGACACCGAGCGGCTCTTCCGCATCGTGCGGCAGCTCAAGCACCTCGGGCTGCGCGAGGTGCGCGGAAACCTGGTCGTCGACGACACGTTCTTCGACGCGCAGTACGAGGGGCCGGGCTGGGAGCAGGACGACTCCGACCGTCCGTACATGGCCGGGGCGGGAGCGGTCTCGCTCAACTACAACGCGGTCGCCGTGCACGTGCACCCGGCGGAGAAGCCCGGCGAGCCGGGGCGCGTGGAGCTCGAGCCGGCGTCCGATTTCTTCGTGCTCGAGAACCACGCCGTCACCGCGCCCGCGCGGTCGCGCACGCGCATCGCGGTGCAGTCGCTGCCGCAGGGCAACCGCCAGAAGATCGTGGTCGACGCGCGCCTGCCTGCCGGCCGTCGCGGCGGCCCCGTCTGGCGGCGCATCTCCAACCCGCCCATGTACGCGGGCGAGACGCTCAAGGCGATGCTGGCCGAGCAGGGGATCCGCGTGCGCGGCAAGGTCCGCAAGGGTGCGGTCCCGCAGGCGCTGCGGCCGTTCCACGTCGACTGGTCCGAGCCGCTCGCCATCCTGGTGCACACGGTCAACAAGTGGTCGCAGAACCACATGAGCGAGATGCTCCTCAAGACCCTCGGCGCCGAGCTGCAGGGCGAGCCGGGCACGTGGTCCAAGGGCGTCGCGGCGGTGGAGGAGATGCTCGCCTCCGAGGTCGGCATCCCGCCCGGCTCCTTCGTGATGAAGAACGGCAGCGGCCTCAACGACACCAACCGGTTCAGCGCGCGGCAGCTCGTGCGCGTGTTGGCGTGGGCGCGGGAGCAGCTGCTCGTCTCGCCCGAGCTGCTCACGTCGCTGCCGGTGGCGGGCATCGACGGCACGGTGCGCAACCGCATGGGCGGCACGCCGGCGCAGGGGCGCATCCGGGCCAAGACCGGCACGCTGCAGAACGTGACCGCGCTGTCGGGCTACGCCACGTCGATGGGCGGGCGCCAGCTCGCCTTCTCCATCCTGGTGAACGACTACCCGGGGCGCCTGTCGCGGGTGATGCCGGGCGTCGACGCCATCGGTACCGCGGTCGCGGCCGTCGATCTGCCGGGCGGCGGCGCGGCGGCGGTGGCGATGGCGCAGCCGCCGGCGTGGGAGCCGAAGACCCCGCTCGACGTGCTCGCCGCGCGGATGGCCACCTACCACAACCTCGGCCGGAAGGCCGACGCGCGCAACGGCACGCTGCTGCGCACCGCGCTGCGCTCGGAGCCCGATCCCGCCGTGCGCGCGGTCATCGCCGAAGCGCTCTACCGCTCCGAGCCGGAAGACGGATCCGCCCGCGCTGCGGTGCTCGAGGCGTTCTCGGCGGCGCCCGACGTCTACGGGCGCCTGCGGCAGGCCGCCGAGCGCGTTTCGCTGCCGCTGCCGCTCGTCGATTCGCTCATCGACCTGGCCGCCGCCGGCAGTCCCGAGGCGGTGACGCTGCTGCTCGGCCTGGCGGAGCAGCGCCCCGACGACGAGCCCATGCTCGCGGCGGTGGCCTCCGGCCTCGCGGAGATCGGCAGCACCGCGCCCGCCGATCTGCTCGCCGCGCTCAACGAGGTGAGCGGCGAGAGCCAGGCGGTCGCGGTCCGGCTCCTCGGGCGGGCGCTGGCCACGCCGGTCCGGTTCGCGGACGCGCAGCGGCCGGCGGGCGGCGGCCACCCGTTCACGCTGGCCCTCGAGTCGGCAGCCACCGGCCCCGATCCGGCGCTGGCGACGTTCGCGCGCAGCCTCGAGACCCGGCTCACCGCGAGCATCGCGGCTGCCGCCGCGGCGGCGCAGACGCCCGCCAGCTCGGCGGCGGCCGGCGCGGCACAGCCCTGACCGCCGGGCGTCGCGGCGTGCCGGTTGCCTGCCGGCGCGCCGAACGTTGACCGGACGACGCCCTTTCGGCCAATGTCAGACCGCCGTGCTAGTGATGCCGGACGTGGGGCGCGCGCGGTGTGCGCCTCTTCGACGAGGGTGGTGTGGCAATGGCAGGCAGCGTCAACAAGGTGATCCTGCTGGGCAATCTGGGAGCCGATCCGGAAATCCGGTTCACGCCGGGCGGTCAGGCGGTCGCCAACTTCCGCATGGCGACGACCGATTCGTGGGCGGACAAGAACTCGGGGCAGCGCCAGGAGCGCACCGAGTGGCACCGCGTGGTGGTGTGGGGCAAGCTCGCCGAGCTCTGCGGCGAATACCTGAAGAAGGGCCGCCAGTGCTACGTCGAGGGTCGCCTGCAGACCCGTGAGTGGCAGGACAAGGACGGCCAGAAGCGCTTCACCACCGAGGTCGTGGCCAGCCAGGTCGTCTTCCTCGGCGGCCGCGATGGTGGCGGCGCCGGCGGTGGCGGCTTCGGCGGCGGAGGTGCCGGCGGCGGCGGCTACGGGGGCGGCTCGGGCGGCGGCGGTGGCGGCGGCTACGGTGGTGGCGGCTTCGGGGGCGGTGGCTCCGGCGGCGGCTACGGCGGTGGCGGCGGCGGCTACGGCGGCGGGGGCGACTTCGGCGAGGGCGGCGGCCCCAACGACGACATCCCGTTCTAGCGGACACCACCCGGCCGGCATCGCCCGCCGGGTGGCCCGTTTCAGGGCTGCGGAGCGGCCTCGTCGGCGTCGGTCGACGGGGCCGCCACCGGCAGCGGGCCGCCTTCGATCGACTCGATCGTCCAGCTGCCGTCCCGGGCCACGCCGCCCCCCACGCGCTTCCACTGCAGGAAGACGTTCTCCGTCTTCACCACCGTGGACGGCAGCTCGTACCACGAGAGCCGCGTCACCATCCGCGCGCGGTCGCCGTCCTCGCTCATCTCCGTGCCGATCGCCGTGAACTCGAGCACCGACAGCGACTTCTGCACGCCGAACGCGCGGGCGAGGAACTCGGTGCGCACCTCCGTCGGGAGGTAGCGGGCGATGACCTGGAAATCCCCGAACTGCAGGGCGTCGTGGTAGTCGCGCGCCGCGAGCGCGAGCTGCTCGGCGTTGCGGCCGGGGCCGGAGGCGCAGCCGGCGGCGAGGAGGAGCAGAAGGCCCAAGTGGCGGATAGTACGAGTCATTTCCGGCCACGATAGCAGACGCCGGCAGGGGGCCTCAAGAAACGGGCAGTCATCCGAGGCGCTTACACGTCATTGCCCAGATTTTCACCTTTGATAGATTGGGCCATCTTCCGTACGAGGTCGCGATGGCCGGTTCGAGGCTCGAGGAGTACCAGCGCCGGTTGGAGGCAGATCCCGCCTCGGCTGCCTTCGTCGATTTGGCCCGTGAGCTCCTCCTCGAGGGGCAGCCCGCCCGGGCTGCCGAGGTGTGTCTCGCCGGCGTGGCGCACCACCCCGACCTGGTCGAGGGGCGCATCCTCTGCGGCAAGGCCCTGCTGCGGCTCGGCCGCGCCACCGAAGCGCGCGCCCAGTTCGAAGCGGCGCTCGCCCGCAACCCGCGCGATGCCGAGGTGCACGCCACCGTGGGCGAGGCGCTGCTCGAGCGCGGGCTGCCCCGCTCGGCGCTGCAGCTCGTGAAAAAGGCGATCGCGCTCGAACCCGCCAACCCGCGCCTGCGCGAGCTGCTGGCCAGGGTCCAGGACGCGGGTGCCACCGCGCCGCGCAGTCCGCCCGCTGCCGCGGAGCCACCTCCGGTCCCGACGGCTCCCGCCCACGCCGAGCGGCCTCCGGTGCCCGCGGCTCCTCTCCACGCCGAGCCACCTCCGGTCCCGACGGCTCCCGCCCACGCCGAGCCGCC
>Ga0164243_10011365_pt1 | contig 12702 bp, 15 predicted proteins | sample OricompcompostOP_FD_108781 | JGI IMG/M metagenome (GOLD analysis project Ga0164243, IMG submission 108781) | Organic Plus compost microbial communities from Emeryville, California, USA - Original compost - Organic plus compost (OP) | ecosystem: Engineered > Solid waste > Mixed feedstock >...
AAGACAGCTACTTCTGCTCCCAGGAATGCTTCAAGAAGAACTGGGTTGGTCTTACCGTATCGCTCCCCTACTAGGACTTCCGGCTGACGGAAGGCCTGTGTTACAGAATGACCATAAGGCCATACACAAAACGGTCCAAAATAAGAATGGATCTAACGCAGCTCCTGGGTATTTCAATCCCTTCCCGACCTACAGCTTCACCGGCTCTGTTCGGCCTGTCTACCCGCTTTCTCCGCGGCGTACGCTCCCCAAGTCGATCCGACGACCAGACTGGGCCGAGACTGGCATACCAAAAGCGGAGCGGCGCTTGAACAGGTCCAAGATTGACCTTCTCGACGCCAAGGGGCAAGAAGCAATGCGCAAGGTGTGCAGATTGGCTCGAGAAGTCTTGGACATCACCGCCGCCGAGGTCAGGCCGGGAGTTAGCACAGATTACCTGGACGAGGTTTGCCATAGGGCTTGTGTCGAGCGGGATGTAAGCACGACTCTCTTCTCAAGATTGAGTCTGAATAACTGCTGACCCTGAAACAGTCGTATCCTTCTCCTTTGAACTACAACCATTTCCCCAAGTCCATATGTACTTCTGTCAACGAAGTAGTTTGTCACGGAATACCCGATTTCCGCGTCCTTCTGGACGGTGATATCATCAACCTTGACGTCTCATTATATCATGGAGGGTATCACGCCGATCTTAGCGAGACGTATTATGTCGGCGATCGAGCCAAGGCGGACCCGGACTCGGTCAGAGTGATTGAAACGACACGAGAATCCTTGGATGAGGCGATCAAGACCGTGAAACCCGGTACGCTAATACGAGACTTCGGCAACGTCATTGAGAAGTACGCCAAGGCCAGAAACTGCAGCGTCGTCACGACCTGGGGTGGTCATGGTATCAACTCAGAGTTCCATCCCCCGCCCTGGATCCCTCACTATGGCAAGAGCAAGATAGCAGGAGTATGCAAACCTGGAATGACGTTCACAATCGAGCCGATCCTCACGGTGGGAAAGCCTCGGGAGGTTTACTGGCCGGATAACTGGACAAACGTCACTGTGGATGGCAAGCGAACTGCTCAATTCGGTGAGTATATGACGCCATTTTCGCGTGTACGCCCTAGTGCTAACTAACGCGTGTGTAGAACACACTCTACTTGTCACGGAAACAGGCGTCGAGGTCTTGACTGCGCGAACGGAGAATTCGCCAGGAGGCCCGGTGCCAATGCCGACAGGCTCGAAAGACACGGGAAAAGTTAATGGAGCGTAATTTCGGTCTGTCGATACCCCGTCTAGGAGGCACAGTATGTCAAGCGAATTGGGAATAGAACGCGGGTATTCTTACGGTTTCTGGTGGGTCAAGACCGTCACAGGAGCCCAAGTGGTGCCGCGTCCAAATGATTCCAAACTACTACCTACTCGAGAGTTATCTAGAACCACTAAGACAGTATCGGCACCATAATGACAGGGACGTTCTCAGGCAAGTAAAACCATTTTCAATGCAGCTCTGGAGGACAAGTGAAGTGAGATGTAAATAGTTGACCCACGGGCTCGATATTGACTGAATGCCGGGGAGAGACAATGCAGTATCTAACGAACCGCATAAATCGTGGATGCCCTCTCCGACTACCGGCCATCTCATAAATGTCTTGTAATCCTGCTCAACTCGTCAAAGTTTGAATGGCTTGGCCATGGGACTGAACCAAGTCCAGTTAAACCGATACTGCACCCGCAGGCTGCTCAGACGCATGACACTTTGTCATTACTAGGTCCTATCAGGATGGGAAAAGCCAATGCTGATTCTTCCCTTGGGCCGTTGCAGTTTAAAGGTTGCTCCACTGAGCATCTTTGGCGTCGGCGTCCTAACCGCAAACTACTGGAAGCGCCGTACACACCGAAGGGCCGAACAGCCAAAAATTGCCCCTGTCCACGTCCAATCTTGTAAGTCGATCGGAGCTCTGCACTTTGATCTGTAGGGCTGCATACCTATCAATCCAAGACCAAACAGATGAAAGTAAGTAGAATAGATCTCATATAGGCAGGCCGCAGTGATACATTTAGTCATTGATCCGTATTAGACATTCACCTCTGCTGTGCACAATCTACACGTTTGGAGATCACCAAAACCACTGAACACAATCTCGCCTTGTCCACCTCTAGTTTATTTTCAGTAGAGTACACAAACGATATTATCGACAGGCCTTCCCGCAAGGCTAGTCTGATACTATCGTGTCTTCTTTTTGTTCGATCCAGCATGTCTCCCGAGATCCCCACCCAGGTCCATCTTCAAGATGAAATTCTACAACGGAGCTTGCAAAACCCAGAAGACTTCTGGGTTCAGCAAGCCGAGCACCTTTCATGGCACAAGAAACCCGAAAGTACTCTTCGAATGGCAGAGAGGATGCTGCAGAGTGGCGCGGTTCATCCCACATGGGAGTGGTTCCCTGGCGGGGAGATATCAACGTGTTACAACTGTGTCGACAGACATGTGGAGGCGGGCAACGGAGACCAGGTGGCTGTTTATTACGACAGTCCTGTGACGGCCACAAAGGAAAGGTATACCTACAAGCAACTCCTTGGCGAGGTCGAGACGCTAGCCGGAGCACTCAGGGAAGATGGGGTCAAGAAGGGTGACGTTGTGATGCTGTATAGTGAGTGCACGACTACCTCCATGCTCCAACAGCAACCATTCTTTCTAACTTTCAGAAACTCAGTGCCCATGATACCCGCCGCTCTAATCGGAATGCTCGCCGTTAACCGCCTCGGAGCCATCCATTCTGTCGTATTTGGCGGGTTTGCACCAAACGCCCTGGCTCAGCGCATCGAGGCTTGCAAGCCAGCAGTTCTCCTTACAGCTTCATGTGGCATTGTCGGAAACAGGCCTCCCATCGCGTACCAACCACTGGTAGAGAAGGCGATTGACCTTTCTTCTCACAAGCCGGGCCGCGTTGTGATCTGGCAGCGACAGAAGTTGCGCTGGGGAATAAGGACCTGGTGGAGTGTGCCGTGGTGGCGAAGACTGCAAAGACTTGTTTGCGGCGGTAAGGCCACCGGTGGCAACCAGTCGTCGTGGCAAGAGTTTGCGGGGAGCGCAAAGGCGAGAGGAATCAAAGCCGATTGTGTACCGGTAAAGAGCGACGATCCCATCTACATTATGCACACATCCGGTACGACTGGAAGCCCGAAGGGCGTGGTCCGGGACGCCGGAGGCCACGCCGTAGGTTTACATCTGTCGATCAGCTACGTTTTCAATATCCGGGGCCCGGGAGACGTTTTCTTTACGGCTTCGGATATCGGTTGGGTAGTGGGCCACTCCTATATTCTTTACGCTCCATTACTCGCCGGAGCTTCTACCGTCCTATATGAGGGAAAACCTGTGGAGACCCCGGATGCATCCGCGTTCTGGCGTGTGATTGAGGAATACAAAGTCAGCACGATGTTTACGGCACCAACCGCACTTCGGGCCATCAGACATGACGACCCAAACAACGACGCCTTTTCCAAAGTAGGCGAGCGTGGAGGCCTACGATCACTCAAGGCCCTCTTCCTTGCAGGCGAACGCTCGGAACCGACGTTGGTAACTATGTACCAAGGGCTCCTCGATAAATATACTGCACCCTCTCCCCATGTTATTGACAATTGGTGGTCAACGGAGGTAGGATCACCAATTACCGGTCGAGCACTCAATCCCCACGCCGCCCAAGACCGCACTCAGGTACGGTATTTTACTCCGGTACGAATTAAGCCCGGGAGTGCTGGAAAACCGATGCCTGGATTTGATGTTCGTGTCGTGGATGAGCAGGGAAAGGAAGTGGGAAGGGGATCAATGGGTAATATAGTGCTGGGACTGCCTCTTGGACCAACGGCGCTCCGTACTCTATGGGCCAATGACGAAAGATTCTATAGGAGCTATTTAAGGAGATTTGACGGAAAGTTTCTGGATACCGGAGATGCAGGGTGGATTGACGAAGAGGGCTATGTTCATGTGATGGGTCGAAACGACGATGTGCTGAACGTCAGTGCCTACAGGCTTTCAAGTGGTATGTAACGCTCGCCATTGGAGAATCATCTCGGCTATTTTTGTCCCCAGGTTAACTGACAAGATGTCTACCCTGCAGGAGCCATCGAGCAAGCCATCTCATCCCACCCTCTCGTGGTAGAATCCTGCATAGTGGGCATTCCCGACCAACTCAAGGGCCAGCTCCCATTTGCATTCATCACCCTCTCCGTCACCAAACACCCAGAATCTGCGATACCAGATCCACAGCTTACCTTGGAGATTCAGTCGCTCGTGCGCAAGCAAGTCGGCGCGTTTGCGGCATTGGGAGGCATCGTTCAAGGAGAAGGCATAATCCCTAAGACGAGATCGGGGAAGACGCTCCGGCGGGTGCTGCGGGAACTCGTTGAGAATGGGACACATGGAGAGTTTGACGAGGAGGTCACGGTTCCCAGCACGGTGGAGGATGCGGCTGTAGTGGAAGCAGCGAGAGCCAAAGTTAAGGAGTATTTTCAGATGAACTGGGGCAAGCACAAAGCGATTGAGGCGAGGGAGAAGTCGTCACTCGATACAACTGAGACGTGAGTGACGGGGACCTGTGGAATACACTGTCGATAGTTTAGAATTGACACTGGCATTTTGAGCACATCTGCTGGTTTTAAAGAATCTACACGTACTACCTCATAGATTGGAGCTGGGTTATGTTAGGAAACATTGACGGATCTTCTTCTAGCAAAGCTCATCTAAAATAAATAATCGAAAAATCCCAAAAAAAAAGGTCCTACACATCATTGAAAGAAACTGCTAGTATTAAGTTATTGAAACCATCGTCTCTACTTCATTGTGTCCCACGTTCTCTTCAAGCAGTCCTCTGTTTACGGCAGCTCAGCTTCGACCAAGCTCTCGTAACCGCGACCATCAGGCCATATCTTGACCAACTTCAGCCCGGCCTCGCTGATGACTTTCTTCCAGACATCCTCGGTCCTTTCGTTGGCCGACGCCTGCATTACAAGGCAATCCAAGCCAGCTTGGTAGGAGCTGGCCCCTGTATCTGGAAGGACGATATCATTGATCAACACCCTCGAGTAGCCGCGTTTCATGGCAGCGGCAACCTGCTTCAAGATATCGATTGACACTTTGTCCGACCAGTCGTGGAGGACGGCATGCAGGTAGTACGCCCGGGCGCCTTTATATTGTTACAGATTGTCAGCTTGTCACTGATAACTTCCCAGCGGGAAAGAAACGGAGAGAATAGAATTATTGTGAAAAAGAAAATAAAGTGAGAAATTAGCAAGAATGAGACTGACCTTTAACTGGCTGTTCCTCGAAAAAGTTATACCCGATGGCCTTAATCTTGTCCGTGGTCAAAGTAGCCGCAGCGACTGTCTCGGGCAGGTCCTCAAGAACGAGAGACCCAGTCGGGAGATCGGGGTGCTTATCAACGACGCGCAGTAGATCGATGCCGTGGTGTCCACCAACGTCTACGACGAACGCGCTGCCATCACTCAGGTCAGCACCCTCAAGAAGTGCTTTTGTGTCGTAGAACTCGGGCCACGGCCTCTTCTGCCTAGCCCAGAGCGTCATGAAGCCCGAGAAGCTCTCTTGGAGATGAGGGCTTGATTCGCATCTTCCCCAGAAGTTCTTCTTCTCGGGGTATGCGTCGATGTAGCAACTGTTATTGTCGTCCAAAGGCTTGCGGTAGTTTGTCTTGGCGAGGAACGCGGGAAAGTTCTGGGCGCATTGTGAGACGTGGTCGGTCCTGTGGCTCGTCATTAGTGAATTAGTCCCGTTTGCTTTGGAGGACGTCCCTTTCCGGGGTGTCCTGCGTACCTTATTGTAAGTCCTGGTGCTACAAGGGTGCTTTTATCGCCGATGGCGAGGGAGAAACTCGTTGGTGCGTAACGATCTTTCCCAGTTTCTTCAACAATGTGGTGGGTGGCCAAGAGTCGTAGGAGGCTGCCTAAGAAAATACGCTTATTAGGAAGCTGGCGGCCAAATAATACAAAGTGGTTGAAGTCATAAACCACTTACGTAGCAACTCGGGGTCAACATCCTTCTTGACGATCTTGGCCAACTCATCGACGTCTTTTTCGCCCCCTCCAGCAGCGGCCCAGTCCTCCCACAAACCCACGTCGATGAGGGCCTGGAGCCCAGAGAACATGATGGGTTCTTCGAGGGCCAGTCTCATAGTCTTCTCTTCCTTTGTTTCTAGCTTGTGGAAAAGCTTGCGGGCGGCTGTGGCCAATTTCTGTCGCGAGACATGGTCGTCTTCGAAAGCGGTCACATCGACCGTGTTGAGCTTTTCGACCAGTTCTTCAACGTCGGCCATGACGGAAATGCTGCTGATGTTCTCGGCACACAATAAAATGATCTGGGAGATTTAGGATTCTAGACGGTCTACTTAGCTCTCCGACCTGTGTGTTCAATGTTTATAAATGTTATCGGGTCGAATACAGAACTCCAGCTTTCCAAAATCAACCTCCCAAATACGTATTAGTACCCCTGCGAGCAACCCACTCTTGCTGTCGAGTGTAACACAAATGATGTGATGACCCTGGAAAGGTGGCCCGTACCGATTCCAGTAATCTGTGTAAATGGGCCTATCGAAGACGAAGCTGGGTCGATCCTGGGCCTATGGATGAGCTCAATGGAGAGAAGGGCCAGCACCAAACGCGGCAGGTCCAAGCTTCCTAGCCGTTTCGGCAAGTTGAAGGCGCGAAGATGCACGAGTAGTTTAGATTTCCCCACCGAGTATATCGGATTTTTCGATCTTGTACAAACCGAGCCATAAAGCGCCGACGACGTTTTCATTCATCGTAAAGTAAATGGGAGTCCACGGAGACTTCACCAAGCGAACAAGAACATCTAGGGGATAATCTTGACTCACTACCGAGGTACCACACTGAGATCAAGACAATGCCATATTTCCAAAAAAGGTTGTCATCCCATGGCTTGGAGGCTTCCCGCCCAATCTCCCACCATGTCCGAGCGCTACCCCCGATTGCCAGGTCCGGTCGGGAGAGGCGGCACTAGCCCAAATTGGTGTAGTCGCCGAACTCATTAGAACCTATTCCGGGCTCCGAATGCCAACATCGAATCTCGATCAAGGATGGAGCTGGTTGAGGAGCATCAATTGATCCATTTCGATATGGTCCAGAGCGAATTCCTTTGAACCCCAATCTACATTCCTTTTCAGCATCGAAACATCATACATAGCGTTATGCCGTGCCAGGCTGCATCCTGACAGACTTCGTTGCCTTTTACCTCCTCGTGGCTCAACGCCGAGCAATTCTTCCGTCCACTTATACCACTTTCTTAGTAAACATTGTTTAGCGAAGGGTGGCATCCTCGACCAAAATGGTGTTTGGTACTCTATATACGACTCCTGTAAGTCATCTCTCAATATGTTTCTACGCCTTGGCTTGGCACGGCATACTAACATTTAATTTCACCTCAGGGCGACCAGCCACGAACCATCGCGACCAAGGCCGTCGCAAAGTCGAAGAATTTGGAACTCAGGGTTATTGAAGAGCCCAGGATCCCCGAGCACCTTGAGATCAGCAAGCTCGGCAAGGTCCCAGCCTTCCGCGGTGAGGATGGCATGAAACTTTTCGAGTGCATTGCCATAGCCATTTACAGTATGTGGAACTTGTCGGGTGACCTCTGGTTCATGAATGCTCTCCCTCTCTCTCTCTCTCTTTTTTTTTTTTTCTTGAGCTAAAACTAACATGAACGTTGCTCTAGTTACCTCGCAAGACGAGAAAACCACTCTTCTCGGGAAGGATAAGCATGAGTACGCTCATATTCTTAAATGGATGTCATTTTTCAACTCAGAGATCATTACCCCCCTCGTCGAGCAATATCTTCCCCTTGTCGGCATCCGGCCCTACAACCAAGAGTCCGTTGATACCTTCGCTAAGATGGCCCAGGCGGCCGTGTCTGTTGTCGAGGAGCACCTGGACGGCCGGAACTCCCTCGTTGGCGACAGCCTTACTCTTGCCGACATCTTCTGCGCGGGTATCATCACCCTCGGCTTCCAGTTCTTCTACGGCAGGACCTGGCGCGAGGCGAACCCCAACGTCACTCGTTGGTACCAGAATATTATCAGCCAGCCCATCTATTCCGCTGTTACTGAGAAAGTTGAGTTCCTCGAGGAGCCTAAGCTGACAAATGTACCACCCAAGAAGGCGGAGGGTGTGAATGGGCATACCTCGGGGGTTGAGGAGTCCTAAGCTGATCCATGCAATGTAATGCCTTTAGAAATCAAGACGTTTCCGTGATAAGGAGACTGACCCCTCTTGTGCCGTAGGCATACAGGTGGCTCATCAAGCCATCCGCAGAGGCCGTGACTGAGGGATTGACAAACTGTTCATACTCCGGTTGGTTAGTGATGGATTCCAACAACAGAGAACACGTTTTAGAGATAACTCCCAATGTTTGTATGATTCCACCCAGCTCTCTGCTAGGATGTAGTGAAACATTTGACTCGTAGATGCAATTGTAACCGGGGTTGCTCGTGGACATGTTCTGGCGATTACCACAAAATGCGCCGAGGATCTCTGGTTGTTCTCTCCAAGCTCGTCGGAGACGAAGTATAACTGAACAGGCCAGCAAGTCGTCGTCGCGTGCAATCCATCAGGTGGCATTAGGGTTACAGTTAACTTGTTGCTTCAAATGTCTACACTAATCCCCATGGTCTGGTACAGCCAACTAGGCCCTCACTAACAGGAAAGGGTGACACTGATGGCACGAGACGGCCAGGCCAAGCCAAGCCAACCGACCATCGATCCCGAGTGACTGGTGGACGAACGAGTCCCCTTCTCTCAGGTCCCAAGTTGAACCATCAAAGATCTTTGCCCCCACATTGTGCATCAGCTCCTCAGCAGCTGATCAAGAAAACTCACAGCATTATGGTCCATCGCATTATGGTCCATCCAGACCCATCCCATGAATCCCGAGACTGGGATTGTCCTTAATCCCAACGATTCCAAGTCCTCCCGCAAAGCCAGAAACCGAAATCCTTGCCCAGTTTTCAATTCCGCAAACTATTTTTACTCGTATTCGGTGGGGCCACATTAATGTCCCTCGTTGATGGTGCGACAGCGGAAACGAGAGGGCGGGTCCACACTAACCAAGAAGTAGTTTAAGACGGCGGCACTCACAACACCTGCCGTAAATTGCCAGTTTTTCCATTAATCTCACGTACGAAGGACGCAAACCTACGCACAGTTCACCTTGAAAGCTCCAATTGTATCAAGCCATGAGCGTAAGCCACGAGGAAAGGAAGGAAAGAAGGGAAAGCGAAGGAGAGAAAGGCAAAAAAGATGGCCAAATACAACGCTGGCGGGAACAAAAACAGAGGAATATCGGGATGTGTCTGTGTTGAAAAACCGAACTACTTCGTAGTGTGTTACAGAGCGGTTGCAAGCACAAACGGTTTTCAATCCGTCGTCGGACGGAACCTGGCACCAACGGTCCGGGAATAAAGGGGCAACCAACACATGATACCGTTTTCCAACAATGCAGAATTGCAGACCCACTCCACTGATCAATTTCGCTCAATTTCATCGCCAATTCACCACCTGAACCTGCTTTTGCTTGCCCGTTTCCCAGGCTGCTCTCCCCATGGATCAGCAGACTCTCCCGGCTGACGCGATGTCTAGTTTACCTCGTAGTGTAAGATTACAATAGCTGCCAGGGAGAGAATAGTCAAGTTTATCGAGTGCGATCGACGACGTGTCAAGACATTGACGTCTGACTTCGGCAAGCATGTCTTGTATGCATGCAGGTGTACTTCGTAGTGTACACAGGTATGCAAGGAGGGCAATCGCCTTGGTTGGCTTCAGCTCTGAACAGCACACACTACTGTACGTCGAGAACGCTAGTTCGCCTGGTGCTGCAGGCTGTGTCGCACAATTCATGGCATTGAGAAGGATACTGAGTGATGGATGGTTGGCATTCCTTCTCAAGGAGGGTCCAGTGCCCTTGGCGTCGGCTCACAGGGTCTGCCTGCCCCCATAGTCGTTCCACTATGTCTCAAGACGAAGTAATAAATTCGATGCCTCGCACAAGAAGATAGCACTCCCTGCATATGCGGACGACGAAGGAGTTGACGGGTGTGTTTGTTCTTACTGAAGTCCAAGGCACACTGATGGGAGATTACATCAATTGACGGGGTCAATCCGTCGATACCTTTGTAGATCAAGTGGCAGACACAAAGACACTTACGTAATTATCCTGCATCTCGAGTCCGCCCACCCCTGAGTGCGACCGTGAGCGCACCCGATGTTGCCCTGCCATTCCACAGAACAAACTGGCCACAACCTGGGAAAGGGGAGGAAATGCGGGGGCGCATTACTCAGGATCATGTTCGATCCAGATAATGAATTGTCACAATGGTATCCAGTGACGAATGTGACGAGGGGAAAACGCACATCATCGATTCATCCAGTTCTGCTGAGCAACGGCATTTGGCCAATTCCTCCAACCGCGAATCGAGCAATCCAAAGGGTGCGACAACCCTCGGGCCATGGGCTCAAAGCAATCGAGACAGTCCCCTCATCGTCCCCGAAGTAACCTCACTCTTTTGGCTTGATGAAACACGGCCGGGTCACTGTAATCCAAGGTCACTGGTGGAGTTGGTCGTCGTCGGTCCCATATTTGTATCCGTAACCGCCAGCGGTGCCGAATGCCGTTGGCGGCCTGGTCTTGTTCAATCTCAAGTTGGGTCCTGGACTCTAGTAATAATAGTGGCTTAGCAACTGTGCCGCGCATCCCCCCTGTCTCTGTCCGAAGCTGTGATGGCAAGCCAGATCTTCAGTTCTTCGGTTCTTCCTCTCCCCACGCATTGATCGACGGAGCCAAGCCATCCTGGTCAATCACCCTCCAGTGTCTGGAAAAGTAATCGGTGCACTACGCAGCTAGCCGTCCGTCCATCTCCCTGGGTGTCATGTTGGGGGGTGAGGTCATTCGGTCCCTGGAAATGTGGAACAGGGGTGTCCGTAACTAGCGCACTTGCATTGGAAAGGAGGAGGCTTTTTCGAGCCACGACCAAGACAACGTCCCTCGTCCCTGATAGACTTGGCTCGTTCCCCGTCCGTTGCCCGATGGCTTGATATAAGCGACTTGCATCCCAACTTTGCCTCCCCTCAAGCCAAGGATGGCGCTGTACTTGTATTTTCGCCAACCCTCTTTTTCTTCCTCTTCGACTTTCTTTTCTTCATATTGCCTAGTCTAATACTGCATACATTCTTTATATTCTTCGTCACTCTTTTGGCACTATTTCTCATTCGCTTCTGCTTCCACTTTGACTACCACACTCCTTTTCAAAGCGGCCCTTCTTAGATTTTCTTCATTGCTCCACAGACAGACCTTTTCCAAGCCCTCCAACAGAGAGTAGAGTGTAGAGCAATCGGAAAGACTGCAGCAACAGCCTCCAGGCCTCCATTCGAATTCCTATACTCACGATATTCCCCGCCAACATCCAGCCATCTAGCCCAAGATATACCGCACTTGCATCCGGCTGCTTTAACCGAAGAGTCCTTGATTCGTCCCGCCCTCCGCATCTCTGCCCATATTACAAGCTCGCCGCTTTCGTCCCGCGCCCGCCTCCTGGAGCCTCCAGCCCTCGCGTGACGACGACGCCCGGGATTTTTCGACCGCAGATCCGCGAATCTGGAAGGGTATCCGCGCTATTTGCCAAGCAATCGGCCACCTTCTCCAACCTGTTTGCAACTCGCTGTCCCCGCCATCCCACCACCATAGCGATTTTGTATAAGTGGCTGGTGGGTAGATGAAAAACCACGCCCATTGCCGAACCTCGCGACAAGAAAGGCAGTACTACCAGTGGTTTTGAATACTACAATTGGGTTTGAATACTGCAACTGGGTTTGAATACTACAACTGGTTTTTGTCGCTTCGTCGACCTATTCTTTGGGACTCCGCAAGAAGACAGCCACCAGATACAACAACTCTGTCTGACCTTACCGTGCCGCCGCTTATTGAGCAGCCTCCGTCCATTCGACCACATTGCGACGACGACGTTGTGGACCGCTCTTTTTAAGTCACCCTTCATCCTGTCACTCCCACCTCGACGACCTGCCTTCGCAAAACGTTCGATTCCACTCGTAACGACCCCGACATCCGCAGCTTAATCTTCAATCACCGACTTTTTTGGGAGGAGCCAGCATCCACCCCAATGGCGAAGTGCAAACTATTTGTGAGGGGCCTCGCCTGGGCCTTAACGTTAGGTGTAGCCGTCGCACAACTGGAATCCCTTGATGCTTGCGCTGTAAGTATCATTATGTTTTAAGATGGCGGGTGTGGGCTATCACAGCCGCCGCCGTGATCTCTCACACTGCAACTTTCATCCACTTGATGAATCGTGTAGATGCTAACGTGCGGCTGGTGGCTATATAGCTGGGTTGTATCAGTGGCTTGCGCGACAAGGCCAATACCTTTGGATGTGAAATTGGTGCCACAACCTGCATGTGTACCAGTCCAGAGTTCGCCGCCAGTGCCCGGGATTGTGCCCAACAGTCGTGCGGACAAGTCGACCAAATCAACAATTTTTCCGCGACCTTCTGTGCAGGTACGCAGTTCTCTCGAATTTTTTTTTTTTTTTTTTTTTTTTCCTGGTCGATCTTCCCCCCTTGCTCCTGGTTGATTATCAATTCGTTCGAGGGGGCCAGTCGCAGCGCCAGGGCCGCGTCCCC
>Ga0164243_10011367_pt1 | contig 12701 bp, 12 predicted proteins | sample OricompcompostOP_FD_108781 | JGI IMG/M metagenome (GOLD analysis project Ga0164243, IMG submission 108781) | Organic Plus compost microbial communities from Emeryville, California, USA - Original compost - Organic plus compost (OP) | ecosystem: Engineered > Solid waste > Mixed feedstock >...
CGCGCCCGGTCGGGCTCGGTCTGGCGCACCCGTTCGCCCGGCCGGCCCGCTCGCTGACGACGGCCGCCGCGGTGGCCGTCGCCGCCGTCACGGTCACCTTCGCGGCCGGGCTGGCGCTGAGCCTCGGTGCCGTGCAGTCGCACCGGCTGCTCGACTCCACCGCCCCGGTCGTCGTCGCCACCGGGGGCGGGCAGGGGCCGCCCGGCGCGCAGGTCGTCCGGGGTCCAGGTCAGCCGGAGAAGCCGACCGCCGACCCGGCCGAGGTCGCCGCCGTCCTGCGCGCCCAGGAGGGGACCCTCCGCTTCTACGGCACCGCGCGGACGGAGGTCGGCGCGGCCGGTGTCGCCGGGCGGACCGTCGTGACCGGGTACGACGGCGACGCGTCCTGGGCCGCTCCGGATCTGGTCGCCGGTACCTGGCTGACCGGGCCCGGCCAGGCGGTGGTCACGCGGCGCTTCCTCGACGCCGCCGGGATCGGGCTCGGCGACCGCCTGACCCTGACGGCGGACGGTCGCCGCACGACCGTCCGGGTCGTCGGGGAGGCGTTCTTCACCGAGAACGACGGCATGACCGTACTGACCGCTTCCGGCACCCTGACGGCCCTGGGCCTGGACGCCGGGCCGACCGGCTTCCACGTCCAGCCGGACCGGGGAGTCTCCGAGGACGCCTACCTGGCCTCCCTGAACAAGGCCCTGGACTCCCTCGGCGCGTACGCCCACCCGGGCGGCGACGGCTCCTCCGACGTGATCGCGGCCATGGACGCGCTGATCGGCACACTCACCCTGCTGCTGGTGACAGTGGCGGGCCTGGGGGTGTTCAGCACGGTCGTCCTCGACACCCGCGACCGCGTCCACGAGCTCGGCGTCCACAAGTCGCTGGGCATGACGCTCCGTCAAGTCGTCGGCATGGTCCTCACGTCGGTCGCCGGCATCGGCGTGCTCGCCTCTGCCGCGGGGATCCCGCTCGGTGTCGCCCTGCACCAGCGGGTGACACCGCTGATGGGCGAGGCGGTCGGGATGGACCTGCCCGGCGCGTATCTCGACGTCCACACCCCGCCGGTCCTGGCCGTGCCCCTGCTGGGCGGCCTCGCGGTCGCGGTGGCGGGCGCCCTGGTCCCGGCGGGCCGGGCCGCCCGGACGGACGCGGCCGTGGCACTGCGCACCGAGTGAGCGCCTGAACGCACGAGCGCCCGGCCGGAATCCCGGCCGGGCGCTCGCAGCAATGGTCCTACAGGAACGAGTTGACCTCGATCGTCTCGTCCCGGCCCGGGCCCACGCCGATCGCGGAGATCGGGGCGCCGGACATCTCCTCCAGCGCCTTGACGTACGCCTGGGCGTTCTTCGGCAGGTCGGAGAACGTCTTCGCCTTCGAGATGTCCTCGGACCAGCCGGGCAGCATCTCGTAGACCGGCTTCGCGTGGTGGAAGTCGGACTGCGAGTACGGCAGTTCCTCCACACGGCGGCCGTCGATCTCGTAGGCCACGCAGACCGGGATCTGCTCCCAGCCGGTGAGGACGTCCAGCTTGGTCAGGAAGAAGTCCGTCAGGCCGTTCACCCGGGTCGCGTACCGGGCGATCACCGCGTCGAACCAGCCGCAGCGCCGGTCACGGCCGGTGGTGACGCCCCGCTCGCCGCCGATGCGGCGCAGCGCCTCGCCGTCCTCGTCGAACAGCTCGGTCGGGAACGGGCCCGCGCCGACGCGGGTCGTGTACGCCTTCAGGATGCCGATGACCCGGCTGATCTTCGTCGGGCCCACGCCCGCGCCCGTGCAGGCGCCGCCCGCGGTCGGGTTGCTGGACGTCACGAAGGGGTACGTGCCGTGGTCGATGTCCAGCAGGGTGCCCTGGCCGCCCTCGAACAGGACGACCTTGTCGTCCTCCAGCGCCTGGTTCAGCACCAGGACGGTGTCCGCGACGAACGGCCGCAGCTTCTCGGCGTAGCCCAGCAGCTCCTCGACGACCTGGTCGACGGCGATCGCGCGCCGGTTGTAGAGCTTGGTGAGGATCTGGTTCTTGACGTCGAGGGCCGCCTCGACCTTCTGGGTGAGGATCGACTCGTCGTACAGGTCCTGGACGCGGATGCCGACGCGGTTGATCTTGTCGGCGTAGGTCGGGCCGATGCCGCGCCCGGTGGTGCCGATCTTCCGCTTGCCGAGGAAGCGTTCCGTCACCTTGTCGACGGTGACGTTGTACGGCGTGATGATGTGGGCGTTGCCGCTGATCAGGAGCTTGGACGTGTCGACGCCACGCTCGTTCAGACCGCTCAGCTCGGAGAGCAGGACCGACGGGTCGACGACGACTCCGTTGCCGATGACCGGGGTGCACCCCGGGGACAGGATTCCGGAAGGGAGCAGGTGGAGGGCGTACTTCTGATCACCCACGACTACCGTGTGGCCGGCGTTGTTGCCGCCCTGGTAGCGCACCACGTAGTCGACGGATCCGCCTAGCAGGTCCGTCGCCTTTCCCTTGCCTTCGTCACCCCACTGAGCACCGAGCAGCACAAGTGCGGGCACGCGCGTACACCCCTTCCGGGCGGGGCATGTCCAAGGTCAGGGGTGTACGCCGCACGTGTGCGGGTGGTACACCGGCGACCTTCGTTGGCCGCAAACCGTCGGACCGGATGCCCCGGAATAGACGAAGCCCCTGGCGCAATAGCGCAAGGGGCTCTTGCACAAAGATGCTACCCGAGGAAGCGAGGCATGGCCGAGGTGGCGACCTTCGCGAGGTCCGATCAGCTGCTGGTGGTGATCGATCCGATTGCTCGCAGGACGGACGGGGAGTCCGTACGGATAGCGAAAGACGTGCTCAGCGCGGGTGCGACCACCAAGGTGTGCCTGCCGGAGGACGGCGACGAGTTCGCCCGGGCGCTGGTGCGCCGCGGTGCGCGCCGCCCCGTCGTGATCGGTGACGACGGCGCGCTGCTGCGCGCGGTGTCCCTGCTGCACCGGCAGCGGCAGCTGGCCGAATGCGTGCTGTCGGTGGTGCCGGTCGGCGGCGCGCTGTCGCTGGCCGCGTCCCTGGGGGTGCCGCTGGGCGCGGTGGCGGCGGCCCGCGCGGCGCTGGACGGCGCGGAACGGCGGCTGGACCTGCTGGTCGACGACAGCGACGGCGTCGTCCTGGGCGGCCTGCGCATACCGCCGGTACGCGACCCGGCGGACCCGGCGGGAGCCACCGCTCCGGGGCCCGGCCCCGGCCGCCCGTGGCTGCGCACCTGCCAGTCCCTCGTACGGACCCTGGTCCCGGCGCGCGGCACCCCGGCGGCGGCCTCCGCCGGGCCGTCCCGGCTGCGGATCGAGGTCGACGGCGACACGCTGATCGACCTGGACGAGCCGGTGGACGCGGTGTCGGTGACCCCGGGCGCCCCGGGGATCGCCGCGGTGGAGGTGCACCGGGTGTCGGTGGGCGCGGCCGCGGCGCCACTGCGGGCCGAGGGCCGCACGGTCACGGTCTCGGGCGCCCACTTCCGCTACCGCGCGGACGCCTCGGTCTCGGGCCCGGTCCGCCGCCGCACCTGGACGGTCGTCGAGGGCGCGCTGCGCCTGGTCCTGCCGGGGCGCTGAGCTCACGGGCGGCGATGCCCCGCTGTCACTGGTGTGGCCTATCGTTCGCCCATGGCACTCACCGACATCACCGCTTCGGCGGTCATCAAGGCGATCGAGGAGTTCGACAGGCTCGGCCGTGATGCCTTCCTGGAGGCCCACGGCTTCAAGAGCGCCCGCCGATACCTCCTGGAGCACGACGGCAGGCTCTACGACTCCAAGGCGATCGTGGGCGTCGCGCACGGCTATGTCCCCGGCCTGGAGGCACTGGAGCCCAGCGAGTTCTCCGGCGGCGAGGGCCACGCCGTCTCGGTACTGCGCGACCTGGGCTTCTCGGTCGTCGACGGCGCCTGAGGGAGCCGGGGGGCTGAGCCCGGGGGGCAGTCGACGTACTGCCTGAGTTCCTCGGTGTCGAGGTACTGCCTGAGTTCCTCGGTATCGAGTTCGATGCCCACGGGGTCGGGGAGCACGACCTTGCCCCCGAACCGCACCACGTGGATGTCCCGGTACCCGTCCCGCGGGTCCGGATCGCTGTGCACGAGGACGGACCGGTGGTCCCGGTCGATGAGCAGACAGACCGGGATGCCCGCCTCGGCATAGGCCCGGGGCTTCTCGATCCGGTCCCGCTCGTGGGTCTCCGCGTCGCAGGACGTGATCTCCACCGCCATGAGCACCCCGTGCGGGTCCGCCCAGTCCCCCTGGCCCACGAAGTGGTCGACGGGGGCGAGCAGCCCGTCGGGGCGGGCGCGGCCCCCGCGGTACGCCTCGACCTTGATGCCCTGGAGCGGGTTGAGGTCCAACTCGGGGCGGGCTCGCATGCATTGCCGGACCAGCCACATGGTGAGCGCGCCGTGGTTGCCGTTGATCACTTTCCTGAGCCCGATCCGTCCGTCGATGAACTCGAACCTGACGGTCTCGTCCTCGTGCTCCGCGAACCCGGCGATCCGCTGGAACATCGCCACCGACAACGTCAAGGTGCCTCCCTTCGCAGGCAGGCACCAGCTTGACGAGCGACCGGCCCGCGACCGGGCCGTTCTCCTGGGCGTCAGTCCATCGGGTGATCAGCCGACCTCGACCCGCAGGCCCTCCAAGCCGCGGATCACGAAGTTCGGCTTTCGTTCCGGGTCCACGGCCGGGCGGAGGGTCGGGGCCTGGTCCAGGAGGGCCGTCATCGAGGCCGCCAATTCGATACGGGCCAGCGGGGCGCCGATGCAGTAGTGGATGCCCGCGCTGAAGGAGATGTGCGGGTTCTCCGCGCGGGTCAGGTCCAGGCGCTCCGGGTCGGCGAAGACGGCCGGGTCGTGGTTGGCGGAGCCGAAGAGCATCGCGATCTCCGCGCCGCGCGGGATGGTGGTGCCGTCGATCTCGATGTCGTCCAGCACCCAGCGCTCGAAGAGCTGGAGCGGGGTGTCGTAGCGCATCAGCTCCTCGACCGCGGAGGGGACCAGGGAGTGGTCGGCGCGCAGGGCGGCCAGCTGGGCCGGGTTGCGGAACAGCGCCCACCAGCCGTTGACCGTGGAGTTCACCGTGGCCTCGTGCCCGGCGTTGAGCAGCAGGACCGCCGTCGAGATCATCTCCTGCTCGGTGAGCCGGTCGTCCTCGTCGTGCGCCGCGATCAGCCCGGAGATCAGGTCGTCGCCGGGCTCCTTGCGGCGGGCCGCGATCAGTTCCCGCAGGTAGTCGGAGAACTCCACCGACGCGCGGACCGCCTTCGCGGCCGTCTCCTCGGACGGGTTCAGCTCGTACATCCCGCAGATGTCCGCCGACCAGGGGCGCAGCGGCCCGCGGTCGGCCTCCGGGATGCCGAGCATCTCCGCGATCACGGCGACCGGCAGCGGCTCGGCGACCTCCGTCAGCAGGTCGCCGCCGCCCCGCTCGACCAGCCCGGCCACCAGCTCGCCCGCGAGGTCGCGCACGTACGGCCGCAGCCGCTCGACCGTGCGCGGGGTGAAGGCCTTCGACACCAGGCGCCGGATCCGGGTGTGGTCCGGCGGCTCCAGGTCGAGCATGCCGTGGTCGTTGAGCGTGTGGAACGGCTCGTGCTCCGGCGGCGGCGCGGCGCGCCCGAACTCCTCGTGGGTGAACCGGTGCTGGTACGTCCGCCCGAGCCGGCGGTCGCGCAGCAGCGCGGAGACGTCGGCGTGGTGCGGCACCAGCCACTGGTTCGTGGGCTCGAACCAGTGCACCCGGCCCCGGGCGCGCAGTTCGGCGTAGGCGGGGTACGGGTCGGCGAGGAACGCCGGGTCCCACGGGTCGAAACCGAGGTCGGAAGGAGCTGCCATGAACGGACGGTAGACCGCCGTCCCCCCTTCTGACCAGGGTTGCAGGCGGTGCCCCTACGCGGCGCCGAAGTCCGGGAGGGTCACCGTGCCGTCGTCGGCCAGCGGGAAGGACGGGTTGTGCGCGACCTCCCACGGGTGCCCGTCGGGGTCGGTGAAGACCCCCGAGTAGAAGCCGACGACGTTGACGGCGGCCGGCTTGGTGACCGTCCCGCCCGCGTCCGGCACGGCCGCGAGCAGGGCGTCGACCTCGGCCCGCGAGCGGACGTTGTGCGCGAGGACGATGCCGCCGAATCCGCCGGGCTCCCCCGGCTCCAGCCCGCAGTCCCGGGCCAGCTTCTCCCGGCTCCACAGCACCAGCCCGAGGCCGCCCGCCTGGAAGAAGACGGTCTCCTCGACCTCCTGCCCCCGCCAGCCCAGCGCCGCGTAGAAGGACTTCGCGCGGGCGAGGTCGGAGACTCCCAGCGTGATCAGGGTGATGCGCTGTTCCATGGGGTCACCGTAGCCCCGCGACGGCCCCTCAGCCGGGTGTGACCAGCCGGGCCTCGTACGCGAACACCGCCGCCTGCGTCCGGTCGCGCAGCCCGAGCTTGACCAGGATGCGGCTGACGTGGGTCTTGATCGTGGACTCGGCGACCACGAGCCGTTCGGCGATCTCGGAGTTCGACAGGCCCTGCGCGATCAGCACCAGCACCTCCGTCTCCCGCTCGGTCAGCTCCCCGTACGCCGCGTGCGCGGACGACATCGCGCGCGGGGCGTCGGACAGCTTGGAGAACTCGGTGATCAGCCGCCGCGTGACCGACGGGGCGAGCAGCGCCTCCCCGGCGGCCACCACCCGCACCCCGTCGGCGAGCTGGCGCGCGGAGGCGTCCTTCAGCAGGAAGCCCGACGCCCCGGCCCGCAGCGCCTGGTACACGTACTCGTCGAGGTCGAACGTGGTCAGCACCAGCACCTTCGCCGCCCCGTCGGCGGCGACGATCTCACGGGTCGCCTCGATGCCGTTCAGCTCGGGCATGCGGATGTCCATCAGCACCACGTCGGGGGCCAGCTCGCGGACCCGTTCCACCGCCTCGCGGCCGTTGACGGCCTCCCCGACGACCTCGATGTCCGGCATCGCGTTCAGCAGGACCGAGAAGCCCTCGCGGACCATCATCTGGTCGTCGGCGATCAGTACCCGGATGGTCATGCGCTGTCCTCCGCGGCCGCCTCGACGGGCAGGAACACCGCCACCTCGTAGCCTCCGTCGTCCGTCGCGGCGGCCGTCATCCGCCCGTTGAGCATGGAGACCCGCTCCCGCATGCCGGTGATGCCGTGCCCGGCGCCCGGCGACGGTTTCACCAGTGCCGGCGCGGGCGGCGGGCCGTTGACTATGCGCAGGCCGAGCCCGCCGAGGACGTAGCCGACCTCGACGTGGGCGCTCGCGCCGGGCGCGTGCCGCAGGCTGTTGCTCAGCGCCTCCTGCACGATCCGGTACGCGGACAGCTCCACGCCGGGCGGCAGGTCGCGGACCGCGCCGGTCACCGTCTTGCGCACGTCGAGCCCGGCCTCCCGCACATTGGCGAGCAGGGCGTCCAGGTCGGCGAGGGTGGGCTGGGGGGCGTCCGGGGCCTCGTAGTCCTCGGCGCGGACGACACCGAGGATGCGGCGCAGCTCGGTGAGGGCGGCGACCGCGTTCTCCCGGATGGTGGCGAAGGCGCGCTCCAGCTCCTCGGGCGGGTTCTCCACCCGGTAGGGCGCGGCCTCGGCCTGGATGGCGACCACCGACATGTGGTGGGCGACCACGTCGTGCAGCTCGCGGGCGATGGTGGTGCGCTCCTCCAGCAGCGTGCGCCGGGACCGCTCCTGCGCGGTGACCGTCTGCTGGGCGCTCACCTCCCGCTGCGCGGTCTGGCGGACGTGCCGCAGGCACACCACGAGCAGGGCGAACGCGGACGTCACCAGCATGGGGGCGCCGTTGGTGTAGTAGTACGACCCGCCGATGACGCCGTCCGAGAGGACGACGTACCCGGCGGTGACGACCCACATCCAGACGGCCGTACGGGGCCGGGTGCGCAGCGCCACCACGACCAGCACCGTGAGGTGGCAGACGAACGCGCCGGGCATCCACGGCCAGTCCGAGTCGCCGCCGTTGAGGGCGGCGGTCACCGGCGTGATCGCGAGGGACAGCCAGAACGCGCCGATGGGCCGGGTCAGCGTGGTGACGACGGGCAGCGCGCACAGCAGACCGGTCAGCAGGGCCCTGCCGTCCCCGCCGGGCACGCTGCCGGACAGGGTGCCGATCAGCAGGGTGAACAGCGCGATCCCGGCGACCACCGCGTGCGGGAGGCGTTCGGCGGCGGTGCGCGTCCGGGCGGGCAGCCGGCGCAGGAACGGCCCGTCGGTGCGCCGGGGCGGCAGCGGACGGTAGGCGAACGGGTCGCGGAACAGGTCCTCGCGCAGTCCCTGCAGCGAGTTGCGGGCCAGCCGGTACTCCGGGCTGCGCTGCTTGCCCGCGTCGCCCGGCGGCGGGGGCGGCATCTGGGTCGTCTCGGTCACGTACAGCACCGTAGGGGCAGGGCGGGGGTCCGGTCGTCCCCATGGAGGCGGGTTCTCGCGCGTACATCTCAGGTACTACGGGGAGCACCGCAGGTCGCGGGGGGTGCGGCCGGGGCGGCGGGCGACGGCCCGCCCGCTCACCACGCCAGCTGGGCGATCTCCTCGGCGACGACCGCGCAGGCGTCCGCGGAGGGGTCGATCAGCGGGAAGTGACCGACGTCCTCCAGCAGCGTCAGCCCGGCCACCTCGCCCGCCTTCGCCGCCGCGTCCGCGTACGCCTCGGCGACGGCCTGCGGGACCACGATGTCGGTACGGCCCTGGACCAGCGTGGTCGCGATGCCGGTGGGCAGCAGCAGCGCCGGATCGGCGTACGGCTGCCGCTCGGCGTACTCCGGTCCGCTGCCGAGGAGCTGGCGCACGGCGCCGCCGCACACGTCCAGCTTGTCGGCTACGGAGAGGTCGGCGATCGGGGCGAGCGCCACGACCCCGCGCAGCGGCGGGGGCCCGTCGGTGCGCCAGGCGGAACCGGCGGGCAGGACGTGCCGGGCGGCCGCCCACAGGGCCAGATGCCCTCCGGCGGAGTGCCCGGCGAGCACCATCCTGCGCGGGTCGGCCTGCGGCAGCGCCTGCCCGGCCAGCGCGGGCAGCGCGTCCAGGGCGGCGGCGACGTCGTCGAAGGTGTCCGGCCAGCGCCCGGCGTCCGTGTCGGACCCGTCGGCGCCCCGCCGGTACTCCACGTTCGCCACGGCGAAGCCGCGCCGGGCCAGGAACCCCGCGAACGGGGTGAGGTGCCGCCGGTCGTACGGGGCCCGCCAGGCGCCGCCGTGCAGCAGGACGACCAGGGGTGCCGGCCCGGCGGGCACGTCGGTGCCGCGCGGCGCGTAGAAGTCGACGACCTGGTCGGGGTGGGCGCCGTAGGAGGCGGTGGCGTCGGGTTCGACGGGCGGGTGCGAGAAGGCCGAATCCTCCTCGGCGGCGTCCCGGGCAGCGGCGACGTCGTCCGGCATGCTCCAACCTCTCAGCGACGAAACGGAATTGGACGGAAGCGGGGGTGACGGACCAGGGGACACCTCGGCCGTTGGCGGGGACGGTATCAGGCGGATGACGTGCGCGAACACACGGATGTCACGCACGGTGAGGTTCTACGGGCGACCGAGGACCGGAACGCCCCCGCCACGCACATGGCGCGACGGGGGCGCAAGGCACCTGAACCCGCGTCCCAGGCCGTTTCCGGCCTAAGGGCTGTCCCGCAATTCCCGGTGGGTCAGCGCGCGGCGTCAGATGCGGTGCATCGCAAGGCGGAGGGCCGTCCGCATACTGGATGTATGCGGACGGCCCGACAACGCGGCGAGGTGCCGTAGCTGTCGTCGCGCGCCCGCCGGGAATTACGGGACAGCCCTTAGGCGCCCAGCACGTCCGCCAGGACCCGCGCCGCGCGCTCGGTGTCCGCGAAGGACACGTACAGCGGGGTGAAGCCGAAGCGCAGCACGTCCGGGTGGCGGAAGTCGCCGACCACGCCCCGCGCGATCAGCTCCCTCATCACGTCCCCGGCGTCGGCGCAGCGCAGCGCCACCTGGCTGCCGCGCTCGGCGTGCGCGGCCGGAGTCACCGACTCCACCCGCCCGGCGGGCGCGTACGCCCCGACGCACTCCAGGAAGAAGTCCGTCAGCGCCAGCGACTTGGCCCGCACCGCCTCCACCGGCACCCCGTCCCACACGTCGAGCGCAGCCTCCAGGGCCAGCATGGACAGGATGTCCGGCGTGCCGACCCGGCCGCGCGGGGCGCCGGGGGCGGCGGTGAAGTCCCGGTGCATGCCGAAGGGTTCGGCATGCGAGTTCCACCCCGGCAGCGGCGAGTCGAACCGGTCCTGGAGACCCTGGCGCACGTACAGGTACGCCGGTGAACCCGGGCCGCCGTTCAGGTACTTGTAGGTGCAGCCGACCGCCAGGTCCACGCCGTGCTCGTCGAGACCGACCGGCAGCGCGCCCGCGCTGTGGCACAGGTCCCACACGGACACCGCGCCCGCCGCGCGCACGGCGGCCGTGAGCGACGGCAGGTCGTGCAGCCGCCCGGTGCGGTAGTCGACGTGGTTGAGCAGCACGGCGGCCGTACGGGCGCCCAGCGCGTCCGGCACCTCGGCGGGCGTCACGGGCCGCAGCGTACGGCCGGTCATCCGGGCCGCCGACTCGGCGATGTACCCGTCCGTGGGGAACGTCGTGGCGTCGACGAGGATCTCGTCACGGCCGTCCCCCGCGATGCGCACGGCGGCCACCAGCGCCTTGAAGACGTTGACGCTGGTGGAGTCGCCGACGACGATCTGCCCGGGCGCCGCGCCGACCAGCGGGGCGATCCGGTCGCCGATCCGCTCGGGCGCGGTCCACCAGCCGCTCTCGTCCCAGGAGCGGATGCGCAGTTCGCCCCACTGCCTGCGGACGACGTCCTCGACGCGGCCGGGGACGTGCGCGGGCAGGGCACCCAGGGAGTTGCCGTCGAGGTAGACGACGTCGTCCAGGACGAACTCCGCGCGCTTGGCGGCGAGTTCGTCGTCGGCGTCCAGCTTCTCGGCCCGTGCGGCGAGCTCGGCCGGCTCAGACATGGGACCTCGCCGTCCACAGCTCCGGGAAGACGTTCTTCTGGGCGCGCTTCTCCAGCCAGGCCACCCCGGCGGACCCGCCGGTGCCGGCCTTGGCGCCCATCGCGCGGCGGGTGGCGACCAGGTGGTCGTTGCGCCAGCGCCACACCAGTTCGGCGACGTCGGTGAGCGCCTCGCCCAGTCGGGTGAGCTCGGCGTTCTGGTCGCCGGTGTAGATCTCCGTCCAGACCGCCTCGACGGCCTCCGAGGGCTCGTAACGGCGGGTGACGTCCCGCGTGAGCACCGCCTCGGGGATCGCGTGACCGCGCCGGGCGAGGAAGCGCAGCACCTCGTCGTACAGGCTGGGCTCGTGCAGGGCCTTCTCCAGCTCCGCGTGGACGCGCGGGGCGCCGCGGTGCGGCACCAGCATGGACGCCGACTTCTCGCCGAGCAGGAACTCCAGCCGGCGGTACATCGCGGACTGGAAGCCGGACCCCTCGCCGAGGGCGCTGCGGTAGGAGTTGAACTGGGCCGGCGTGAGCTGTCCGAGCGGCGTCCAGGAGGCGTTCAGGGCCTCCAGCTCCCGCACGGACCGCTTGAGGGCGTCGACCGCCACACCGGGCCGGTCCTCGCGCAGCGCGCGGGCCGCGGTCTCCCACTCGTGGACGATGACGGTGAACCACAGCTCCATGACCTGGGTCGTGACCAGGAAGACCATCTCTCCGGGATCGTCGGAGAGGGTGTGCTGGAGGTGGGTGAGGACGTCCGCCTTGACGTAGTCCTCGTACGGTGTCGTACCCGCGAAGTCGAGGTTCGGGGTCTCGGGCTCCTGAGTCCCCGCGGTGGTGTCCGCGGACCGATGAGCCTGCTGGGACATCGCTGTCTCCTGTGTAACTCCGGGTAGCGGTCCGCCCTGCCGTTATCGGCAAAGGGGCCCCGGTCCCCACCGGCATCCTCAGCCATGCCCCCGGAACCTCGCAAGGCCCGCCCGGTCACACCGGCCGGGCCCCGCCGGGACACCCGGAACCGCTAGCCCAGGGTCTGGGCCGCGGTCGGCGAGGAGTCCTTCAGGAACTGCGAGCAGCGCTCGTACTCCTCCTGCTCGCCGATCGACCCGGCGGCCCGGGCGAGGGCGTGCAGGGCCCGCAGGAAGCCCCGGTTCGGCTCGTGCTCCCACGGCACGGGCCCGTGGCCCTTCCAGCCGTTGCGGCGCAGCGCGTCCAGACCGCGGTGGTAGCCGGTCCGGGCGTAGGCGTACGACTCGACGACGCTGCCCCGCTCGAACGCCTCGTCGGCGAGCTGGGCCCAGGCCAGGGAGGAGGTCGGGTACCGGGCGGCGACGTCCGAGGGCGCGGTACCGCTCGCGAGCGCCTCGCGGGGCTCCGGGTCGTCGGGCAGATGGGTCGGGGGCGGACCCCCGAGCAGGTTCTCGTGAATGGCCATGTCCCAAGTGTCGTCCATCCATCCACCGCGACCGGACCCCACCACCCCCATCCGGCGCTCGAGAACGACCGCCCGCCCCCACCAGCCCGTCCGGCGCTTGAGGACGAGGCCCGTCCAGGGCCGAAGCGGGGGCCCGGGGGCGGCAGCCCCCGGGGACGGGACGGGTAGGGGCGGCGGGGGCGAGAAAACCCCGGCCCGAGCCCCACTCACCGGGCCGCCGCCCTACTCCCCCAGCCGCCTCCGACCCCCCCCCCCCCCCCACCGCGGCGTCACCCCCGAACCGGGCCGCAGGCACCCCGGCTTACGGCACCCCGCCCGCACCCCCCCCCCCCCCG
>Ga0164243_10011368_pt1 | contig 12701 bp, 14 predicted proteins | sample OricompcompostOP_FD_108781 | JGI IMG/M metagenome (GOLD analysis project Ga0164243, IMG submission 108781) | Organic Plus compost microbial communities from Emeryville, California, USA - Original compost - Organic plus compost (OP) | ecosystem: Engineered > Solid waste > Mixed feedstock >...
AGATCGAAAACGCGCCAGAGCACGAGGGCCTGGACACCCGTGATGTCGCCGCCGTTCGGCCGCTTGAACACGGGATGATGCGCGGGGCCGGACACGATCGCAAACGGCGAGTCGTTCAAATCGATGTCGCCGGCCAGGGTGCCGCCGTTGTTCGCGATGTCGACGGCGAACGAGTTTGCGCCGTGCCGCACGCTCAGGTCTACCGCGCCGTTCTCGACACATTCTGCTTCTCGCTCTCGACATCGCCAATCACGCGGAATTCGCGTTCGGCGATGGCGAGTTCGAAGTTGATGTCGCCCCGCTCGACATCACCTGTTTTCTGGCTGTTCAGATCGATGTCGAAGTCGAGTTTGTCGCGCCTGTTGCGGAGATAGCCGTCGACCGTGATGTGGCCGCCACTGTTGTCGTCCTGGAGCGTAGTCTGGTAGTCGAGGATGGTCAGGTCGCCTTCCACGACCACCAGCCGCAGCGCGATGCCTGTCGCCGCATCTCTGTATTTCTCATGAATCCCTCTCGGGTTCGTGGTCCTGGCGTGAAGCCGACGCCTTTCGCAGCTGCTCCAGCCGCTGCTGCTGATCCGGCCGGAGCACGTTCTTGATGCGGATGAGCATCTCGAGGTGCGCCTGCTTGATGTTCTTCTCCGTTTCGAGCACGCGATTCAGCTGGTCGATCGCGCGATCCTGATCGACTCGGGGTCGCGCCAGCGTTTCGCGCAGTTCCTGCACCTGCTCCTTCAACTGCCACTGCAACCGGACGGCGCGCGATTGCAGCTGTTCGATGTGCCGCGTGATCGTCGCGCGCTGCTGATCGTTCAGGCGAATCGCACGCGCGTGCTCCATGATCAGTTCGGGCGGGAACAGCACCGATTCGATCGGGTCCGGTTCCTCGCTGGCCGTGCCCTGCGCGGCCGCCGGGTGCGAGCAGATCAGCATCGCCGGCACGAACGCGACGGCGATTGCCGTCCGCATGACGGCCGCACTCATTCTTTCCAGTCGTGAGATCATTCGCATCACTGCGGTGTGCCGACACGCGGCACGGTCGATATCCATCGGCTGCCGGGCAGGTCCAGCAACCCGTCCGTCGGTGAACGCCAGGCGCCGAGCGCCGGATCGCTGTGGAACGCGCGCACCGCCTCCTCGAACGCGGCTTCATTCGAGCTTTCGCGCGGTACCACGAAAACCAGCGCAATCGTCGCCGCGGCCGCGAGCCCGCCCGCGTACAGTACGCGTCGCAGCCTCGGCCGGAACGCAAACGCCGGCTCACTCGCGGCTTCGGCGCGCGCCCGCGCCATCATCGCCGCGAACGGAGGCGCTTCGCCGGCTTCCGCGCGACGCTGCGCCTCGAACCGCGCGCGCAACTCGTTATCCTGCTGCCGATCGTCCATCGCTCGTTACCTCGAGCAAAACACGCAGCCGTGCCTTGCCTCGCTCGTAATGCGTTCGTGCCGAGCCCAGCGATATCTCCATCACTTCCGCCGCTTCCGCGATGGTCATGTCCTGGTAAAAGACCAGGTGCAGGACCTCGCGCTGCCGTTCCGGCAACTGCTTCAGCGCCGTACCCAGCGTTCGCGCGGCTTCGAAATCAGCCGCATACACGCGCTCGTCGGCGAGCGCCTGCGCGTCCGGGTGCTCCAGCGCGAGCGTGCGATCGCGCTCGACACGCACGCGCCGATTTTCTTCCAGCGCAATCCTCCGGATCACACCGAACAGCCACGTCCGGAACTGTGACCGACCGCCGTACACGGCCCGTCCCGTGATCACGCGCACGTACGCGTCCTGAAGCACGTCGGCCGCGCGCGCACGATCGCCACCGCAGCAGCTGAGCGCCCAGCCGAAGCTTTCTTCGTGCAGGCGCTCGAGCCACCGCTCCAGCTCGTTCGGGCTCATCGGCTCAGCGCCATCCGGAGTCGGCTCCACGCGGGTTCTGGAATGAGTAGACGCGAACGGCAGGTTTATATGACACGACCGCCCGAGAGTTCCTCCGCACCCAAACGTCCCCGTCTCCATCCCCATCAACGCCTCTGCCGTCAAGACTGTAGATGGCGCGCCCCGCTCTGGCCCCGCATGTTAATGCCCATGCAACCACCGCTGACCCCGCCTTTTTCCCGCGAGGCCATCGCGTGTGAGCCGCTCGGAGAGGGCGGGGCACTGGTCACGCTCGCGGCCGCGATCGGCCGGGAGGCGCACGACTGCGTGCGTGCGTTCTGCGCCAGGCTGGAAGAACAGCCGCCAGCCGGCCTGATCGAGTACGTGCCCGCCTACACGACGGTCGCGCTGTACTACGATCCGCTGCGTGCCGGCTACGATCACATTCGTGATGCCGCGCTGCGCATCGCGGCGCAGCCGTCGGAGGCGACATCGTTGTTTCAGAATGTGATCGACATACCGGTGTGTTACGGCGGCGAGTACGGCCCGGACCTCGAGGCGGTTGCGGCGCACCACGGCATCTCGCCGGACGATGTGGTCGCACTCCATCAAGGCTCCGAATACGAAGTGTGGATGCTCGGTTTTGCGCCGGGGTTTGCGTACCTCGGCGGCCTGCCGGAGCGCATCGCGACGCCGCGGCGGGCAACCCCGCGCGTGAAGGTGCCGGCGGGTTCGGTCGGAATTGCCGGCGCACAGACGGGTGTGTACCCGTTCGAATCACCGGGTGGATGGCTCTTGATCGGGCGTACACCGCTGCGCATGTTCGACCCGATGAGGACTCCGCCCGCGCTGCTCGCGCCGGGCGATCGGGTGCGCTTTCGCGCGATCTCGCCGGCCGAATTCGAGATGCGCGACAACACTTGCCGGTGATACCCTGACACGCGGACCGGGACCATGACTGCTATCCGTCGCTCCCTGATCATCGCCATGCTGATCGCACTGCCTGCGTCCGCTCCTGGCCAGCGCGCGCCGGGACGACCGATCGGCAAGGTCACGACGATCGGCAACCTGATCCACCTCGAGCTGGATGCCGACGCCGTTACACCCGAACGCCTGTTCGACCTGGACAACCGCACCTTGCGGTTCAGGCCGGATGGCCCGGGTTATCGCGTAGAGAACGCCGCACTTCAGTGGGATGCGGATTTCGGAACACCGCTCGAGGGCGGGACCGTTTCCCTGACGAACTTCGCCTTCCCGTTCTCCGGGACCAGCTGGCAGACGATCAACGTGGGTACAGGCTCCATCACGTTCCCGGGTGCCACGCCCGGCGCGGAGGCCCGGCCCGGCGGCGCGGCCGGCAATCGCGGCGCTGCCGCAAGCGGCGGCTTCCGCATGGAGCGCTACCCGACACTTCAGACCGTAGGGCGTACCTTCATCAACACGACGGCCGGTATTGCGGCGTTCGTGAAGCCACGCCTGAACGGACAGCGATACGTGAAGCAGCTTGCCGATCGCGTAGTCGTGACCTGGACGCTCAGCGAAGGCGCGGGCGGCATTCAGGACTTCACCTGGACGCCGACCGTGAATCGCATCCAGGCAGTGCTGCACAGAAACGGCGTCATCGAACTTTCCTACAACGGCGTATCCGCGCGCGATGCAGTGGTTGGCGTCTTCCCGGCGGTCACGGGTGGTTCCGAAAAGCCGGTCGCCACGCTGGCCGATGCTGTTGATGGCGCACTCGCCGCGCATCTCGATGTCACGAACGTCTCACTGACGGCAATCGACGGGCTTTTCCTGAAGGCGACGATCCGGACGCGCGGCCCCGTTCTGACTGCCGAGGCTGCAAGCGACAACGCCGTGACGTACCGCATCGCATTCGATCCCGGCAACAAGGCGTCGAACGACCTGTCGGCATCGACCGTTGTGTGGACGGTTCGCGCAATGGCGGGGCGCGGTAACGCTTCTCCCCGGTACCTCGCGTCCGGCAGCGGCGCCGAGCCCGATGTCACCGTTGATGGCAACACGATCTCGCTCAGGGGCATCATCCCGATCGAGCTGTCGGGCGCCACACGCGTCATCGTTTCGGCCGATGCCGGAACGGGCACACCGCCGGCGATCGCCGATGCGGTGGAGGCGAAACCCGTCACGCTCGCGGGCATTCACTCGCCGGAAATGGATCTTTCCGCAACGAGGAACTCGGGACCGTTCGTGATGGCGTATGAGGGCTTTCACTGGTCCGCGATTCCGCGGGCGCAGGATGTCGCGTGCTCCGTGATCACGGCCCTGGGCGACAGGTTCGACTTCCTTGCATCGTTCTCGGATTTCCGCATCGATAACCCCGAGGGCGGCACGCCGAGCACGGGACCGCGGGGCGGCAACGTCGGCGGGATCGGAACGAGTACGAACAACCTCGAGGCGTACTGCAGCAAGGGCCGGCTGCAGTGGATGTACGCGCAGCCGGTGTCGACGTCGGCCGTGCAGATCCAGGAGCGGTCGCCGGACGGCCGCATGAGCGGTTACAACTACGCGGTTTCGCAGATCGGCCACGAACTGGGCCATCGCTGGGCCGCGAACGCGAGCGCGCTTGTCAACGGCGAACGCATTCCGCTCGGACCGACGCACTGGCAGGCGGGCGTGCACCTGCCCGCGGCGTTCCCGTACGGCCGTCCCGAAGAAGCCGATCTGATGGGTGGCAGCACGTGGAAGGAAAACGGCGACGGCACGTTCACACAGCTCGATCGCGACTACTACAGCCCGGCCAAAGGCTGGTCCTGGCTGGCGCTCTATCTCATGGGCCTCGCCCGGCCCGAAGAAGTCCCGCCGTTCTTCATCCTGCGCAATCTCCAGCGCACGGGCCAGACCGATGCCAACGGCAAGCCCATCTTCCGTGGCGAAAAAGTAGTGATAACGATCGACGACGTCATCGCGGCGATGGGTCCGCGCACGCCGTCATTCGAGAACGCGCAGAAGGAGTTCAACACGGGCATCGTCGTCATCACGAAACACGGACAGAAGCCGACGCCCCAGCTGCTGAAATCCGCGAACGATATTCGCGATCGCTGGATCGCGTTCTGGTCGAAAACGACGGGCGGCAGGTCCACGATGACCGCGATGCCAAACTGACGGCATGACCTTCTGATCTTCGGGCGCTGCGCGGCTGTCTCGAATGGACGGATCGGTGATCGTGCGGTCGGGCGGCACACTCACGACCGTGCAGGACCGTGGCCGTTTCGGGTCACGCCGATTCGGCGTTCCGCTGTCGGGCGCACTCGATCCGTACGCGCTGCGCGTCGCAAACCTGCTCGTCGGCAACCCTTCCGACGCCGCCGTCCTCGAATGCACGCTGCGCGGGCCCGTCCTCGCCTTCGAGCACGAGACGATCGTTGCGTTGTGTGGCGGCGAGTTCGCCGCGGACATCGATGGTGAACCGATCGCATCCTGGCGGCCGGTTCACGTCGAGGCGGGCAGTGTCCTCACGGTCGGCACCGCGCGCCGCGGCCTGCGCTGCTGTCTTGCAATAGCCGGCGGCATCGCCAGCGCGCCCGTGCTCGGCAGTCGCAGCACGTACCTGCCCGCGAAACTCGGCGGCCTCGAAGGTCGTGCACTCCAGTCGGGCGATGTCGTGCCGCTCGGTGAGCCTGATGAAGCTGCCGCCTCGATCATCGAGAGACTGCGCGGAAAACCGGTGCACTGGTTCGTCGATGCCGCCGATGTGTACACTGCCGATTTCGCGACACCGACGATCCGCGCGTATGCCGGCGCGCACGCGCAACACATGCCCGGTTACCTCGAGGCGTTTTTCGATTGCGAATTCACCGTGACGCCTGCATCGGATCGGATGGGTTACCGCCTGCGCGCGGATCTTCCTGAATTCGATGCGCCCGGCGGCCTGGTGTCCGAGCCGGTCGTCCCCGGCACCGTGCAGCAGCCGCCGGGCTCCGAGGCAATCGTGCTGATGGCGGATGCGCAGACGACCGGCGGCTACGCGCGCGTCGCGCACGTCGCGGACGTCGACCTGCCGAGGCTTGCCCAGGCGAGTCCGGGCGCGCGCATTCGTTTCGAGCCGATCACCCGGGAACAAGCCGTTGAACTGCTGCGCACGCGCGAACGCGAACTCGCGAGACTCGCGCAGGCAGTGCGCTACCAGCTCGTCACGTGAGCGATGACATGCAACGCATCGACCTGAACAGCGACATCGGCGAAAGTTTCGGCGCGTGGAAGCTCGGAAATGATGATGCACTGCTGCGCGTCATCACGTCGGCGAACATCGCGTGCGGCTTGCACGCCGGCGATCCGGGCGTGATGCGGCGGACCGTCGATACGGCGCTTGCCCACGGCGTGGCGATCGGCGCGCACCCGGGATTGCCGGACCTGGCAGGCTTCGGCCGCCGCAGGATCGTGATCACGCCCCAGGACGCGTACGACCTCGTCGTCTACCAGGTCGGTGCGCTGTGGGCGTTCGTTCACGCGGCGGGCGGCCGTATGCAGCACGTGAAGCCGCACGGCGCGCTGTACAACATGGCCGCGGAAGATGCCGAACTCGCCGATGCCATAGCACGTGCGGTGCGGGACGTATCGCCGGAGCTGATTCTGTACGGCCTGTCCGGCAGCGAGCTGACCGCGGCAGGCAAGCGCATCGGCCTGCGCACGGCCAGCGAGGTATTCGCGGACCGGATCTATCTGCCGAACGGCGCGCTCGCGCCACGCAGCGGCGGCGGCATCATCCACGACCCGGAGCAGGCAACACGACAGGTGCTCCGCATGTTGCGCGACGGCGTTGTCGTCGCCGAAGATCGGCACGTGCCGGTAATGGCAGAAACCGTCTGTATCCACGGCGATACGCCGGGTGCGGCAGAACTTGCGCGCGGCCTGCGCGAACGCCTCGAACGGGAGCAGGTTCGCGTATGCGCGTTGTCGATCGAGTAGCAGCGCCCGCCACAACTACCGCTTCGAAGTCGGGCGTGATGCTCGGCGCGGCGTTCCTGATGGCGACCTCGTCCATCGGCCCGGGCTTCCTCACGCAGACCGCCGTCTTCACGGAGCGCCTTGCCGCCAGCTTCGGCTTCGTCATCCTCGCCTCGGTCATTCTCGACCTCGGCGCACAGCTCAACATCTGGCGCGTTATCGTGCTGAGCGGCAAGCGCGCGCAGGACATTGCCAACGATGTGCTGCCGGGCCTGGGCCACACACTCGCGATCCTGGTTGCGATCGGCGGCCTCGCCTTCAACGTCGGCAACGTCGCCGGTACGGGGCTCGGCCTCAACGTGCTGACCGGAGTTCCCACCGCTACCGGCGCGGTGATCAGCGCGGGTATCGCGATCGGCCTGTTCCTGGTGAAGGAAGCCGGCCGCGCGATGGACCGCTTCGTGAAAGCGCTCGGCTTCGTCATGATCGCGCTGACGCTGTACGTCGCGTTCCGCTCGCAGCCTCCGGTCGCGGAAGCGGCCGTGCGGACGTTCGTGCCGCTCGAGATCGACACGCTGGCCATTCTCACACTCGTCGGCGGCACCGTCGGCGGGTACATCACGTTCGCGGGCGCACACCGGCTGGTCGATGCCGGCATCGCCGGCCCCGCCGCACTGCCGCAGGCCATGCGCTCCGCAAGCACCGGCATCACCGCGACCGCCATCATGCGCGTGCTGCTGTTCCTGGCGGCACTCGGCGTCGTAGCAAAAGGCCTGTCGCTCGAGGCCGGCAATCCGCCCGCATCGGTATTCCGGCTCGCCGCCGGCGAAATCGGCTACCGCATTTTCGGGATGGTGATGTGGGCGGCCGCCGCTACATCGGTGGTGGGCGCGTCGTACACGTCGGTGTCATTCCTGCGCACGCTGCACCCGGCGATCGAACGTCAGCAGCGCGCAATGATCATCGGCTTCATCCTGTTCTCGGCCGCCGTGTTTCTCCTCGTCGGCCGGCCGGTGCAGGTGCTGATCCTCGTCGGCGCGCTGAACGGCCTCATCCTGCCGCTCGCGCTCGCGGTCATGCTGATTGCCGCGCACCGCCGCAGCATCGTCGGCGATTACCGCCACCCGCGCTGGCTCGCCGTATTCGGCGCCATCACCGCCACGGCAACGGCGTTTCTGGCAGTGCGGACTCTGTGGACGGAGCTGCCGAAGCTCTGGGCGTGAGCGATACCTCGACCGGTACAAGCTGAACCGGAACTGACGCCGAAGGTCACTCAGTCGAACTCGCTGCGCGGGGCCGCCTGCGTGAGACCGGTCCGGCCGGCCACAATTTCGGCGCGGGCGTAGTTCTCGCCGCGCACCGGTGCGTCGGCGCGCCTCCGCAGGAGCGCGAGCTGGCCCGTGTGCGTCAGGGCGTCGGCGACGGGCCCCTGGAAGAGGTGCTCGATCACATCGGGCGGGATGACCGCGGGTCCGGCGAGGTACTCATCGAAGGTGGTCAGCGCCTGGAAGAACCTTGCGACCTCATCATCCCACGCCTGGGGTGTGGCTTCGCGCCAGACGGTCCGGCCCTGCGCCATTGTGAGCGCCCAGTCGAACAGGTCGCCCATGTGGGCGAGGATCGCGCGGGGTGTACGCGTACCGGGCCCGAGTTGAAAATCGGCGAACGCGGGCCGTGCATCGCGCAGTGTTTTGCCTGCGCGGTACGCGAGCGTGGCAACGGTGTGTCGAAGGAACTGGCGTGCACCGTCCGTGGTTGTGCTGGCAGGCGTTGTGGTCTGTGTTGTCGTTGAATCGGACATGAGAACCTCGGATGTGAGTTGGATCGCGCAGCGCTTTTCAGAACCTTCTGATCAGCACCGCGCCGACGATGAGCAGGACGACGCCGACCAGGCGGCCGGCCGAGATCGGATGCCGTTCCAGCCCGAGCCAGCCGAAGTGCTCCACGACGATGGCGGTCACGAGCTGGCCGGTCACGAGCAGGCCGAAGAAGAGCGCGGGGCCGATCCTCGGTGTCGCGACGATGGCGGCGACCACGTAGTACGCGCCGAGGAGACCGCCGGTCCAAACCCACAGGGGCGCCGCGGATACGGCCGTGAGTCGAAACGAGTGAGTGGAAAGAAGAAAGATGCAGCCGAGCGTGATTGTGCCGACCAGGAAGGAGGCGAACGCCGCCGCCCATGGACTGGCCAGCCATGTACGCAGTTGCGCGTTGATCGGCGCCTGAATCGCGATTGCGCTGCCCGCCAGGATCGAGGCGAGCACCAGGGTGGCAACGGAAGACTTGCCCACGGTACCGGAACTGTTGGTGGAATGCGGGTTCCTGCCGGTCGGAAGGAACGCGGGAATCTGGCGCGCCGATTCGCGCGGAACAATCTTGCGGAACGCCTTCGACGCGATGAAGTGAGGGGAATGCACATATTGGCGAGGCCTGTTGCCTGTGCGCTGATCGCGCTGACGATCGTGGCCGCGCGGGCGTCGGCGCAAGGCCGCGTACCCTGTCCGGTTGCGGAGCCGGGCGCGCTCGTTGTTTACGGGGATGTCCCGTCTCCGTACAGGCTCACGCTGGAGGAACTGCGCACGCTGCCGCAAACGTCCGTGCAGGGAACGCCGCATGGCGGAACCGCGGCACTCTACTCGGGTCCGAAACTCGAGGATGTCCTCGCACGGGCGGGCCTCCCTCGCGGGCCCGCGCTCAGAGGGGGCGAGATGCTTCGGTACGTCGTTGTCGAGGCCGTCGACGGCTACCGCGCCGTCTTCGCCCTGGCCGAACTGGACACTGCGTTTCGCAAGGAAACGCCGGTCCTTGCTCTCGCGCGCGATGGCAGGCCGCTGGACGAGGATAAAGCGCCGCTCCAGGTCATCGTGCCCGGTGAAGAGCGGCACGCGCGCTGGGTGCGGCAGGTCGCCTGCCTCAGGATTGCGCGGCATCAATAGGACTGCGGCGCATGGCGCTCCTCTCGCGCTGTTTCGTCTGTGCGGCCGGATTTGCGGCGGAAACCGCGCGTCCATACACGCAGCCGAATGAGAAGTACGCGTTCGATCCTGCGCGTGGGCGGCTCTGGATCGTGTGCAGTGGGTGCGGCTCCTGGAACCTCGTGCCGATAGAGGCCCGCTGGGAGGCGATCGAGGATCTGGAAAAGCTCGCGCGCGATCGCGGCCGTCTCCTCGCCCGGACCGACAACGTCGCGCTGATCGAAGCCGATCGCACGACACTCATCCGCATCGGTCGAACGGAGCGCAGGGAAGAGGCGTGGTGGCGCTACCTCAAAGAGGCGGAACTCCGTCGCGAGAACGCCCGGCGCATCGTGCGCCGCGGAAGGTGGAAGGATGCATTCCTCAATCTCCTGATCCTCGGCCTGCCGATTCCCGCCGGTACGGATCCTGACGAATGGCTGAACAGGGCGCGCGTGCTGCAGTTCACGAACACGCTCTGGACCGGCGCGGCGGTTTGCAGCGAATGCGGCGGACGATCGACGCGGATCACGTTCGAGGATCCGCTGACCGTTGTCTCCCGTGGTGATGATTTGTGCGTGCGCAGCGATTGCCCGGCCTGCGGGGCAGCCGGCAGATCCGCGGTCGTCGAAGTTGTCGGCCCGGCGGCTACCCGCGTCCTGCAGCGGAAGCTGGCGTACACCAATTACGCAGGCGCAACCGAGAACAGTCTGAACGTCGCGGTCGACATCCTCGATCACGCTCCGGACGCGCGCACGTTCGTGCGCACGACCTTCGCCAGTCCCGTTCCCTTCAGCCATCTCATGTCAGGTCAGCTCGTCGCCTTCGAAATGGCCGTGAACGAGGCACGTGAAGCAGACCTGCTGAGCATGGAAGTCCGCGCACTGGAAGCACGCTGGCGTGAAGAAGAAGAAATTGCGTTCATCGTGGACCGCGAACTCACTCCCTGACCGGCCCCGTCCGACGCATCAGTCGAACAGAATCGAGATCCATTGCGGATGCGCGAGCGGCGTACGCCGTCGGTCGCCACGACGCTGGTCCAGTTCCACGCCGTCGTACTGCAAAATGTCCAGCTCGTGAGATGTGAACCGGTGCTCATCCCGAGGGTTGAACAATACGACCTCCTTCGCGTCGAGCTGGGTCGACTGGCGAACGAAGTACAGGTTGTACGCCTCGCCGTTCGGCTCGTAATGGAAGCGCTCGATGCCGATGACGCCGGTCGGGAAGTCCCGATGCAGTGATTGCAGCGACAGCGGGTAATGCCCGCGGCGCTCGCGGAAAGCCTCGATCTCCGCGATCAGGCCCGCGCTGTGACGGATCGCGCGATCTGCGCTCCACGCGGCGGCGCGTGGAACCACGGCCGTCCGGAAGCCGACGACCAGCAAAGGCACGACCACCAGGTAGAGCGCAACCGGATTGCGGGTGCGGTCCGTGTGATCATCGCCGGCCGGCAGCTTCCGTGTCGTGCGCAGCACCGCGAGCATGGCAAGGGTTCCGATGACCACGCCCAGGCCCAGCTGGTTCATGGCGGCGGCGGCGAGGATCGTCACGAACACGATCAGCATGGCGATGATCTGAGCGGTCCGCCGCCACACTCGTCCCCGCCTCTTGTCGATCAGCCACAAACCGCCGACGGGAACCAGGAGCAGGCTCGCGTACCCGGCCACCTGCGTTACGTAGGACAGCGCTGCGGCGGACGCGTCGAAGCCACCGGGCAGGTAGGGAAGCAGCATCGCCAGGAAGAACACGGCCAGCAGCAGCATCGCCTTCAGCACACGGCCACCTCGTGTTGTTGCGGTTTTGTTGGTGCCAGCCAGGAGCGCCCGACGAAACCCGGACGCTCCGGTCCATGTCTGCTACCAGCCGAGCACGAGCGCAAACACCAGCGGTGCAACGATGGATGCGTCGCTTTCGATGATGTGCTTCGGCGAATCGACGTCGAGCTTGCCCCACGTGATCTTCTCGTTCGGGACCGCGCCGGAGTAGGAGCCGTAGCTGGTCGTCGAATCGGAGATCTGGCAGAAGTAGGCCCAGACGGGGACGTTCTCGCGCTGCAGGTCCTGGTGCAGCATCGGAACGACGCAGATCGGGAAGTCGCCGGCGATGCCGCCGCCGATCTGGAAAAAGCCGATGCCAGCGTCGCGCGATGTATTCGTATACCAGTCCGCCAGCATCATCATGTATTCGATGCCTGTGCGCACCGTGTGCACGTTCTTCACGTGACCTTCGATGCAGTGGCCGGCGTACATGTTGCCAAGCGTGGAGTCTTCCCAGCCGGGCACGACCATCGGCAGGTTGCGTTCGGCGGCGGCGAGCAGCCACGAATCGCGCGGATCGATCTGGTAGGAATCCTTGAGCTTGCCACTGAGCAGGATCCGGTACATGAACTCGTGCGGGAAGAGGCGCTCCCCGCGCTGGTCCGCGGCGACCCACTCTTCCAGAACGGCCTGCTCGATCCGGCGCATGGCTTCCATCTCGGGGATGCAGGTGTCGGTCACGCGGTTCATGTGCCGATCGAGCAGGTCCTTCTCCTGCTGAGGCGTGAGGTCGCGGTAGTTCGGCACGCGCTCGTAATGATCGTGCGCGACAAGGTTGAACACGTCTTCCTCGAGGTTGGCGCCGGTGCAGGAGATCGCGTGGATTTTACCCTGCCGGATCATTTCGGCGAGGCTCTTGCCGAGCTCCGCGGTGCTCATGGCGCCCGCGATCGTCATCAGCATCTTGCCGCCGTTTTCGAGATGACGCGAATAGTCGTCAGCGGCGTCGACCAGCGCGGCCGCGTTGAAGTGCAGGAAATGGTGACGGATGAAGGCCGAGACCGGACCGCCGGTCTTTGCAGAACTCATTGAAGTGCTCCCCACGCGCCGGTTGACGCCGAAGCCAGGGCGCGCGCTGGACCTCGACGGACGTTCTACGATGCCCCCGGATGCGGGCACCGCCATCGAAACGTCGGGTGGCTCCAGTGCCGCTCATGGTA
>Ga0164243_10011370_pt1 | contig 12700 bp, 14 predicted proteins | sample OricompcompostOP_FD_108781 | JGI IMG/M metagenome (GOLD analysis project Ga0164243, IMG submission 108781) | Organic Plus compost microbial communities from Emeryville, California, USA - Original compost - Organic plus compost (OP) | ecosystem: Engineered > Solid waste > Mixed feedstock >...
AGTGTCGGTGCCGAGGCCGATGGTGGCCTGACCCTGGGCGACGGCCGAGGCGGAGCCGGAACTCGAGCCCCCGCTGATGCGCCCGGGAGCGCGGGGATTGGGTGGGCTCCCGTAGTGGGCGTTGGTGCCGGCCAGGCTGAACGCGAACTCATCGGTGCGTGCGATGCCGGTGATGGTGGCACCTGCCTCGAGCAGCAGGGCGACGGCGTCCGCGTGGGCGCTCTGGGACGTCGCGGCGTCCAGCCAGGCGGGGTTCCCGGCCCCGATCGGGTGGCCGGCGACGGCGAAGAGATCCTTGACCGCGACCGACTCGCCCGCCAACGGGCCCTGAGTCGCGCCGGCCACCAGCGGATCGCCGAGCTCGCGCCAGACCCGACGGTCGAATGCGGCCGGCGCCGCGCTGACATGGGCGGCCTGGACGGCCCAGGACCCGTCCTTGCGTGACCAGACCTGCGTCTGCGCGCCTCGTCCGCCGGTGAGGAGCTCGGTGATCGCGAGCACGACGGCATGGTCGGCGTCGATGAACTGTACGTGCGTCTCGACGATCCGGCGCTGAGGGGGCTGTCCGCGGCCGGCCCGGAACGCGCTGATCGCGTCGTGGCCCACCAGGAGCCCGGCACCGTCGACACGCATCGTGGTCGGGGCGTCGACGAACAGCCGGTCGAGCGCGGCAGTGTCGTTGCTCATCAGAGCGCTCTCGTAGGCCCAGAAGGCATCCATGAGCCCGTCCCCGAGCGGCGAGCCGCTCATGAGCTGATGGAGCGGATGAGCCCCAGCCGCACGACGTTCGGACGGAAGTACTCGAACGCCATGAACGCGCGCGCACCCGATGCCGTCACGCCGAGGCATTCCAGGGTGAGCAGCGCCGCCCCCTCGTCGACCTCCATCCACTCGGCGATGTCGCCCGTGGCGTTGACGGCGGCCGGGACGGCAACCTCCCATCGCACGGGCTCACCGCGCAGCGAGGCGACCAACGAGAACAGCGACTCCGACACGTCGAGATCCTCATCACCGGTCATGGGGAAGAGGTCGATGGCGAGCTGGGCCGGTATGCCGTCGGCACGCCATCGCTTGACGATCCGCATGCCGGGGGATCCGGTCGGCACACCGAAGCGTGCGGCCTCGGTCTCGGAGAGCTCGACCTGCTCCGCGCGGATGAGGTCCTGCGTCGCGGTGAACCCCGCGGCACGCAGAATCTCGCGGAAGTCCTCCTGCCGATCGAAGCGGCCCGAGATCTCAAGGGCGGCGCTGTTGACCGCCGTCTGTGCGCCGTGTCGTCGGTAGATGAGGCCTTCGGACTCCAGCCGAGCGAGAGCCTCACGCAGCGAGGGCCGACTGACGCCCAGCATCTCGGCGAGCGTCTGCTCACCGGGCAGGCCGGCGCCGCGCTTGGCTGCGCTCTCCCAGACCTCGCGCAGGCGCGTCGTGGTGGCGCCCACTCCATCGGCGGAGAGCTTTACCTCGTCTGACATCTGGCCAACCTCTCGCTCTCGTACGGAACACCTCGAAGCCTAGGGCCGCTGAGAGAACAGCGAAATGGGGGATCGCCAACTGGTCAGACATGTTAACAAGCACGTTACAAAGACCAAACTGGTCTGACATGTTGAATCGTCAGTTTTGTCCCATGAACGATGCGACGAACCAGGCGGTGACGCCCGCTCAGCTCTTTGATGCGGCGACCGCGCCCTGCCACCGGATCAGTGCCGGAGACACAGTCAGGCTCACCCTGCTCCGGACCCCTGACAGCGTGCTGGACGTGTCGGTGGCCCTCGAGATCTGGGACCCCGCCGGTGCACAGCCGGTCAACAGCCACGAGAGCTCGGTCGAGACCTTCTTGTTCCTGAAGGGTGAGGGCACCGCCGTCAGCGACGGGGTGGAGACCCCCGTGAAGGCCGGGCAGCTCCTCGTCCTGCCGGCCGGGTCCGAGCACCGCATCATCAACACCGGCGAGAGCCGGCTGTACGCGATCACGACGATGTACCCCGACCACGGCTTCGCCGAGATGATCCTGGCCGGTCCCCGGGCCGCGATCGACTCCGACGACCTCGCCGTCCTCCACGCCACCCTCCCCGGGAAGGCCTAGCCGATGGCGACGATCACCCGGTCCGCATCGCGTCAGCACACGGCGCCGGACTCCCCGTCGGGCGGCATCCACCTCGCGCACGTCTCCAAGTCCTTCCGGCTGGGTCACGACGACCTCCTGGCGGTCGACGACGTCGACCTGACCACGGGGGCAGGCTCCTTCCTCACGCTGCTGGGGCCGTCCGGATGCGGGAAGTCGACGCTCCTGCGCATGGTGGCGGACCTGGAGTCGCCGTCCGAGGGCCAGGTCAGCGTGCATGGAGTGGCAGCCAAGGCCCTGCGGGAGTCCGGCCGTCTCGGCATCGCCTTCCAGGACTCCGCACTCATGCCCTGGCGGAGCGTCCAGGACAACATCCGGCTGCCCTCGGAGGTCTCTGGCCGACCGATCTCGGCGTCGGCGATCGCCGAGCTGATCGATCTCGTCGGGTTGAGCGGGTTCGAAGGAGCACGTCCAGCCCAGCTCTCCGGTGGGATGCGCCAACGCGTCGCCATCGCGCGGGCGCTGGCGCTCGACCCGGAGGTGCTCCTGCTGGACGAGCCGTTCGGCGCGCTCGATGAGATCACCCGCCAGCGGATGAACCTGGAGCTCCAGCGCATCTGGACCGAGCGCTCGACCACGACCCTGATGGTGACCCACTCGATCACGGAGGCGGTCCTGCTCTCCGACGTCGTCGCCGTGATGTCGGCACGGCCCGGTCGTGTCGTCGCCGTCGTGCCGATCACGCTGCCGCGGCCGCGCACACCCGACCTGATGCGCAGCGCCGAGGCCCTCGCCTTCCACGACGAGCTGTCCGACCTGCTCTTCGGCGGCCATGGGGAGCAGTCCGCATGACGGCCTGCTCGTGCCCGACCGAGAGGAGGGCGTAGGAGCTTCCGGCATCTCGAGACATCGACCGTGCATTCCTCTCATCAGCCCTTGTACCCCTCACTCCGAAAGTAGGAACAATGAACGTCCCCTCCCTTCGCGGCTCCCGACGGCTGCTCGTCGGTGTCGCCAGCGTCCTCGCGTTGAGCGGCGCCCTCGCAAGCTGTGGCAGTGACGACGAACCCGCCGCCGGCTCAGGCGGCACCACCGGCCTCACCCTGCAGTCAGCCTGGATCAACGACGCCGAGTTCATGGGCTTCTACGTCGGCATCGACAACGGCTACTACGAGGACGAAGGCATCGACCTGGAGTACCTGCCCGGCGGCCCGGACGTCCTCCCCGAGGGTCAGCTCCTCACGGGCAAGGCCGACATCGCCCTCTCGACCCCCGACTCGACGACCAAGGCCATCATCGAGCAGGGCGCGCCGTTCAAGATCATCGGCACGCTGTTCCAGAAGAGCCCCCTCGGTGTCCTCTCGCTGGCCGACGGTGCCAACATCACGTCGCCCGAGCAGCTCATCGGCAAGACGATCGCGGCTGGAACCGCCGCCACCGTGGCCGTCGAGGGGATGCTCACCAACGCCGGCATCCCACTCGACAAGGTGAAGATCGTGCCCTACAGCTTCGATCCGCAGGTCGTCATCGACGGCAAGGTCGACGCCGCGGCCGAGTTCTGCCCGGACACCCCGTACGTCATCGAGCAGGAAGGCGCCAAGCCGGTGTGCACCCTGTTCGCAGACATGGGCTACAACCTCTACAACGACACCGTGGTCGTCACCGAGGACACCTTGAAGAACCACCGCGACGAGCTCGTCGGCTTCCTCAAGGCGAGCCGTCAGGGCTGGGAGGAGAACTTCAAGGACCCGAAGGTCTACCCGCCCAAGTTCAAGGACACCTGGTTCAAGGGCACGGGTCGCACCATCGACCACGAGACGTACTACAACGAGCACTCCGAGGAGATGATCGCGAACCCGACCGGCGGGCTGTTCACCATGAACGACTCCGACGTCGACGACATCGTCGAGCAGCTCAACAAGGTCGGCATCAAGGCCACGAAGGACATGTTCGACCTGACGGTGATGGACGAGGTCAACAAGTGACATCCATCCCCACCATCGAGCTCGGTCGGCTGGACGGGAGTCCAGCCGACCGGGCCCGCCTGGCCCGCGACGTCGACGAGGTCGCCCGTGAGGTGGGCTTCCTCTACCTCAGCGACCATGGCGTCGACGACCGGCTCATCGCCGACATGTGGGCGGTCACCAATGAGTTCTTCGACCTGCCTCTCGAGGTGAAGAGCAAGTACGTGGCCGAGGTGCTGTCGTCCGAGCGGGGGTACACACGCTTCGCCACCGAGCACCACGCCCACACGCTGGGCGCCACGGCTCCGGCGGACCTGTTCGAGGCCTTCACGATGGGCAACTTCGACCTCGAGGACGACGACTACGTCAACCGGGCGACCGAGACGTTCTTCTGGGCCAACATCTGGCCCGTGGAGGTCGCGGAGATGCGCGAGGTCTGGGAGAGGTACCACTCCACGATCGGCCGGGTCTCGCACCGGCTGATGTCGGCCCTGGCCCTCGCCCTGGACCTGCCGGACGACTGGTTCATGCCCTACGTCGACCGGGACGTCCGCACGGTCCGGTCGCTGCGTTACCCCTCGCTGGTCCAGGCTCCCGAGGCCGACCAGTTCGGCATCGCGGCGCACTCGGACTACGGGAGCATCACGATTCTGAACACGAACGGGATCTCGGGCCTGCAGGTGGAGCGCGAGGTGGGCGGCGACTGGATCGACGTCCCCCATGTCGACGGCGCGTTCATCGTCAACGTGGGAGACATCATGTCGCGCTGGTCGAACGGTCGGTGGCGCTCGACGATGCACCGGGTCGTCCGTCGGCCCGGCGAACCGATGCGCCAGTCGATCGCGCACTTCTGCGCGCCGAACTACGACGCCGTGGTGTCGGCTCTGCCCAACTGCGTGCCTGCAGGCGAGGAACCGAGGTTCGCACCGGTGGTGTCCGGTGAATGGATCCTGGCGAAGCTCCGCTCGGCCTACACCGAGCCCCTCGAGGTCGAGCCCGCAAGATGACCGTGAACCTCTCCGTGGCCTCAGCAGCTCGTCGAGATGGGCGGACGACGTCGACCAGGCGGCGCCTGCCGCCTGTCGGTCGTGGGCTGGCCATGACCCTCGCCGTGCTCGCCTTCTGGGAGGTGTGCGCACGGATCGGGATCTTCGGGTCGACCGTCCCGCCGTTCTCGACGTCGCTCGACCACATCGTCACGCACTGGGGTGACTACCAGTCCCACGTGGTCTCCACCCTGTCGATGGCAGCGATCGGCCTGGTCCTCAGCAGTCTCCTCGGGGTGCTGGCCGCGTCCTTGTTCGCGGCATCGCAGCTCGCCGAGCAGGCGTTCCGCGGGCTGCTGGTGGTCGCCTACTGCGCCCCGCCCATCGTCTTGCTGCCCGTGCTCATCTCGGCGTTCCCGACCGACGTGACCCGCCTCATCGTGATCACCTCGATGATCGTCTACCCGATGACCGTCAGCGTGCTCGTCGGGCTCCAGGCCGTCGACCAGCGCGCCATCGACGTCATCCGGGTCAGCGGCGGGGGAGCGTTCCAGGTGCTGTGGCGCCTGCGACTGCCGCGAGCCCTGCCCAACTTCCTCTCCGGGCTCCAGGTCGCCATCCCGACCAGCATCCTCGGCGCGATGCTGGCCGAGCTGGCCGGCGGCCGGTGGGGGCTCGGGCTCTACCTGATCAGTGGGATCAAGAGCGGCGACCGACCCCTCGTCTGGGGAGTGACGCTCCTGGCGACGGCGATCTCCGCGGCGGGCTATTTCGCCTGCGGAGCCCTGGCGAGACGAGTCGGCGCCGGACGCGTGCGGGTCGACGCGGCCGAGTCCAGCGTCTTCGCGAGGCTCCGCGAGCAGTCCGCCGCAGGGAGCGGACGTCTGTCGCGGGTCGGACGGGCGGCCCTCACGGGCGGTCTGGGCCTCTTCGTGCCCCTGGCCGCGTGGTGGCTGGTCGTCCGGCTCCTCGACCTGAACCCCATCGTGATGAAGGATCCCTTCGGCGTCTGGGAGCAGCTGGTCACCGGACCCCGGGCGAAGATCAACCGCGACGAGATCCTCGGGGCGCTCGGCAGCACGCTGAGCGACACCGCCATGGGATTCGCGGCCGGGCTCGGGGCCGCCTTCCTGCTCGCCATCGTCTTCGAGACCCATCCGCGCTGGAAGTCCGTCCTGCTCCCCGCGGCGCTGGTCACGCAGACCATCCCCTTGGTGGCGCTCGTGCCGCTCCTGCTGGTCACCGTCGGGCGCGGTGACATCACGATGCTGCTGATCGGCATCTCGATCACGTTCTTCCCCGGTTTCGTGCTGATCAGCCAGGGGCTTGGCGAAGCACCCCGTCCGTTGGTCGACCTCGTGCACGCCGCGGGCGGCTCGGCGTTCGCGGTGCTGTGGAAGGTCAAGGTGCCCCATGCCATCCCGTACCTCACCGCCGCCGCGCGGCTGCTGGCCCCGCGAGCCCTCCTGGGCATCATCCTGGCCGAGTACGTCGCCACCGGCACCGGACTGGGGTTCGTCGTCTATCGCGCGCGCGGCAACCTCGACTTCGGCATGATGTGGTCGGCAGCGGTCGTGGCCGTCATCGTGTCGTGCCTGGTCTTCTGGGTCGCCGGCTATCTCGAGCGCCTGGTCTTCCGGAAGTTCGCCGGAGGCGGGCAGTGACGACCGAGGCCCCTGGGCGGGTGGTCGACCTGCTAGTCCGCCACGCACGCCTCGTGGCGACCATGGATGCCGGGCGGCGCGAGATCGACGGCGGATGGGTCGCGATCTCCGATGGCAGGGTCACCGACCTCGGGGGCGCCCTCGATGCGCCGCCTGCGGCCCGGCGCACGATCGACGCGGAGGGCTGCCTGGTCACCCCCGGCCTGATCAACACCCATCACCACCTCTTCCAGAACTTCACCCGGGCCTGGCCCGAGATGACGTCCCAGACGCTGTTTCCCTGGATGAGCGCCTGCTTCCCGGTCTGGGAGAGGCTCGACGAGGAGGCGGCCTACCTGTCGGCCTGGGTCGGTCTGGCCGAGATGGCGCTGTCGGGGTGCACGGCGTCCACGGACATGCTCTACTTCCACGTCCAGGACCGGGGCGACCTGGTCGCGGCCACGATCCGGGCCGCGGGCGAGGTCGGGATGCGGTTCCATCCGTCGCGGGCGTCGATCTCGACCTGTGGAAGCACCGGGGGAGACCTGCTGCCACGCAGCATCGTCCTGGATCCCGACCACATCCTCGCGGAGTGCGAGCGCCTCGTGAAGACGTTCCACCAGACTGGGCCGGGCGCGATGGTGCAGGTCGCCTTCGGCCCGTCGATGACCTTCATGGTCGGCGCGGACACGACCCGGCAGATGGTGGAGCTCGCCGAGCGGCTGGACGTCCGCATGCACACCCACGTCGCCGAGTCGGCGGGCGACGACGAGTTCTGCCTGCAGGAGTTCGGCCACACCGACTTCGAGCACTTCGAGCACGTCGGCCTGTGCACGGACCGGACGTGGGTGGCTCACTGCGTCCGGCCGAAGCCCCACGAGATCGACCGGCTCGTCGCGGCCGGCGTCGCCGTCGCCCACTGTCCGAGCTCGAACTGCATGCTGGGCTCGGGCATCGCGCCGGTCGCGGACCTGCGCGCGGCGGGAGTGCCCGTGGGGCTGGGCGTCGACGGGTCGTCGAGCAACGACTCGGGCTCGTTGTGGCTCGAGTCGCGTCAGGCGCTGCTCCTGGGCAAGCTCCGCGACGGGCCTGCGTCCGTGGACGCGCGATCGGTCCTGGAGATGGCGACCCGCGGCGGCGCCGCCTGCCTCGGGCGCGCCGGCGAGCTCGGCGAGCTCAGCATCGGAAGCGCCGCCGACCTCGCGATCTGGGACCTCCGCGGAGTGACCTGGGCGAGCGGCGGCTTCGAGGACCCGATCGAGGCCTGGCTGCGCTGCGGCCCGGCCGGGGCCCGCGACACGATCGTCGCCGGCATCGTCATCGTCGCGGGCGGGGAGCTGGCCAACACGGCTCTGGACTCGGTGACCACTCAACACAGGAAGGTCGGAACTCACATGTTCGAACAGTCGGGAAGGGCACGGCGATGATCCAGCAAACGTATGAATGGGGCAGCCTCACAACCGAGGAGGCGGCGGCGCTTCCTGACACAGCGATCGCGGTGCTGCCGATCGGGTCGATCGAGCAGCACGGAGCACACCTCCCGCTCGCGACCGACCTGATCATGGCCGATCGGGTGAGCGCGGAGGTCTGCGCGCGGGTCGGGTCCACCTACGATCTGTGGCGCCTCCCTCCGCTGGCGTACAGCAAGTCCAACGAGCACATCGGCTTCGCCGGCACCCTCACCCTGAGAACCGAGACCCTGCTGTCCGTGCTCGACGAGATCGCCGGCAGCCTGAGCACGACCCCAGTCCGGACGCTGGTCCTCATCAACGGTCACGGAGGCAACACGAGCCTGCTTGACGTCGCCATCCGCGACCTGCGGATCAGGCACGGTCTCACCACCTTCCTCGTCCACACGCTGCTGCCGGCGGAGCAGGGCGGCGAGTCCCATCCCGACGAGCTCGGCATGGGACTGCACGGCGGACGTGACGAGACGTCGCTCATGCTCCACCTGGTGCCGGACCTGGTGCGCAGCGACCGCTTCGTCCGCGACGTCCCCGACGAGCTGCTCGGCTACGCCAACATCGGCGTCTCCGGACCGGCGAGGATGGGCTGGATCACCAGCGACATCAGCAAGACCGGCACGATCGGCGACCCGACCCTCGCGACGACCGAGTTCGGTGCTGAGCAGTTCGAGTCCATGATCGAGTCGATCAGTGCGCAGATGCGTGACATCAGCCACTACACCAGGACGACGGAGCGGGTCGCGAGGCCATGAGCGGGGCCTCGAGTCGGGCACGGCACATCGGGCCACCGCGGGCGGGTTGGTCCTGGGACGACGGTGAGGTCTCGCTGGTGCGGCGCAGTGTGCCGCCCAGGGTCGTCTCGGTCGCCGCGCTCCCGCAGCCGATCACCCTCGACCTGACCCGCACCGCGGTCGTCGTCATCGACATGCAGAACGACTTCTGTCATCCCAATGGCTGGCTCGGCTCCATCGGCGTCGACGTCGCGCCGGCACGCGCTCCCATCCCCACGCTCGTCGAGCACCTTCCGACGCTCCGCGCGGCCGGCAGCTCGGTCATCTGGCTCAACTGGGGCACCCGGGTGGATCGGGCGAACCTGCCGGCCAACGTCATCCATGTCTACGACCCGGAAGGCACCGGCGTCGGCATCGGCTCGACCGTCCCCACAGGCCACGCGGTCCTCGAGCGGAACTCCTGGGGCGCTGCGCTGGTCGACGAGCTGCACGTCGAGGCCGGGGACCTGCGTGTCGACAAGCACCGGATGAGCGGCTTCTGGGACACCGAGCTCGACTCGGTGCTGCGCAACCTCGATGTGACGACGGTGCTGTTCGCGGGTGTCAACGCCGACCAGTGCGTGTGGGCGACCCTCATCGACGCCGCCTGCGCCGGCTACGACACGGTGCTGCTCGAGGACGCCTGCGCCACCACCTCGCCCGCGTACTGCTGGGACGCGACGATGTACAACGTCCGTCAGTGCTTCGGGTTCACGGCGACGCTCGCCGATCTGGCGCAGTCGGTGTAGGCGGCGGGCCTTGGCTCGGCGAGCGCAGGGCAGCGGTGCCGGTGGCAGATACGATCGGCCCATGACACGCGTTGCGGTGCTGGGTGCCAAGGGTCGGATGGGCTCGGAGTCGGTGCGGGCGTTGACCGCTGCCGAGGGCCTCGAGGTCGTCGCGCAGGTCGGCTCGGCGGACTCCCTCGAGCTGCTCGTCGAGGCCGGCGCCGAGGTCGTCCTCGACCTCACGCGGCCCGACGTCGCTCTCGACCACGTGCGCTGGTGCGTCGAGCGCGGCATCCATGTCGTGGTCGGCACCTCCGGCTTCGACGAGTCGCGGGTCGAGCAGGTGCGCGCGCTGCTGGGGGACACGCCCTCGACCGGGGTGCTCGTCGTGCCGAACTTCTCGATCGGCGCGGTGCTGATGATGCGTTTCGCACAGGTGGCGGCGCCGTTCTTCGAGTCGGTCGAGGTCATCGAGATGCATCATCCCGACAAGGTCGACGCGCCCTCGGGCACCGCGACGCGCACAGCCGAGCTCATCGCGGCGGCACGCGAGGCGGCCGGCTCGTCGCCGCTTCCCGACGCCACGACGTCCGACCCGCAGGGGGCGCGAGGCGCGCTCGTGGCGGGCATCCCAGTGCACGCCGTACGAGCCCGAGGCTTCGTGGCGTCCCAGGAGGTCATCCTGGGTGCGCAGAGCGAGACCCTGACGCTGCGTCACGACTCCACTCACCGCGAGTCGTTCATGCCCGGTGTCGTCGCGGCCGTCCGCGCCGTCCCCGGCATGCCCGGAGTCACGGTCGGCCTCGACCCCGTCCTCGGCCTCTGACCATCCGTCGCGCCCGGTAAACCATCGCCGGCCGGGGTCAGAAGAGCAGGCGGACGAGGGCGGTGGCGGCTGCGGCGGCGATGACCATGGGCAGGAAGGGCACCCGCAGCCACAGCAGGACGACGGCGACGCCGATGCCGACGACACGCGCGTCGAGCACCACCGCGGAGTCGTTGCCCAACACCTGGACGGCGATGAGCGCTCCGAGCAGGGCGACCGGGATGAGCTCGGCCGCGCGCACCGTCCGGGGGTGCGAGAGCAGCCGCTGGGGCACCGACAGCCCCGCCAGCTTCAGGGCATAGCAGCCTGCGGCCGTGAGCAGGATGGCGATCCAGGTCGGGCTCATGCGGGTCCTCGCGCGCGCACCAGCATCCCGGCCAGGACGGCGACGGCGCCACCGACGATGATCGGCATCCCGGCCGCCGTGACCGGCACCAGCCCGAGGGCCACGGCCGCGGCGAGTACCGCCACGCACCGCGCGAGCGTCGAGCCCAGGCGTGGCCACAGCAGGCCCAGGAAGGCCGCGCCGACCGCCGCGTCGAGGCCGTAGGCGCGCGGGTCGCCGAGCGCGTTGCCTGCGAGCGCGCCGAGCAGCGTCGTGAGGTTCCACAGGACGAAGATCGAGATGCCCGTCCAGTAGAAGCCGAGACGGGCATGCTGACCGGACGAGCGGGTGATGGCCATCGCGGTCGACTCGTCGATGACGAGATGGGCGCTGGCCACACGTCGCAGGCCGCGCAGCCGCAGCAGGGGCGCGAGGGTGAGGCCGTAGAAGAGGTTGCGGCTGCCGAGCAGGAGCCCGGTGAGCGCGCCTGCCAACGGCGCGCCGCCGGAGGCGATCACCCCGACGAATGCGAACTGGGTGGCGCCGGTGAAGACGAGCAGCGACAGCGCGCAGGTCTGCGCCACGTCGAGCCCCGAGGCGGTCGAGATCGCGCCGAAGGAGATGCCGTAGGCCCCCGTGGCCAGCCCGACGCCCAGGGAGTCGGAGACGATGCCACGGTCGGCCTGGCTCACACCAGGCCTGTGTGGAGACGCACCTGCTTCACGGTGCCTCCGGCCTCGGCCTCGAGCTCGCGGTGCGCACCGTCGGGCTCCCAGCCCGAGCTCGCGATGAACGCCCGCAACGGGTCGTCGGTGGCCACGACCCACCACACGGCGCGGGTGAAGCCGTCGGCGACGAGGGTGTCGACGCAGGCCTGCAGCAGGCGCGAGCCGTGGCCGGCGCCGCGATGGGCCGGGTCGATGACGAACTCTCCCATCTCGCCGTCGGCCACCTGGTCGCTGTCGGGGTCGTGCGAGGGATGGACGAGGGCGAAGCCTCGGACGTGCGGCCCCTCGAGTGCCACGAGCGCACGCACCCGGGCGTCCGGTGGTGAGGTGAGCGACGAGGCCCACTGGGCGGTGAAGCTGTCGACGTCAAGGGCTTCGAGCGCCTCGGCGGGCAGGACGTCGCGATACACGTCCCGCCAGGTGGCGATCTGGACATGGGCGATCGCGGCGGCGTCGTCGGGCCAGGCCAGCCGGGCGCTGACGTCGGCGTTCACGAGGCCGGTCGTTCGACGACGACGGCGCCGCCGTGCTGGGCAGCGGTCTCGTCTCGGTGGCGCGGCACCAGCTCGTATGACTTCAGGGTGACCATCTCGTCCCTCTCATGACTCCTCGCACCGGGCACAAGACGACCCCGGGCCTGGCCGCGGCGCCCAGCGCACGACGAATGAGGAGTCGCACCTCTGCCCGCCGGGGCGGACCTGACCAATTCCGGGAGCCATTGTCCCGCGGCCTCATCGTCTCACGTGTGCCGGAAGTTCTCGACGAGACGTGAGGACGCCCCACGCGAGTCGAGCACGGCGGCGGTCATGGACGTATGGCGCAGACCCGGCCAGGTGGCCCAGGCCATGACGGGAAGGCCGACGGCACCGACGACCACCAGGGGCCAGGCGCCATGGTCGACCACGAAGGCCGTCACGACGCCGAGCAGGATCGGCGCCTCGCAGCAGATGAGCCGGCGGATGGTCTGCGTGGCGAACACCGCGATCGCGAGCTCCTCGGCCCGGGGCTCGTCAGGCGCGAGCGGTTCCGTGGAGAGCCACACCCGCTCGGCGAGCACGGCACCCACGACGACCGCGAGCACAAGGGCTCCCGCCAGCCACCAGGGCGGGCGCTCGGCGTCGAGGCCCCCGAGCAGCCATCCCACGATCGCCAAGAACCCGGCGGTGAGCGCAACCTGCAGCAGCGCGAGGCGCCGCACGGCC
>Ga0164243_10011371_pt1 | contig 12700 bp, 12 predicted proteins | sample OricompcompostOP_FD_108781 | JGI IMG/M metagenome (GOLD analysis project Ga0164243, IMG submission 108781) | Organic Plus compost microbial communities from Emeryville, California, USA - Original compost - Organic plus compost (OP) | ecosystem: Engineered > Solid waste > Mixed feedstock >...
GACCTGGCCCCGAAGGACCTCGAGAAGATCATCTACTTCGCGGCCTACGTGATCACCTCGGTCAACACCGAGCTGCGGCACAACGACCAGCCGACGCTCGAGAACGAGATCAACGTCGAGCGCAAGAACATCGAGACCAAGCGCGACTCCGACATCGAGGCGCGGGCGCAGAAGCTCGAGGCCGACCTCGCGCAGCTGGAGGCCGAGGGCGCGAAATCGGACGCACGGCGGAAAGTTAAAGAGGGCGGCGAGCGCGAGATGCGCCAGATCCGCGACCGCGCCCAGCGTGAGCTGGACCGGCTCGAGGAGATCTGGACGACCTTCACCAAGCTCGAGCCGCGTCAGCTGATCGCGGACGAGACGCTCTACCGCGAGCTGTACGACCGCTACGGCGAGTACTTCACCGGCGGCATGGGCGCGGAGGCCATCCAGAAGCTGGCCACCGAGTTCGACGTCGCCGCGGAGGCGGAGAGCCTGCGCGACACCATCCGCAACGGCAAGGGGCAGAAGAAGCTCCGCGCGCTCAAGCGGCTGAAGGTCGTCGCCGCGTTCCAGGCCACCGGCAACGACCCGCGTGGCATGGTGCTCGACGCCGTCCCGGTCATCCCGCCGGACCTGCGCCCGATGGTGCAGCTCGACGGTGGCCGGTTCGCCACCTCCGACCTCAACGACCTGTACCGCCGGGTCATCAACCGGAACAACCGCCTCAAGCGGCTGATCGACCTCGGTGCGCCCGAGATCATCGTCAACAACGAGAAGCGGATGCTGCAGGAGGCCGTCGACGCGCTGTTCGACAACGGCCGCCGCGGCCGTCCGGTGACCGGTCCTGGCAACCGGCCGCTGAAGTCGCTGTCCGACCTGCTCAAGGGCAAGCAGGGCCGGTTCCGTCAGAACCTGCTCGGTAAGCGCGTCGACTACTCGGGCCGTTCGGTCATCATCGTCGGCCCGCAGCTGAAGCTGCACCAGTGCGGTCTGCCCAAGGACATGGCGCTGGAGCTGTTCAAGCCGTTCGTGATGAAGCGGCTGGTCGACCTCAACCACGCGCAGAACATCAAGTCCGCCAAGCGGATGGTGGAGCGGGCCCGCCCGCAGGTGTGGGACGTGCTGGAAGAGGTCATCACCGGGCACCCCGTGCTGCTGAACCGGGCGCCGACGCTGCACCGCCTCGGCATCCAGGCCTTCGAGCCGCAGCTGGTGGAAGGCAAGGCCATCCAGCTGCACCCGCTGGTCTGTGAGGCGTTCAACGCGGACTTCGACGGTGACCAGATGGCGGTGCACCTGCCGCTGTCGGCCGAGGCACAGGCCGAGGCGCGGATCCTGATGCTGTCGGCGAACAACATCCTCTCGCCGGCGTCGGGCCGTCCGCTGGCCATGCCCCGGCTGGACATGGTCACCGGTCTGTTCCACCTGACCCGCGTCGTCGAGGACGCCGAGGGTCACGGGCAGGCGTACTCCTCGCCGGCCGAGGCGATCATGGCCTACGACCGCAAGGCACTGAGCCTGCACGCCCCGATCAAGATCCGGATCAACGACCGGCAGCCGAACAAGGCCGACGCCGCGAAGCTGACCGAGAACGGCTGGGAACCGGGTCAGCCCTGGCTGGCCGAGACCACGCTGGGCCGCGTGCTGTTCAACGACCTGCTGCCGGCGGATTACCCGTTCGTGAACGAGCCGATGCCGAAGAAGCGGCAGGCCGCGATCGTGAACGACCTCGCCGAGCGGTACTCGATGACGCAGGTGGCGCAGGTGCTGGACCGGCTCAAGGACGCCGGCTTCTTCTGGGCGACCCGTTCGGGTGTGACCGTGTCGATCTCCGACGTGGTCGTGCCGCCGGAGAAGAAGGAGATCCTGGACCGCTACGAGGCCAAGGCCGACCAGGTCGAGAAGCGCTACCAGCGTGGTCAGCTCTCGCACGCCGAGCGCAACAACGAGCTGGTCAAGGTGTGGAGCCAGGCCACGGACGACGTCGCCAAGGTCATGGAGGACGCCTTCCCCGAGGACAACCCGATCTCGATGATCGTGAAGTCCGGTGCGGCGGGCAACATGACCCAGGTGCGGTCGCTGGCCGGTATGCGTGGTCTGGTGTCGAACCCGAAGGGTGAGTACATCCCGCGCCCGATCAAGGCGAACTTCCGTGAGGGCCTGTCGGTGGCGGAGTACTTCATCGCCACCCACGGTGCGCGGAAGGGCCTGGCGGACACCGCGCTGCGGACCGCCGACTCGGGTTACCTGACCCGTCGTCTGGTGGACGTGTCGCAGGACGTCATCGTCCGCGAGGTCGACTGTGGCACCAGCCGCGGCATCAACATGGTCATCGGTGAGGACCTCGGTGACGGCAAGATCGTGCGCACCCAGCACGTCGAAACCGCCGCCTACGCCCGCACCCTGGCCGCCGAGGTCACCGACAGCGAGGGCAACGTGCTCCTCAACGCTGGTGACGACCTCGGTGACCCGGCGATCGAGAAGCTGATCACCAGCGGCATCACCAAGGTCAAGGTGCGCAGCGTGCTGACCTGTGAGTCCGCGGTCGGTGTCTGCGCGATGTGCTACGGCCGCTCGATGGCGACCGGCAAGCTGGTGGACGTCGGCGAGGCCGTCGGTATCGTCGCCGCCCAGTCGATCGGTGAGCCGGGTACCCAGCTGACGATGCGTACCTTCCACCAGGGTGGTGTCGCCGGTGACGACATCACCACGGGTCTGCCGCGTGTCACGGAGCTGTTCGAGGCCCGCGTCCCGAAGGGCAAGGCGCCGATCGCCGACGTCGATGGCCGGGTGCGCATCGAGGAGAGCGAGCGGTTCTGGAAGATCACGCTGACCCCGGACGACGGTGGCGAGGAGATCGTCTTCGACAAGCTGTCGAAGCGGCAGCGCCTGGCCAACACGCCGACCGGGCCGCTTCAGGACGGCGACCACGTGTCGGTCGGCCAGCTGCTGCTCGAGGGCACGCCGGACCCGCACGAGGTGCTGCGGGTCATGGGTCCGCGCGAGGCGCAGATGCACCTGGTGGACGAGGTCCAGAAGGTGTACCGGGCGCAGGGTGTGTCGATCCACGACAAGCACATCGAGGTCATCGTCCGGCAGATGCTGCGCCGCGTCACGATCATCGACTCCGGTTCGACCGACTTCCTGCCTGGTGAGCTCCCCGAGCGCACCAAGTTCGAGGCGACGAACCGCGCGTCGGTGGCCGAGGGCGGCGAGCCCGCCTCGGGCCGCCCGGTGCTGATGGGTATCACGAAGGCCTCGCTGACCACGGACTCCTGGCTGTCGGCGGCGTCGTTCCAGGAGACCACGCGAGTGCTGACCGATGCGGCGATCAACGGCCGTAGCGACAAGCTCGTGGGCCTCAAGGAGAACGTGATCATCGGTAAGTTGATCCCGGCCGGTACGGGCATCAACCGGTACCGCAACATCCAGGTGCAGCCGACCGAGGAGGCGCGGGTCGCGGCTTACGCGATTCCGTCCTACGACGACGGTTACTACACGCCGGATGTGTTCGGTACGGGCACCGGTGCCGCCGTCCCGCTGGACGACTACGACTTCGGTCGCGACTTCCGCTGATCGCCCAAGTCAACGGGAAACCCCCGGCTCCCTCGCGGAGCCGGGGGTTTCGCTTTATGGCCTGGCGTAAGGGATCCGGTCGAGGAGACCGAGCAGCACGTCGACGGTCGGCATGAGCGTGCCGGGGTCGATGCGGCTGGGCTCGGTCGCGTAGAGCAGGCCGCCTTCGAAGGTGAGGAGGTGCGGCAGCGTGGCGGCGTGCGTCACGAGGTGCTCGAGGGCCTGCGGGTTGAGCATCCTGGCCGCCGCGCTGAGGTCCGCGCCGAACACGGCGAACTCGTGGTCGGCCGGTGCCGGGAGGCGGGCCCGCAGCCACTGACCCTGCCGTTGCGCCACCGTCACCGGCGCCCTGCCTGCCGCGGCGCCCTGGGTGAGGGGAGTGTCCGGGGCGAGTGGGCGGCCGAGGAAGTCGGTGTGCAGCCGGCGGCAGATCTTGGTGGGCGGCAACTGCGCGGTGAACACCTCGATGCGGTGCTCGTGGTGAGTGCGCCGGTTCGTCGCGTTCTCCTTCACCATGGACGCCTCACTCACCCGCACACGCCACGAGCCGCGCTGGAAGTCCACGGCGAGGTCCCAGCGCGGTCGCCGCACGCGGGCGAGGCGGTTGAGGAGGCCGTACGCGATGTGCTCGAACGGCGGCACCAGCTGGGCCGACGGTGGGGCACCTGCTTCCCGGCCGGCAATCCGCCCGCCCATCGGCGCGACCAGCGCGGCGAGCGCGTCGACCTGCTCGCGGGTCTTCTGGCGGTCTTTGCGTGCCGACCACCAGAACAGCGTGCCGAGTGGAAGAACGAGGATTACGAGCACCGCCAGCGTGATGCGCAGGTAGAAATCGCCCATGTCCAGATGCCCAGATCGCTCTGGATCTCCTCCTCCGGCTGCTCAATGCCGCTCAGTTGCCGATGCTGTCCGGCGGGGCGAATGGTATGCGGTCGCCGAGCTTGAGCCGCGCGTCGGTCGCACCTCACTCCACGGTCAGATGTCCAGGTCGCTCTGGGTCTCTTCCTTGCTCTGGTCCTGGCCGGTGTTGTCGTACTCGCCGGCTTTCTGGCCGCTGCTGATGTTGCGGAGCGGCTTGTCGATGCCGGCGTTCGCGCCCTTGCCGAGGCCGACCTCGGAGACGGCAGTGTCCCTGGTGACGTTCCACAGCGACTTGCCCACGCCGTCCTGCAGGCGGCTGCCCAGCATGCCGTCCTTGCTCCACAGCTTGGTCAGCGGCGACTTGTCGCCCAGGCCCTTGCTGATGTCCGCGAAGACGCTGTTGACCTGCTTGTTCGCCATCGACCGCTGGAAGGCCGTGCGGACGTTGCCGAGCCTGCTGCCGAGGTTGCGCAGGAACTGCATGATCTTGTCGAGGAACTCGCGCAGCTTCGCGATGATGCGCGACACCCGGCTGCCGGTCTGCGCGGCGCGCACACCCGTCGCCGCACCGGCGGCCGCGGTGGAGGCGCCGAAGCTGGGCACGGCGGCGGCCAGCGCCGGGATCCAGATCATGATCAACCACGTGATGAGCTCGGTGAGGATCGCCTTGATGAAGTCCTCGATGACGGTCATGATCATGCTGGATATCTGCAGCATCTGCGCGAGTTCACCGGCCTGACCGGCCACACCGTCGATGCCGTTGCCGAACTCGCCGAGCTTGGTGCTCGCCGCCTCGGCCGCGGGGCCACCCCAGCTCGTCACCGATTCGCCCAGTTCCTTGTCGAACTGGGCGCCGAGGTCGGCGATGCCCTTGCCGATCGCGTTGAAGTTCTCCGCTGCCTGCGACAACGCGGGCCCGTCGCCGCTGACGAAGTGGATCGCGTCCTCGAGCGGTTGCACGACGCTGATGAGGAAGTTCAGGCCCTGCCCGACGAGCCAGCCGATCGGGTCCGTCGCGATACCCAGCGCACTGGTGCCGACCGCGCCAAGGAGCCCGGCGCCCTCGGAGGCCAGGTTGGACACCTCGGATCCGTCCGCGCCGTCGCTGAACTTGCCCGCCGCGTCCTTGGTCTTGAGGTAGTTGCCGTAGAAGGGGACGGCCTCCGCCATTTTCTGGCTGGTGTCCTTCTCGCCGGTGGTGATCTCGACGCCGCCGGCCTTCGTCTTCTCCTCGCTCATGCCCCGCCCCCTTACTGGTTGTCGATCTCGACCTTGAGGCCGCCGAGGAGTTCCTTCACGGCGTCGTCGGCATCGTCGTAGCCCTGGGCGGCGTTGCGGAACTTGTCGGAGCCGGACTGCAGCCCCTCCTGCAGATCGCCGAAGAGCTCCTTGAGGTCGCCGAGCAGCTGCGTGTAGTTGTCCTTGACGAACAGCCCGACCACGCCCCAGGACTTGTCACCCACATCGGCCTTGTCGACCAGCCCGCCGATCTGACTCGCGGTGCCGCGGTACCCGTCGAGCTTGCCGGCGTACTGCCGGAGCTCCTCGGAGTTGACGTCAAAGCCCATTGTGGTGTCCTCCTCGTCGCGCTTTTCCGGTTTCGACCATTCTGCGGGCGAATCGGTTCCGGACAAACCACCAATACCTGCCCTGTGGAGGCGTGGTGAAGGCGATGGGTAGCGTGTCGAGCAGTTCACACGAAGCGGAACGAGGAGGGCGTTGTGAACGTGGACGAGAACACGCAGGAGCAGGAGACGAAGTCATCGGGACGGCACGCCGCACCCGAGGGGGCGCCGCGGCACCCGGCGATCGACCTGTCCAGGGACCCGAACCCCGGCAAACCGGACCACGCAAAGCCGGACGACGAATAGACCAGCTTGACCCAGGGCCCTGGACCGTGTCGGTTCAGGGCCCTGCTGTTTGCCGGTCCTCGGTGTCGGAAGCCCGCTTCTCCCGCATGGCGAACGCCATCAGGACGCCGCCCACAACGATGCCGAACCCGCCGGCCCCGACGAGCCACCACGCCGCCGAGTCGTCCTCGATCATGATCGTGGGCCAGAGCCGGGAGATCGTGACGGCAATGGTGGCGCCCTCCGCGGGCTGGGGGTGGACCGACAACCAGATCGAGTCGTCGACGTGCACGCTCTTGCCGTCGAGCACGTAGTCACCGTCCACCGAGGTGAAGTGCACGTGGTTGCCGGTACGGATGAACCGGTCGACGTCGGTGACGTGCAGTTCGACCGGCTGCGCGAGACCCGTGAGGTGGATCAGTCCGTCAGCGGCCACCTTCGCGCCCGGGACCAGGCACACCACGGCGAACGCACCCACGAGCACCGCGGTCCAGATCGGTCCCTGGCCGCGGCGCCGGCGCATGCGGCCGAGCACCTGGCCGGTGTAGATCACCACGAACGGCACGAACACGAACAGGAAGACGAACATGAAGATGCCGCCGACCAGGCCACCGGACAGCGAGGCGGGCAGCAGCCACGACGTGGTGACGACGGTGGTGACGACCCCGGCCGCGACCCGCAGTGCCACCCCGATCCGGCGGCGCGGCAGCGTTTCGGCGCGGGCGAGCCGGATGCCGGCGGACAGCAGCACGATGGCCAGCACATAGCCGATCACGGCGACCAGGAAATGGTCGAGCACGCTCATCGATGATCCTTCGCGTAGTCCCAGGTGCGTGGGGGTAAGGCCCGGAGGAAGGCGATGAGCCTGGCCACGTCGGGGAGTACCTCCTGTTGTCCCTCGAGCCGCTCGCCACGCACATCTGCCCGCGCCGTGCCATGTTCTAGCACGGTCTCCGAGAACTCGCCCTTGATCCGGTGCTGGTAGATGAGCTCGGCGACCTCCTCGTCCACCACCATGCGCGCGAAGTGCTCGTCCGCGGTCGCGAGGAGGAATTTCCGCCGGCCGGGCGGCTGGATCGCGATGAGCCTGCGTGGTGGCCGGAGAAACTCGAAATGCTGCGGCTCCATCCAGAGCTCCGGGCAGTTCGGTATTCGTACCTGGACCTTGACGCAGAACCCCTTGTGAAGGTTCTCCTCATAAAGGAGAACGTCGTAGCCGGAGCGCTGGAACTCGACCGCGTACGAATAGTGCGTGTACGGCGAATCCGGCCGGTGGAAAGGGAAATAGCCGAACGAGGGACGAACTGGCGAGTCCTCGAAGTATTCGGAGCCACCAACCTGCCGGACGAACGCCGTCCGGGCGGCGGCGAGCTTTCGGCGCGCCCTGAGGTCGAACATCCTGACGGTCAGCAGGACAAGGGGGAGGCCGACGATGAACAGCAGGGCGAAAAGGTAGTCCGAGGCGGTAGTCCGCTCAAGTATCGAGGTCATCGCGGATTTTCTCGTCGGAGGTGTCTTCGCCAGTGGTGGTCGAGCACGCTCATCGATGATCCTTCGCGTATTCCCAGGTGCGTTGGGGTAAGGCCCGGAGGAAGGCGATGAGCTCGTCGGTGGCGGGCAGCACGCCCCGCCCGTCCAGGCGGTCGGCGGGCACCGGCGTCCGGGCTATGCCGTTTTCCAGCACAGTTTCCAAGACATGGCCCTTGAGCCGGTTGTGGATGATCTCTGCGACGTTCTCGTTGAACAACATGCGTGCGAAGCGCTCATTGGAGGTGGCGAAGAGGAAGCTGGGACCTGCCGGCAAGCTGAGCGGGATGAGCTCGTCGGGCGGGCCGACCATGCCGAAGCCACGCTGTTTCATCCACAGCGTCGGGCACGGTGGTATTCGTATCTGGATTTCGACGGTGTAGCGGTATTTGTACTCCCGATGCTTGCCCAGATCCTGCTCGACCGCGAGAACGTCATAGCCGGAGCGGGAGAACTGCACTGCGTAGGAGTACGGAGTTTTCTGGTCGCCAGGCTTCGCGTCGGGGAAGAAGCCGAAACTGGGTCGCGCGGCCGTGTTCGGGAGATACTCGATTCCGCCGACCTCCTGGAGGAACGCGGTCCGTGCTTGGGCGAGTTTGCGCTCAAACCGCTTGCCGTACCAGGTGGCGAACCCCACGATCGCGGCGAACCCGACCACCGGGCCGAGGGCGACATATACACTGGTGATGCCGCTTTTCTCAGATAGTAAAGTCATCGCGGATATCGTCATTGGATTCCTCGCCGGTCGACCCGTAGTTTCTGAAGTCGTTGGCGTCTTTTCCGTACTCGGCGACTTTCTTCGCGATATCGCTGTAGAACTTGAAGTCCCTTTCCTTGACGCTGTCGACTCCGATAGCCTCTTCGGCGGCCTTCTTGCCTGCCGCGCCGAGCGTGTCGCGGAAGGCTTCGTTGCTCCAGGCCTCGCCAATGTTCATGGTGCCGTCGGCCCTAACGACGCCCCTCGCCTCGGCTTCGGCGGTTCGGTTGCCGAAGGCGCCATCACTGCCTCTCAGCGTCTTGACAAATCCCTGCTGCCGCGTATTCGAGGCCTTCTGCCCGACTTCCTCCATGAACTTGCCCAGCTTCGTGCCCGCGAGTTTCTCCTGCAGCTTCCGCAACCACTCGAGGACCTTCTGCAGGATCTCCCGCAGCTTGTTGACCTTGCCGGTGGTCTTCGCGGCCGTGGTGCCGACGCGCACGCCCGTCGCGGTGCCGGCGGCCGCCGTGGAGGCGCCGAAGGTCGGGGCGGCCGCCGCCAGCGCCGGGATCCAGATGATGATCAGCCAGGTGATGAGCTCGGTGAGGATGGCCTTGATCAGCTCCTCGATGAACTCCATCAGCATGCTCGAGATCTGCAGCAACTGCGCGATGTCACCAGCCTTGGCCGCGACGCCGTTGATGCCGTTCGCGAATTCCGCGAGCCGTTGCTTCGCCGCCTTCGAAGCCTCGCCGCCCCACTGGGCGAGCGCCTCGTCCGCGACGCGCACGAAATCGGTCGCCATCGAACTCATGCCTTCGCCGATGTTGCTGAAGTTCTCGGCCGCGGTCGACAATGCGGGGCCGTCGCCGCTGACGAGGTGGATCGCGTCCTGAATGGGCTGCACGACGCTCAACAGGAAATCCAGCCCCTGCCCGACGAGCCAGCCCAGCGGGTCCGACGCGATCTCCATGATCGTGTCGCCGCTCGAGGCGATGAAACCCGTGACGTCGGTGGCGATGGTGCTCACCCCGGCCGCCAGATCCCCGCCGTCGGACTCCGTCAGTTTCGACGCGACGGAAATGGTGTCCTTCGCCAATCCCACCGCGTCGCCGACGATCGGCAGGTCATCGACGAGATTGTCCGTGTTGATGAACGAGTCCGCGTCCGGCGACTCGATCTCGACGTCCTTGGTGGCGTCCTCGACCTCGGCCACGTCATTCCCCCGCCGGTGCGTCGTTGATTTCGTCCAGGATCTCGGTCAGCATTCGCCCGAATTCGCTGTCGGCATCCTGGTAACCGTCGGCCGCTGTCTTGACCTTCTCCGCGATCGAATCGAGCCCGTCCGCCATTTTGCCGAGCAATTCCCGCAGTGTCGCGAGCGAATTCGTGTATTGGGACTTCGTGGCGAGACCGATCAGCCCCCACGATTTGTCACCCACGTCCGTCTGGCTGACGAACTCACCGAACTTCGCCGTCTGTTCCCGGTAACTGCCGATATTGCCGGCGTAATCCCGCAAGGCGGCTACGTCGACCTCGTGTCCACCCATCCGTTGTCCCCCTCAACAGTTGTCAACCGATCCAGCGAACGGAACAAGCGCCGCCGGTTCATGTGCCCGAACCAGCTGATCGAGCGCATTCCGTGCCCCTCCTGCGGCACGTCCTTCGCCACGCGCAGTTTGCGGTTGCGGACCCACTCCACGAAATCCGGATAGAACGCCATCGGATCCCCGTTCACCACCGTGCCCCGGCGTCCCGCGTTGAAATTGCCGAACGGGCGGTCGGAGACGGCCGCGGTGATCACGGTGTAGTACCAGACGCGTTTCCTGGGCAGCTCCCCGGGAATCTGCCTGCGCCAGTGCGTCACGGCCACCTCGACGCCATGCACCGGACAGCCCCGATACGTCCCGACGAACTCGCACAACATGCCCGGCAGGGGAGTCTCCCAGCCCTGACTGCCGTCACCCGCCAAGTCGCCGCTGTGCTCCCGCGGCATCAACGCGCCGCGCGCACGCCAGCCGCGCCGCCGGCCGATCGAGGGCAGCACGAAAAGCCGGAACAGGACCGGGTACACCATCGCGCAGCACACCCACACCAGAATCACGCCGATCACGATCACGCTCGTGATGGAGCTGGCGTCCCACGTCAGCACCCTAGAAGTCCAGCTTCTCTTCGGTGTCCGCGGTGGAGCCTTCCTCGCCGGTGCCGTCCGCCTCGACCGCCTTGCTGACCTGGTCGAAGTACTCCGGCACCTTGGAGGGCTTGACCTGATCCTTGGCGGTCTCCCCGAGGGTGTCCTTCAGCGACGTGCCAAGGCCTTGGGTGACCCGCTCGCCGACCATGCCGTCCGTGCCGGCGAGCCGCCTGCCGAGAGTCGCCTGGCCGCGCGCGATGTCCTTGTCGGCGAGGTTTGCCTGCAGCTTCTTGGTGTCCATGACCCGGCTCATGTTGGTGCGCAGGTCCTTCATGAAGCTCTTCAGGTTCGACAGCACGTCGCGGATCTTGTTCAGCAGCTGCTGCAGCTTGCTGACCTGGCGGGTCGCCCGCGAACCGGTCTGCGCCGCGCGGACCCCGGTGGCCGCGCCGGCCGCGGCCGTGGAGGCGCCGCAGCTGGGCACCGCGGCCGCCAGCGCGGGGATCCAGATCATGATCAGCCAGGTGATCAGCTCGGTCAGCAGCGCCTTGATGAACTCCTCGATGACCGTCATGATCATGCTCGAGATCTGCAGCAGCCGCGAGATGTCGCCCGCCTTGCCCGCGACCTGCGCGATGCCGCCGGCGAACTGGCCGAGCTTGTCCGCGGCGGTCTCGGCGGCCTGACCGTCCCATTTGGCCAGCGCTTCCTGGGCGTGCTGGCCGAACTGCTCGCCGAAGTCGGAAATGCCCTGGCCGATGTTGCTGAAGTTGTCCGCCGCGGTGGACAGCGCGTCGCCGTCGCCGCTGACGAAGTGGATGGCGTCCTGCAGCGGCTGGCAGATGGCGATCAGGAAGTCCAGGCCCTGGCCGACCAGCCAGCCGATCGGATCGGAGGCGATGTCGGCGACGCCCATGCAGTCCTGCACGAAGCCGCTGCCCTCGGCCGCGACGCCGCGCACCTCATCGAAGCTGACGCTGCCGTCCTCGAGCGCATCCGCCCCGGCCTTGAAGACCTTCGTCGCGTTGCCGGCGAAGGGAATGGCCTCGACGACCTCCTCGCCGTAGCTTTTCTCGCCCTCGACCTGGATAGATCCCAACGGGTCCGACACGGCTGCCCCCTCAGGCGTTCAGATCACGGACAACGACATCGTCGAGCTGCTTGACGATGTCGGACAGGCTTTGTTTGTGCTGGTCGTCCTGCTCCTGGTAGGCCTTGGCGGCGCTGCCGATCTTCTCCGACGCCGAGCCGAGGCCGTCCTCCATCTCCTTCAGCAGGTCCTTGAGGTCGCCCAGCATGTCCGTGTACTTGTGCTTCACGAACAGCCCGACGATGCCCCAGGACTCGTCGCCGACGTCGGCCTCGTCCACCTTGCCGGTGACCTGCGCGACCGACTCCTTGTTGCTCTTGAGGTCCTCGGAGTACTTGGTGAGCGCCGCGATGTCGACCGCGTAGCCGTCCTGGGCCCCCATCAGTTGTCCTCGTCGTTGTAGAGATTGAGGTAGTTCCCGTCGTCGCGGCGCGGCTGCGGACGCTGCGGCGGGGGCGTCTGCTGCTGGTCACGGCGGAGGAAGTTCTCCTGCGAGAAGTCGTCCGGCTCCTCCTGCGCCGGCCGCCGCGGCGGGGCGGGCCTGCGGACCGGTCCGGACGGCGGGGCCGGCGGCATCGGCGGACGGGGGCCGGGACCGCCGGCGGGTGGCATCGGCGGGCGAGGGCCCGGAGCCGGCGGCGGGGGAGCCATCGGCGGCGGGCCTGCCGGCGGCTGGTTGTCCTGCTGCTCCATCGTGGCGCGCAGGTCCTCCGGCGTGGTGCCGAACAGCTGGGCCTGCGTCTGGAGCACCTGGTCGGTGAGGTGCATGTCCTCGCCGACCGCGCTCTCCACGATGCCGGCCTGCTTGCGGGCGGCCTCGGCGACGGCCTGGCGCACCGTGTTCATCAGCGCCGCGGACAGCGCCTGCGGTGACTGCCGCATCGCGAGATCGGTGAGGCGGATGTCCTTGATCGCGCCCGATGGGCCCGCGACCACGGTGACCGAACGGTCGGGGGAGACGGCGACCGCCTCCAGCTCCGCCA
>Ga0164243_10011372_pt1 | contig 12700 bp, 10 predicted proteins | sample OricompcompostOP_FD_108781 | JGI IMG/M metagenome (GOLD analysis project Ga0164243, IMG submission 108781) | Organic Plus compost microbial communities from Emeryville, California, USA - Original compost - Organic plus compost (OP) | ecosystem: Engineered > Solid waste > Mixed feedstock >...
CGTCCCCTCGAAGGTGATCGCGAAGTGGTCGAGCGGCAGCCCCTCGGAGCCCTCGAAGTGGAACCACTTGCCGGTCTCCTCCTCCAGCTGGCGGAGGATGCGGGCGCCGTTGCCGGTGAAGACCGCGCCGACGCGCGGGTTGATCTGCAGCAGCAGCGCCTCGGCCTCGTGCTCCTTGGCGATGTCGCGCAGTCTGCGCTCGAAGTCGATCGCGATCGTCTCCTCCGAGCGGATCACGCCCTCGCCGCCGCAGGTCGGGCAGTGGCGAGTCATGATCTCGCGCACGCCCTCGGTGACGTTCTGGCGCGTCATCTCGACGAGGCCGAGCGGCGAGATCTCGACGACGAACGTCTTCGTGCGGTCCTCGTCGAGCGCCTTGCGCAGCGTCTTGAGCACCGCGTCGCGGTTGCGCGCGCGGGCCATGTCGATGAAGTCGATCACGATGATGCCGCCGATGTCGCGCAGGCGCAGCTGGCGGACGGCCTCCTCGGCCGCCTCCAGGTTCGTTCTCGTGATCGTGTCCTCCAGCCGCGCCCCTCTGCCGCGACCGATGAACGAGCCGGTGTTGACGTCGATGACCGTCAGCGCCTCGGCGTAGTCGATGATCAGGTAGCCGCCGCTGGGCAGGTCGACGCGTCTGGTCAGCGTCCCCTCGATCTCTCTCTCGACGCCGTAGCGCTCGAACAGCGGCGCCGGCTCCTCCCACAGCTCGACGCGGTCGACCAGCTCCGGCGCGGTGCGCGTGAAGAAGGAGACGAGCCGCTGGTGCTGCTTGGCGTCGTCGACGACGGCGCGCTCGAAGTGCTCGGAGAAGACGTCGCGCACGACGCGGACCGAGAGGTCGGCCTCCTGGAAGACGAGGTCGGGCGCCTGCGTGTCGGCGACGCGTCTCTCCAGCACCTCGTTGAGCTTGAAGAGGTACTGCAGCTCGCGCTCGAAGTCCTCGCGTCTGGCGCCGTAGGCGGCCGTGCGGATGATCGCGCCGCCGCCGCGCAGGTCGAGTCTCGCCGCCTCCTTGCGGAGCCGGTCGCGCTCCTTGTCGGGAAGCCGCCTGGAGACGCCGACGCCCTCGCCCTGCGGCGTGTAGACCATGTAGCGGCCCGGGATCGTCAGCTCCATCGAGAGCCGCGCGCCCTTCGTCTTGAGCGGGTCCTTGACGACCTGGACGACGACCTCCTGCCCGGGTCTGAGCAGGTCGTGGATCTTCTGGCCGTCTCTGCCGCCGCGGCCGCGCTTGGCGACCTCGACGCCCGGCAGCACGATCTCGTCGACGTGCAGGAAGCCGTTCTTCTCCAGGCCGATGTCGACGAAGGCGGCCTCGAGGCCGGCGAGGACGTTGTCGACCTTGCCCTTGTAGATGTTGCCGACGATCGAGCGGGCGCCGCGGCGCTCCAGGTACAGCTCCGCGACGCGGTAGCCGGCGGCGGGGTTGGCCGGCTTGCGGCGGCGACGGCTCGATCTGGTCGGGGCGGCGACGTCACCGGTCGCCTCGAGCAGCGCCACGCGGGTCTCTCCCCGGTCGACGCTGACAAGCACTTGCTTCTTCACGATTGGGTCATTCCCTCATGAAAGGACGAGCCCGCGGCCCTTCGATCCTTGTGCGATCCGCGCTTGGATGTGGATCGACTGGAGAAGGCCGAGAGCGATGAATGTTGTCAAGTAGGAGGCGCCGCCGAAGCTCATCAGCGGGAGCGTGACGCCGGTGATCGGCATGATCCCGATCGTCATCCCGACGTTCACGAGAAGCTGGTACATCAGCATCGCGAGGATTCCTGCCGCGATCAGCGTCCCGAACAGGTTCTTCGCCATCGTCAGCAGCCGCAGCGTGCGCCAGATCAGCAGCGCGTAGAGCGACAGCACGACGGCCGCCCCCGCGAAGCCCCAGCGCTCGCCGACGACGCTGAAGATGAAGTCGGTGTGGTGCTCGGGCAGGAAGTTGAGTCCCGTCTGCGTCGCTCTGTCGAGGCCGCGGCCGGTCTTCTCCCCGGAGCCGATCGCGATCTTCGACTGGTTCAGCTGGTAGGTCGACTCGTTGAGGCTCTCGTTCGGGTTCAGGAACCCGGTCAGGCGGTCGACCTGGTACGGCTTGAGCACGTCGACCCCGACCGCCGGCGCGACCCCCAGCACGAGCACGAGCGAGACCGCGAAGAGCGCGATCAGCCCCGCGATGTGGCGCCCCGGCGAGCCGGCGATGAACAGCATCGTCAGCGCCGCGACGACGTAGACGGAGGCCGAGCCGAGGTCGGGCTGCAGCATCACGAGCGCCGCCGGCGCGAGCGCCAGCAGCATCAGCCGCGCCGTCGTCTCGCGTTCGCCGAGGCGGCGGTAGCGGTCGACGATGAAGCCGGCGAGCGCCACGATCAGCAGCACCTTGCCGAGCTCCGACGGCTGGAATCTGAAGAACGGCAGCGCGATCCAGCTGCGCGCGCCGCGCGTCGCCGCCGCCAGCAGCAGCGGCAGGATGTTGAGCGCGATCATCAGCCCGTAGATGCCGATCTTGAACTCGCGCAGGCGCGAGTAGTCGAAGCGGCTGATCACGATCATCAGGATCGCGCCGACGACCGCGTACATGATCTGGCGGTGGGCGTAGAAGTTCGGGTCGCCGGGGATGTCGGTGCGCGTCGAGCCGCCGATCGCGATCACCGAGATCACGACCAGGCCGAGCGCCGCCAGCAGCAGCAGCGGGTCGAACAGCAGCCGCCGGCCCGACCCGCCGCGGGTCGTGCGCTCGACGCTGCGCTGTATCGGGGTCGCGCTCAATACGACGCCGATCTGCCCGAGACGGCCTCGCCGGGGTTGCCGTAGAACCACTGCGAGAGGATCTGCCGCACCGCCGGCGCCGCCGCCTGCGCGCCGAAGCCGCCGTTCTCGATCACGGCCGCGACGACGATCGGCCGCTCGGCGTCGGGGACGTAGGCGACGTACCACGACTGGTCCGGTCTGCCGGTGATCTGGGCGGTGCCGGTCTTGCCGTAGACCGGTCTGCCGAAGCCCTGGAAGACGTCGACCGAGGTGCCGCCGGACTGCGAGGTCGAGTCGAGCAGGCCCTGGCGGATCGTGTCGATGTCGGGGATGTCGATTCTGCGCACCGGCTTGGGCGATATCCGCTGCTGGATGCGGCCGTCCTCGTCGAGCACCGAGAGGCCGATGTGCGGCCGCACGATCGTGCCGTCGTTCTCGATCGCCGCGTAGGCGACGGCGAGCTGCAGCGGCGAGGCGAGGAAGTCGCCCTGGCCGATCGCGAGCGAGACGTTGTCGCCCGAGGACCAGGGACGGTCGTCGGCGATGAAGCAGTTGGCGACTCTTCTCTCTCTGCGGCACTGCTGCTCGAGCTTCCAGCGGCCCTTGCGCCAGGCCGGGTCCGGCACGGTGCCGCTCATCTCGCCGCCGAGGTCGATCCCCGTCGGCTCGCCGAAGCCGAAGGCGCGCGCCCATCTCTGCAGCTCGCCGCCTCTCGGCTTGGTCGAGTTGAGCCGCGCGCCGAGGTCGTAGAAGTAGGTGTCGACCGAGACCGCCAGCGCCTGCTGGAGGTTGACCGAGCCGAATATCGCCCCGCCGGCGTTTCTGCGTCTCTGGCCGCCGTCGGCCGAGGTCCACACGCCGGTGTCGTTGTAGAAGGTCCCGGGCGTCGTGATGCCGGCGTCGAGCGCGGCGGCGGCGGTCACCACCTTGAAGGTCGAGCCGATCGCGAAGCCGCCCTGCATCGCGCGGTTGAAGAGCGGGTCGTTGGCGTCCTCGCCGTACTTGCGTCTGAAGACCCTGTCCGGGATCGGTCTGGTGAAGTCGTTCGGGTCGAAGGTCGGGTTGGAGCCCATCGCGAGCACCTCGCCGTTGCGCGGGTCGAGCGCGACGAAGGCGCCGCCGTCGGCGGGGTTGCCGTTCGCCTGCGCCAGCCCGATGCCGGTCGCCAGCGCCTGCTGGCCGACGCGCTGCAGTCTCGCGTCGATCGACAGCTGCACGTCGCTGCCCTTGATCGGCGCGACCTCTCTCAGCTTTCTCTTCGGCCGGCCCTGCGCGTCGACCTCGACCCGCTGCGCGCCGTTGGTCCCGCGCAGGTACTTGTCGTAGGTGTACTCGAGCCCCTGCTTGCCGACGATCGAGCCGCCCTTGACGCCTCTGAAGTTGGGATCTCTGAGGCCGTTCTCGTCGATCTGGCCGACGGTCCCGAAGAGGTGCGCGCCGACCGTCTTGTACGGGTACTCGCGCAGCCACGCGTTCTGTATGTCGACGCCGGGGAACTGGCTGGCGCGCTCGGCGAGGTAGGAGTAGACCGGCCGCGAGGCGTCGGGCTCGACGACGACGTCGGCGTACGGGGTCACGGCCGACTGCTCGTCGATCGTGCACTCGAGCGGCATTCTCATGAATCTTCTTCTGCCGAGCATGCATCTCTCGGGTCTGACCGGATCGCCGAGCACGCGGCTCAGTCTCGTCAGCAGCGCCTTGCGCTCGCTCTCGTCCTCGGGCAGCTGCTGCGGCGCGACGGTGACCGCGACGGCGTTGCGGTTCTCGACCAGCACGGCGCCGTTGCGGTCGAGCATCTCCCCGCGCGGCGCCTGCACCGTCACGTCGCGGACGCGGTTGCTCGACGCCTGCGCCAGGTACTGGTCGCCCGAGAGCACCTGCAGGAACCAGAGGCGGAAGAAGATGATCGCGAAGATCGCCAGCGCGATCCCGCCGAGGATCGCCACGCGCATCGCCAGCTGCGGCGACAGCTGACCGCCCGGACGCTGATCGGAGGGATCGATCATCGGCTCCCCTGCGACGGTCGGGACAGCGGCGAGAGGCCGCCGGTCGTGTAGGCGCGGCGGCGGCGCCGGCGCGGGTCGTCGGGCAGCGCGCCCTCGACGATCCGGCGCACGAGCGCGTGGACCGGCAGCGCGAACAGCGCGCCGAGCAGGATCGCGACGACGACCTGGCGCAGCAGCAGCCAGCTGACCGGCGCGTCGACGCCGAGCAGGAACTGCAGCAGCGCGAAGCCGACGGTCGCGATCGCGGTCGCGGCGGCGCCGACGAAGACCGGCACGAGCCCGTGAGCGGGGTCGCGCAGCTCGCGCAGGCGGCCGGCGGCGTAGCCGATCAGGATGTACAGCAGCGAGGTGACGCCGAGCGTCTGCACCAGCGCGAGGTCGACGAAGAGGCCGACCGCGAAGCCGAAGACGGCCCCCGGCAGCGAGCCGGCCAGCAGGCCGACGGAGGCGACAAGCAGCGGCGCCAGGTCGATCGAGACGCCGAAGATCGTCACCTGCGAGACGGCGGCGATCTGCACGATCACCGCGACGAAGCCGAGCGCCGCGAGCCGCAGCGGGAGCTGCCAGTTGGTCTCGCTCATGGGCCGGTCTGGGCGCGCGCGCCGTCGGCGTCGTCGCCGCCCGTCAGCACCTGCACGAAGTCGAGGTGGCGGAGGTCGGCGATCGGCGACAGGTGGATGCGGTTGTTGGAGGCCAGCTCCTCGGCGTCGACTCTCGTCACGGTGCCGATCGGGATCTTCGGCGGGTAGGGCGACTCGAGCCGGTCGGAGATCGAGCCGGCGGTGACGACGACGTCGCCGACTCTCGCCGTCGCTCTGCGCGGCAGCTGGCTCATCTGCAGGTCGAGCGGGTCGCCGAGCGACGGCTTCACGAGGCCGAGGTCCTGACTCGCCAGCAGACGGCCGCTGACGTAGCTTCTCTGGTCGGTGATCAGCGTCACGATCGAGGTGTTCCCCGCCGCGGTGCTGACGTGGCCGACGAGGCCGCTGCCGGAGATCACCGCGTCGCCGACGTGGACGCCGGCGCCGGTGCCGGCGTCGATCCCGATCGTGTCTCTGAAGAGGTTGTTCGGGTTGCGGAAGGTGACGCGCGCGGTGACCGGCGTGTAGGCGTCGACGTCGTAGCTGCTGCGCATGTTGACGAGGCCGCGCAGCTGTCTGTTCTCGGCGATCGCGGCCTGGTAGTCGACGACCTGTCTGAGCAGGCGGTCGCGCTGCGCTCTGAGCTGGTCGCGCTCCTTCTTGGCGTCCATCGTGTCGCCGAACCAGCCGAACAGGTCGCGGGCCGGCTTGAGCGCGCGCGAGGCGCCCTCCTGTATCGGCGACAGCACCGCGATCACCCCACGCTGCACCGAGTGGAGCGGGCTCCCCTCGTCCTCGCCGAAGTAGATCGTCAGCAGGAACAGGGAGACCACGACGAGCACGATGAGCGTGACTCGTCGGCGGCGAACTTGTCTGTCATACACGGGTCGCGTGTCTCCAAGGGGGTTGAAGCTCCTGCGCGGCTGGCCATCTAGTAGCGCCGGCGCCGGTTGTTCTTCGAATTCTTGTGCGAGCGGTGGATGGCTTCGAACTCCTCCAGCGAGCGGCCCGATCCGACCGCGACGCAGGTGAGCGGGGACTCGGCCAGGTGGGCCGGCATCTGCGTCTCGTGGCGCAGCCGCTCGTCGAGGCCCTGCAGCAGCGCTCCGCCGCCGGCCAGCATGATGCCGCGATCCATGATGTCGGATGCGAGCTCGGGAGGGGTGCGGTCGAGCGTCTCCTTGACCGCGTCGATGATCTGCGAGATCGGCTCCTCGAGCGCCGCGCGGATCTCCTCGCTGGTCAGCACCACCGTCTTCGGCAGGCCGGAGACCATGTCGCGGCCGCGGATCTCGGCCTGCACCTCCTCCTCCATCTCGAAGGCGGAGCCGATCTCCAGCTTCACTTCCTCGGCCGTCTGCTGGCCGATCAGCAGCTTGTACTCGCGCTTGACGTAGTTGATGATCGCCTCGTCGAGCTCGTCGCCGCCGACGCGGATCGACTGCGAGACGACGATGCCGCCGAGCGAGATGACGGCGACCTCGGAGGTGCCGCCGCCGATGTCGACGACCATCGAGCCGGTCGGCTCGCCGACCGGCAGGCCGGCGCCGATCGCGGCCGCCATCGGCTCCTCGATCAGGTAGGCCTGGCGCGCGCCGGCCGACAGGCAGGCCTCCTCGACGGCGCGCTTCTCGACCCCGGTCACGCCCGACGGGACGCAGACGACCACCCTCGGGTGCGCCCAGCGGTTCTGGTGCACCTTCTGGATGAAGTGGCGCAGCATCTCCTCCGTCACCTCGAAGTCGGCGATGACGCCGTCCTTCAGCGGGCGGATCGCGGAGATCGTGCCGGGGGTGCGGCCGAGCATCCGCTTCGCCTCGATCCCGACCGCGTGCACCTCGCCCGAGCGCGAGTCGACGGCGACCACCGACGGCTCCGACAGCACGATGCCGCGGCCGCGCACGTAGACGAGGGTGTTGGCGGTGCCGAGGTCGACGGCCATGTCGCGGCCGCCGAACCCGGTCAAGTAGCTGAAGATGCCCATGCGGTAAGGAGGGGGAAGTCAGACGAGGGGCGCCTGGGTGCGCCGGATCCCGGCGTCCGGCCGCGGGGCCCCGTCCCGGCCGGGAGTGTAGCGGACGTGTGATCCCGGCTCGCGGCGTCCGCATGCCGTGTTTGGCACGAAGACGCTGCAAATCACAGCTTCAGACTGCTTCCTGCAAGAGCGCTGGCAGCAGCTCCAGCAACGCGGCGACCGGAAGGCCGACGACGTTGAGGTAGTCGCCCTCGATCGCGGCGACCAGCGCCGCCCCGCGCTCCTGGATCGCGTAGCCGCCGGCGCGCCCCTCCCACTCGCCGGTCGCGACGTACCAGTCGAGCGTCGCGTCGTCGAGCTGGCGGAAGCGGACGCGCGTCTGCGCGAGCGCCGTGCGGGGCGCCGCGGCGGCGCCGTCGGCGCCGGGCTCGGCGACCGCCAGGCCGCTGAGCACGAGGTGGTCGCGGCCGGCGAGCGCCGCGAGCGTGCGGCGCGCGTGCGCCGCGTCAGCCGGCTTGCCGTGGATCTCGCCGTCGATCACGACGATCGTGTCGACGCCGAGGACGTGCCACTCGCCTCGCGACGAATCGTCGCCGGCAGGCTCGGCGGCCAACTGCGAGGCGACTGCCATAGCCTTGCGGAGCGCGTTCTCGACCGCGACGACGGCGGGGTCGCCGGCGGTCAGCTCCTCGACGTCAGCGGGGCGCACCGCGAACGGCACGCCCAGCTGCGTCAGGATCGCTCTCCGCTGCGGAGAGCGGGATGCGAGCAGCAGCCTCAGGGCTGAGGCCCTAGCCCAGGTTCGGGAAGAAGATCGCGGCCTCGCGGGCGGCCGATTCGTCGGAGTCGGAGCCGTGGACGAGGTTCTGGCCGACCTCGGTCGCGAAGTCGCCGCGGATCGAGCCGGTCGCGGCCTCGAGCGGGTTGGTCGCGCCGATCACCTGGCGGGCGGCCTTGACGGCGTCGTTGCCCTCCAGCACGGCGGCGACGAGCGGACCCGAGGTGATGAAGTCGACCAGCTCGCCGAAGAAGGGGCGCTCCTTGTGCTCGGCGTAGTGCGTCTCGGCGGTCTCGCGGGTCAGCGTCTGCTTCTCCAGCGCGACGATCGAGAGGCCCTTGCGCTCGAAGCGGGCGAGGATCTCGCCGGTCAGGCCGCGGGCGAAGGCGTCCGGCTTGACCAGGATCAGGGTCCGGCTCATTGGAAGAAAGGCTCCTTGGGTTTTCGGTGCGGGAGGGTGCTGCTACTGCGTCGGCTCGGCGATGTCCTCGACGCGCCGGCGCCGCGTGCGCCGCGGTGCGGCGGCGGTCGCCTCGACCTCGGTCTCGCAATAGGGGCAGACCTTCCACATCGGGTCGAGCGGCTTGCCGCAGCTGCGGCAGGGGTCCTTCAGCTTGCGCATGCAGTTGGGACAGCGCAGGAAGTCCTTCTCGACCTCGAAGTCGCAGTGCGGGCAGAGGTGGTAGCCCAGCTGCGCCAGGCGGGCCTCCGCGGCCTGCATCTCCAGTTCGCGCTCGCGCACGTCGTCGAGGTACTCCGGCGGGCGCACGATCATGTAGACGAGCGTCCCGACGAGCGGGAACAGCGACGCGGCCGTGGCGCAGCCGATCAGCATCGGATCCTCGATCCGCCGCCGGGCGTCAGCGAACGTCCAGTAGATCAGGGCGATCCAGAGGACGACCAGGAAGAGGAGCACGAGGTTGACGGCCAGGTTGAGGCTGTCGTTCTCGATGCCGAAGATTGCGAACGGGGTCATGAGTGCGGGCTGAGTTTAGCCGGGGTCCGGTTGCGGGGGCAGCACGAGGGCGCAACGAGACGATTCGCTGACCAGCGCGAACCTCCTGCAAAGCGGCGCGTCGAGTGCCCGCTCGTCACGCCAGGAACATCTTGCCGAAGAAGTATCCGATCGCGAAGAAGACGAGGATCACGACGGCCACGATCACGGCCACGAGCCCCATCATCGGCAGGAACTTCGGGGGTTGACGGTCGTCAGCCAACGCCGATCACCTCCAGCGAGAAGGAGCCTCTGGCGAGTTCCCGCAATGGAACCCGAGGCCGCAGGCCGAGCGGTTTCACAGGATCGAGGCGCTGCGCTGGCCGGCGGGCCGCAGCAGGTCGGCGATGAGGTAGATCGAGCCGGTCGCCAGCACGACGCCGCCGGCGCCGGCCAGCTCGCGCGCCCGTTCGAGCGCCGCCCTCGGATCCGGCACCAGCTCGCTCGGCGGGCCGTCGAGCTGGCGCGCGAGCGAGGCGAGCGTCGCCGGCGGCAGCGCGCGCGGGCTGTGGTTGCGCGTGAAGACGACCTGCTCGCAGTGGGGCAGCAGCGCCCTCAGCATCTCGGCCGCGTCCTTGTCGTCGAGCACCGACAGCACCGCGACGAGCCGGCGGCCGGCCGTCAGCTGCGGCAGCGACTCGGCGATCGCGGCGACGCCGGCCGGGTTGTGGGCGCCGTCCAGCAGCGTCAGCGGCTCGTGGCCGACGACCTGCATCCGGCCGGGCACGAGGACCGCCGCGGCGGCTGCGCGGACGGCGGCGAGGTCGAGCGGGATCCCGGCCGTCTCCAGGTAGGCGGCGGCGGCGGTGCGCGCGAGCGCGAAGTTGCGCCGCTGGAAGACGCCCGGCGCGGCGACCTCGACGCCCGGCTCGGCCGGCGCCTGGATCAGTCTGGCGCCGTGGCGCTCGGCCGCCAGGCGCGCCTCGTCGAGCGCGTCGGGATGGAGGTCGGGACCGATGACGAGCGTCGCGCCGTCGCGCACGACGGCGAGCTTCTCGCGCGCGATGTCGCGCACGGTCGGGCCGAGCCAGCGCGTGTGCTCGAGGCCGACGTTCGTCAGCACCTGGACTCTGCTGGGCAGCACGTTGGTCGCGTCCCAGCGGCCGCCGAGGCCCGCCTCGATCACGGCGACGTCGACCTCGCGCGCGGCCAGCTCGCTGAAGGCGGCGGCGGTGAGCGCCTCGAACTGCGTGACGGTGTCGTCGCTCTGCTGCGTGCGGTCGACCAGCGCGGCGGCGTGCGCGGCGCGCTGGACGGCGGCGGCGAACGCCTGCGGGTCGGCGTCGCGGTCGTCGATCCGCACCCGCTCGGTGAAGGAGACGAGGTGCGGCGAGAGGTAGGCGCCGGCGCGCAGGCCGTGGCGCTCGAGGATCGCCGCGATCATCCGCACCGTCGAGGACTTGCCGTTGGTGCCGACGACGTGGACGGTGTCGAAGCGGCGCTCCGGCTGGTCGAGCGTCGTCATCAGGCGGCGCATCCGGTCGAGGCCGAAGCGCATCCCGAACAGCTCCAGGCCGAGCAGGTAGCGCTCGGCGTCGTCGAGGGTCCAGGCGGCGGTCACAGCGCGGCCAGCTCCTCGCGCAGGCCGGCGAGCTTCTCGCGCTCGGCGTCGACGACGGCGGCCGGCGCCTTCGCGACGAAGCCCTCGTTGGCGAGCTTGCCCTCGCAGCGCTTGATCTCCGACTCCAGCAGCGCGCGCCGCTCGGCGAGCTTGCGCTCGGCGGCGCCGAGGTCGACGGCGTCGCTGGCGAAGATCGCGACCGCGCCGCCGGGGATCGCCACCTGCGCGACGGGTCCCTCGTCGCCGTACTCGGAGGGATCGCCCAGCTCCAGCCGCGCCAGCCGCGCGACCTGGGCCGCCGTCGCGCCGTAGCCCTCGGCGTCGATCCGAGCCGGGATGCGCGCGCCGGCGGGGGCGCCGACGGAGTCGCGCCAGCCGCGCAGCGCCTGGACGGCCTCGATCGCCTCGCCGATCGCGCGCTCGGCCTCGGCGTCGGCGGCGGCCGGGTCGACCGGCGTCGCCTTCCGGGCCGCCAGCAGCCCCTCGGCGCCCGGCACGTGCGACCAGATCTCCTCGGTCACGAACGGGATCACCGGGTGGGCGAGCTGCAGCGTCTCGCTCAGCAGGTGCAGCAGCGTCGCCTCGAGGTCGGCGCGCTCCTCGCCCTCGGCCTCGTAGAGGCGCGGCTTGACGAGCTCCAGGTACCAGTCGCACAGCTCGCCGTAGACGAAGTCGTAGAGGGCGAGCACGGCGTGCGAGAAGTCGTAGGCCTCGATCCGCTCCTCGACCTCGGCCTGCGTGCGGGCGAGGCGGGAGAGGATCCAGCGGTCCTCGACGGCGCGCGGTCTCGCGGCCGGCGCCGGCGGGTCGTCGCCGAGGCGGGTGAGGATCAGCCGCGAGGCGTTCCACAGCTTGTTCGCGAGCTGCTGGCCCTGCTGGACCTTCTCGGCGCTGTAGCGCACGTCCTGCGAGGAGGACATCGCCAGCAGGCCGAAGCGGACGCCGTCGGCGCCGTGGCGCTCGATCTCGTCGAGCGGGTCGATGCCGGTGCCGAGCGACTTCGACATGCGGCGGCCGTCGGGCGCCTGGATCACCGAGTGGATGTAGACGTCTCTGAAGGGGATCTCGCCGAGGAACTCGAGGCCCATCATGATCATCCGCGCGACCCACAGGAAGAGGATGTCGCGCGCCGTCGAGAGCACGTCGGTCGGGTAGAACGCTCTCAGCTCCGGCGTCTCGCGCGGCCAGCCGAGCGTCGCGAACGGCCACAGCGCGCTGCTGAACCAGGTGTCGAGCACGTCCGGGTCGCGCTCCCAGCCCTCTCCCTCGGGCGCGGTGGTGCCGACGTAGGTCTCCTCGCCGCGGTACCAGACGGGGATCTGGTGGCCCCACCACAGCTGGCGGGAGACGCACCACGGGCGGATGTTCTCCATCCAGTCGAGGTAGACGCGCGTCCAGCGCTCGGGGTGGATTCTCACGCGGCCGTCCTTGACGGCGTCGATCGCCGGCTGCGCCAGCTCGTCCATGCGCATGAACCACTGCAGCGAGATGAGCGGCTCGATCCGCTCGCCGGAGCGGTGCGAGAAGGGGACGACGTGCGGGTACTCCTCGGTGCGCGCGAGCGCGCCCTCCTCGCGCAGCGCGGCGACGACCGCCTCCTGCGCCTCGCTGACCTTGAGCCCGGCGAAGCGCTCGCCCGCGGCCTCGGTCATGCGGCCGTCCTCGCCGATCACGGTCAGCTCCTCGAGCCCGTGGCGGCGGCCGATCTCGAAGTCGTTCGGGTCGTGGCCGGGGGTGATCTTGAGCGCGCCGGTGCCGAACTCGGGCTTGACGTAGTCGTCGGCGATGATCCGCAGCCGGCGGCCGACGAGCGGCAGCACCGCCTCCTCGCCGATCAGCCGCTGGTAGCGCTCGTCGTTCGGGTTGACCGCGATCGCGGTGTCGGCCAGCATCGTCTCGGGGCGCACGGTCGCGACCGTGATCGAGCCGTTGCCGGAGGCGAGCGGGTAGTCGACGTAGTAGAGCGTGTCGACGACCTCGCGATCCTCGACCTCGAGGTCGGAGATCGCCGATCTCGAGCCGGGATCCCAGTTGACCATGTAGTGGTCGCGGTAGATCAGGCC
>Ga0164243_10011373_pt1 | contig 12700 bp, 12 predicted proteins | sample OricompcompostOP_FD_108781 | JGI IMG/M metagenome (GOLD analysis project Ga0164243, IMG submission 108781) | Organic Plus compost microbial communities from Emeryville, California, USA - Original compost - Organic plus compost (OP) | ecosystem: Engineered > Solid waste > Mixed feedstock >...
CCGAACAGGACAGTGAAACGCCTTCGCGCCGATGATAGTGGGTGGACACCTGTGAAAGTAGGTCATCGTCAGGCTTCTATACCGCAAAGCCCCTGCAGATCACTCTGCAGGGGCTTTGTCTTTTCTGGGATAGAATACAGTCTTGAAACGCAAACGCCGGCAGGAAATACGGGCCTCAGGCCACGCTTTCGCAGGAGACCTCATGATTCAAGGCGACGAAACCCCCGAAATGGACAAAGGCCTGAACCAGCGGCAACTCGTCCACCTGATGTATGCGCTGTTCGCCGTGGGCATTCTGTCTGCGGGGATCTTTGGTGCGGCTGTCCTGGCGGCCGTCGTTCTGGCGTACCTGAAGCGCGGCGACATGGTCGGCACCGTCTATGCGGGCCATATCGACTGGATCATCCGGACATTCTGGTGGGGGCTGCTGTGGCTGGTGCTCAGCGCCCTGGCAAGCCTGATCTTCGTTGGCTTCGTCACGGGCGTGGTGGCCATCATCTGGATCATCTATCGCATCGCCAAGGGCTGGCTGGCGCACTGGGCTGGCGAAACACCGCTGCCGGGCCTGTGATCCGATCTCGCCCGATCCCCATGGCGGGGCATTCGGGCTTTCTTGTGCGCTCCGTTCCGGGCGCCAGGCGCTCGCCTTGCGGCGGAAGGCGCCGTCCGGCCGGAGGCCGGGCCGTATCAGGAGCAGGCGAGGCTGCCGTGACAGCCCGCCGCAACCCTGCTTATTTCAGGTGCTGACTGACCAGCTTGGTCAGTTCGAACATCGAAACCTGGTCCTTGCCGAACAGGGGACGCAGCTTGGCGTCTGCATTGATGTTGCGGCGGTTCGCGGGATCCTGGAGATTGTGCTTCTTGATATAGTCCCAGATGCGCTTGGTGACTTCGGTGCGGGGCACGGCTTCGTTACCGATCACGGCAGCCAGGGTGGCGCTGGGGGTCAGGGGCTTCATGAATGCCGCATTGGGTTTGCGACCGGACTTTTCGGTGGTTGCCATGTATGCAGGCTCCTACAGTGTTGAGTGAATAGCCCTCGCAGCATACCGCGTGTTTCCCCGAAAGACAAAAAAGGATCGTCAGACAGTGTCACAGACTTCTTCACATGCTTTTTCCGATCGCGCTGCGGGTGTGACCGAAGCCTCCGCCGCACCTGCCGGCATCCGCCTCTGCCGCCCGGACGACTGGCATCTGCATTTACGCGACGGAGCGGTGCTGCGCGATGTGGTGATGGATTCCGCACGCCAGTTCGGGCGCGCCATTGTGATGCCCAACCTGAAGCCTCCGGTGCTGACGACCGAGGATGCGCGTGCCTATCGCGGGCGCATCCTGGACGCCCTGCGCCTGGCGGGCGAACGCGAGGGCGATGTCCCGGCCTTCGATCCCCTGATGACGCTGTACCTCACCGACCGTACGCCGCCTGACGAGATCCGCCGGGCGCGCGAGAGCGGTTTCGTGTACGGGGTGAAGCTCTATCCGGCCGGGGCGACAACCCATTCGGATGCCGGCGTGACCGACCTGCTGGGCCAATGCAAGGCTACGCTTGCGGCCATGCAGGAATGCGGCATGCCGCTGCTGGTGCATGGCGAGGTCACCGATCCGGATGTCGACCTGTTCGATCGCGAGGCGGTGTTCATCGAGCGGGTGATGCAGCCCCTGCGGCGCGCTTTCCCTGAACTGAAGGTGGTGTTCGAGCACCTGACCACGGCGGATGGCGCAGCCTATGTCGCCCAGGCCGAAGGCCCCATCGGCGCCACGCTGACGCCGCAGCACCTCCTGTACAACCGCAATGCCCTGTTCAAGGGCGGCCTGCGGCCCCACTGGTATTGCCTGCCTGTCCTGAAGCGGGAAACCCATCGCCAGGCGCTGCTGAAGGCGGCTACCAGCGGCAATCCGCGCTTCTTCCTGGGGACGGACAGCGCCCCGCATCCGCGCGGCGCCAAGGAGCAGGATTGCGGCTGCGCGGGCTGCTATACGGCCCGCCATGCCCTGGCGCTGTATGCAACGGCCTTCGAGTCCGTCGGCCGTCTGGATCGCCTGGAGGCCTTTGCCAGCCTGCATGGCCCTGCATTCTATGGGCTGGCCCCCAATGCCGGCACGCTGACCCTGGAGCGAGTGGCCGATCCCATCCCTCGCAACCTGCCGCTGGGCGATGATGTGGTCGTGCCTCTGGCCGCAGGCGAGTCGCTTCCCTGGCGGGTGCGCCCGGAGCGCGGGTCCGCCGCAGACTGACCCGGGGCAGGCGCAGGGCCGGCATCCCCCCGGCGGGGCCCGGGTGGCGCGGCTCAGTCGCCGCGTTTGTCTTCCAGCAGGGTCCAGCGCTCGAACAGCGTCTCCAGCCGGCTTTCCAGTTCGCTCAGGGCCTGCTGGACGCGCTGGGCCTCGTCGGGGCCCTGGCTGTACAGATCGGGATCGGACAGGCGTGCCGCCAGGGCTGCCTGTTCGGCTTCCAGGCCCGAGATCAGGTCGGGCAAGCCGGCCAGTTCTTCCGCTTCCCAGGGCGCCAGGCGGCTCTTGCGCGGCTTGTCGGCGGCTTCCGGGGCCGCCGCCGTCTTTTGTGTGCCGGACGCGCTGGCGCCGGCCGATGCGGGCTGCCGATCCGGGCGGGGCGCGGGGGACGGTTGCGCGGTAGCGCGCGGTCTCTGGGCTTCCCAGTCGTCGTAGCCGCCCACGTATTCACGCCAGTGGCCGTCGCCCTCGGCGGCAATGGTCTGCGTGACCACGTTGTCCAGGAAGCTGCGGTCGTGGCTGACCAGCAGGACGGTGCCCTGGTAGTCCTGCAGCAGGCTTTCCAGCAGTTCCAGTGTGTCGATGTCCAGGTCGTTGGTGGGCTCGTCGAGCACCAGCACGTTGTGCGGCTGGGCGAACATGCGCGCCAGCGCCAGGCGTGCGCGCTCGCCGCCGGACAGGCTGGACACCGGCGAATGGGCGCGGGCGGCGGGAAAGAGGAAGTCCTCGAGGTAGCTCATGACATGCTTGCGCTGGCCGCCGATTTCCACCCATTCGCTGCCGGGGCTGATGGTGTCGGCCAGGGTGGCGGTTTCGTCCAGGCGGTCGCGCATCTGGTCGAAATAGCCGATCGACAGATTGGTGCCCAGGCGCACGCTGCCTTCCAGGGGCTGCAGTTCGCCCAGCAGGATGCGCAGCAGCGTCGTCTTGCCCGCACCGTTGGGGCCGATCAGGCCGATGCGGTCGCCGCGCTGGATCAGGGTGCTGAAATCCCGGATCAGGATGCGGTCGCCGTAGCCGTGGGTGACGCCCAGAAGTTCCGCCACGAGCTTGCCGGAACGCTGGCCGTCGGCCAGGGAGAAACGCACCTGGCCCTGCTGGTCGCGCCGTGCGGCGCGTTCGCGGCGCAGGGCCTCCAGGCGGCGCACCCGGCCTTCGTTGCGGGTGCGGCGTGCTTCGATGCCTTTGCGGATCCAGACTTCTTCCTGGGACAGCAGTTTGTCGAAGCGGGCATTGGCCTGCTGTTCGGCTTCCAGCCACTGGGCCTTGCGGGCCTGCCAGGCGGAGAAATTGCCCGGAAAGCTCAGCAGCCTGCCCCGGTCGAGTTCGACGATGCGGGTGGCGACGGCATCCAGGAAGCGGCGGTCGTGGGTGATCAGCACCACGGCCGCGCGCGTGGCGCGCAGCTGGTCTTCCAGCCAGGCGATGCCGGCGAAATCCAGATGGTTGGTCGGCTCGTCGAGCAGCAGCAGGTCGGGTTCCTGGACCAGGGCGTGGGCCAGGGCCACGCGCTTGCGCGTGCCTCCGGACAGCCCGCGGATGGGCTGGACGGGTTCGAGCTGCAGCGCGTCGATCAGCGCGCCTGCGCGGGCCGAGCGCTGCCAGTCTTCGGACGCCACCAGGTCGCCTGACAGGTAGCCGAGGATGGTTTCGTCTTCAGGCAGTTCGGGTTCCTGCTCGACGGTGGCGATGCGCAGGCCGCCGCGCCGCCTGATCTCGCCGTCGTCGAGACGGACGCGGCCGTCCAGGACGCGCAGCAGGGATGACTTGCCGGCGCCATTGCGGCCGATCAGGCCGATGCGTTCGCCGGACAGCAGGTTCAGGTCGGCGTGATCGAGCAGGGGGTGGTGGCCGTAGGCGAGCTGGGCCTGGGTCAGGGCGAGCAGTGTGTCGGACATTGTGCGGGCGGCGGTGTGGCGGTCGCCGGGGCCGGGGCCCCGGGGTCAAAGGCCTATTGTCGCAGTTTGGACGGTGGCGTGCCGGGCGGCTCCATGCCGGGCTGTCGTACAATGCCGTCGCGGGGCAGATCGGGCGATCGCGGTGCCGACAGGCACCGAGGAAGGTCCGGACTCCATCGGGCGCGATAGCGGCTAACGGCCGTCCGGCGATCCCTTCGGGGAAAGCCGAGGAACAGGGCCACAGAGACGAGACTGCCGCGAGGGTGGGCCGCAAGGCCCGCACCGGTACGGCCATCTCCGTACTGCCCGTCCGGTTCGTCCGGGCGGGGCGCGGCAGGGTGAAACGCGGCAACCTCTATCGGGAGCAACATCAAATAGGCATGCGCCGGCCTCGTGCCGACAGGGCGGCCCGTCCGAGCATGCGGGTAGATGGCTAGAGCGGTCCAGCAATGGCCCGCCCAGAGGAATGATCGCCCGCCGGGGCAACCCGGCGTACAGAATCCGGCCTATAGATCTGTTCCGCTTCTTTACCTGCGCGGTGCCCGCCTTCATGGCGCCGGGCCCCTTTCCATAGGGAATTCGCGCATTCGGCCGCGCCAGCGGCTGTGATACCCTGAACCATCATTTCGAACCGACGGCCCGCCGCGTCGATGCGTGGCGGGTACGCCGGCCGGATTCCTTCATGGAAATCCAGCAGGAGGCATCGGTGGCGGATTCGACAGCATCATCCCTGTCGGAAACGGATGTCGACCAGCGGCGTCCGCTGCTCGAAGTCCGGGACCTGGCGAAAAGCTTCGGCGGCCTGCGGGCCGTGGACCATTGCTCGTTCCAGGTGGAACGGGGCACCATCACCGGGCTGATCGGCCCCAACGGTGCCGGCAAGACCACGGTATTCAATCTCATCACCGGCTTCATCCCCCCGGATTCGGGCCAGATCCTGCTGGACGGCCAGGACATCGGCCATCTGCGGCCGGATCAGATCTTTGCCCGTGGCCTGTGCCGCACATTCCAGATTCCTCGCGAGCACGGCAGCATGAGCGTCCTGGAAAACCTCATGCTGGTGCCGCCCGGGCAGTCCGGGGAACACTGGTGGAATGCGCTCCTGCGGCCGGGTCTGGTCCGCGCCGAAGAAGCGCGCCATCTGGACAAGGCGCGCGAGGTCCTGGAATACCTGCAGCTCACCCACGTCCAGCACGAATACGCCGCCAACCTGTCGGGCGGGCAGAAGAAACTGCTGGAAATGGGGCGCATGCTGATGGCGGACCCGCAGATCATCCTGCTGGACGAGCCGGCCGCCGGGGTCAACCGCACGCTGCTGCAGAGCATCGTGCGGAACATCCAGACCCTGTCGCGTGAACGCGGGATCACCTTTTTGCTGATCGAGCACGACATGAACATGGTCATGAGCCTGTGCGATCCGGTCATCGTCATGAGCGAAGGACGCAAGCTTGCCGAAGGCTCGCCCGAAGCCGTGCGCAACGACCAGGCGGTGCTGGATGCCTACCTTGGAGGACAATATGCCGCTGCTGCAGGTTGACGCCGTCACGGCGGGCTACGGCGATACCGAGATCCTGCGCGCGGTGTCCCTCCGGGTCGAGGCCGACGAGGTCGTCTCCATCATCGGCCCCAATGGGGCGGGCAAGTCCACCCTGATGAAAACCATCTTCGGCCTGCTGCATCCGCGCCAGGGCTCGATCGCCTTCGACGGCCACGACATCACGCACGAGGCGCCGCACCGCATCGTGCGGCTGGGCATGTGCTACGTGCCGCAGGTGGCCAATGTATTCACCACGCTGACGGTCGAGGAAAACCTGGAAATGGGCGCCTTCCCGATGGGGAAGGTCGACCTGTCGGACAACAAGGAACGGGTCTACGCGATGTTCCCCAAGCTGCGCCAGCGCCGCCGGCAGCTGGCGGGCAAGATGTCGGGCGGCGAACGGCAGATGGTCGCGATGGGCAGCGCCCTGATGATGAACCCCCGGCTGCTGTTGCTGGACGAACCCACGGCCGCCCTGTCCCCCAAGCTCGTGGACGAGATCTTCGAGCGCATTGCCCGGATCAACGAGAGCGGGGTGGGCATCCTGATGGTCGAGCAGAACGCCCGGCAATCGCTGGGGATGGCCCACCGCGGCTATGTGCTCGCCAATGGCGAGAACCGCCACGAGGGCACGGGGCGGGACCTGCTCGACGATCCGAACGTCGGGCGCCTCTACCTGGGAGGATGACGCGATGATCGATTCGGCGCAGCCTGCGGCGGACAAGAACATGCTGACGGGCGCCGCGGACGCTGGCGGCGCCGAGGCCGTGGATGCCCGGGATTCGGGCGGCGCGCGCAGCAGCCGCTTCGTCGGCGGCGTGTTGCTGCTGGTGCTGGCCGGCATGTGGGTGGCCGGCTGGCTCGCGGGCACCAGCGCCGAGGACATGCTGTCCCTGACCGCATGGGGCGTGATGCTCGGCGGCATCATCGCACTGGGCGGCATCGGCCTCACCCTGTGCTATGGCGTCCTGAAATTCCCGAATTTCGCCCATGGGGAATTCCTGACCCTGGGGGCCTACGTCACCTACGGCATGGTGCTCGTCCTGCCGCAGTCGAACCCCATCTGGCGGTTCTCCTTCGGCTGGGAACTGGTCGTCGGCCTGCTGCTGGCGGCGGCGGTCACGGCCATCGTGGCGATCGTGATCGACCGGCTGCTGTACCGGCCGTTGCGCCGGCACCAGTCGCCGCTGGTGCTGCTGGCCATGGCTTCGCTGGGCATGGAATTCCTGCTGCGCGGCGTCGTCTACCTGATCTGGGGGTCGGACTTCCACTTCTATTATTCGGGGCGCTCCAATCCGGCCCTGTACCTGCCTTTCGGGTTGCGCATCCAGGCCGACCAGTTCTTCGTCTTTGCCCTGGCGCTGATCCTGGTGGCGCTGCTGTACTGGATGCTGACCCGCACGCGCATCGGCAAGGCCATGCGCGCGACGGCCGACAATCCCGACCTGGCCCAGGTGCGCGGCATCAATACAGAGCAGGTCATCGCCTGGACCTGGTCCATCGGTGCCGGGCTGGCCGCCATCGGCGGCGTCATGTACGGGCTGGCATCGCAGATGCGGCCGGACATGGGGTTCGTGCTGCTGCTGCCGCTGTTCGCGGCGGTGATCATGGGCGGGATCGGCAGCGCCTGGGGCGCGCTGGTCGGATCGATCATCATCGGCGTGGCCATGCAGCTGACTTCCGCCTTCCTGAATCCGGCCTATGGGCCGGCAGTCGCTTTCGTCCTGATGGTGCTGGTGCTGCTGATGCGGCCCCAGGGCCTGTTCGCCCAACGCTAGGAGCCGGACATGGATGCCCTGAATCTGCTCAAGGCCTGCTTCCTGCTGGTCCCCGCCTGTCTGCTGGGGTGCCTGCTGTTCTCGCGCTGGCGTTGGCGGGTGCGCCTGCCGGCGGCCCTGGCGCTGGGCGCCGTGCTGGCCTTCGGCGTCGCAGGCTGGCTGCCCGGCATCATGGATTACCTGGTGTCCTTCAGCATCATGGCGATCATCTACTCGATCCTGTCCCTGGGCCTGAATGCGCAGTGGGGGTACAACGGCCACCTGAATTTCGGCGTGGCCGGGTTCTTCGCCGTGGGGGCATTCACCATGGCGCTGTTCGTCACGTCGCCCCCGTCCGGCCTGATGGCAGCCTATGCCCACCAGTGGTTCGGCCTGGACGCCCCCTACCTGGTCGGGATGGCCGCCGCCGGCATCATGGCCGGGATCGTGGCCTACCTGATCGCCCAGCCCATCCTGCACCTGCGGGCGGATTTCCTGGCGATCGCCACGCTGGGGATCGCCGAGATCATCCGGCTCGTCTTCCAGAACGAGCGCTGGCTGGCCAACGGGCCGCAGCCCATGTCCGGCATTCCCCAGCCCCTGTCCTGCGTCTTCGACCAGGCCGGCTGCGGCTGGCTGCCCGAGGCCCTGCAGTCCGCCCTGTCCGTCATGCAGCCCAGGGACTACAGCTATCTGTACCTGGCGATCGTCACGCTCGCGCTGGCCGTGACCTATGCCGTGCTGGAAGCAATGGTGCGCTCCCCCTGGGGGCGCGCGCTGCGCGCCGTACGCGACGAAGAGGATTCGGCGGCCATGAGCGGCAAGCACGTGAAGTCCCTGCGCGTGCAGTCCTTCGTGCTGGGGGCCGTCGTCATCGGTGTGGCCGGCGCGCTGTATGCGCCGTACATGGTCACGATCGACTACAGCCACTTCAAGCCCCTGTTCGCCACCTTCCTGGTCTGGGTGATGCTGATGCTCGGTGGCAGCGGCAACAACAAAGGCGCGATCCTGGGGGCCTTCGTCATCTGGGCCGTATGGAGCGGTACGGGTTTCGTCACGGACTACCTGCAGGTCGCCCTGCAGGGACTCGCCCCCGATGTCGCGTCACGCATGTCCTTCCTGCGCTGGGCCTTCGTGGGGCTGTTGCTGGCGCTGATCGTGCTGTACCGCCCGCAGGGCATCCTGCCCGAAAAGAAGCGTGTATCCCGTTTCATCGACGGCGAACCCGAGCGCTAGATCCGCGGCGCGGGCCCTTGCCGGGGGCATTCGCCGGAAAAGCACAAGGCCGCTTGCGCGGCCTTGTGCTTGCCTGGGCAGGACCGGGGGGCATCAGCCGGCCGGGATGTCCTTGGCGGCAACCATCTTCACCGTCTCGATCTGGCCGCCCGAATACTTCCAGATGTTGACGGGCGTGATGACATCGCCGTTCTTGTCGAAGTCGCACGGGCCGGCGACCCCGTTGTAGTTGATTTTCTTCTTGTCCTTCAGCGCCTTGAGCATGGCGGTGACGCGGTCCTGGTCGCCGCCGTCGATCATTTCGCCCGGCGGGTTGGAGACCTTGCGCAGTTCATCGCGCAGCATCGCCCCCGTGATCTTCGAGGCGTCGGTGGCGCCCTCCGCCACGACCGCGGCCATGGCCAGCCCGGCGACCAGCCCGGCATCGTACGAGCAGGTGGTGAAGGGCGGGAAATGGTCGTATTTGTAGGTGGACAGGTAGGTCTTGGCGAAGTCCTTGTAGGACTGGGTGCTGGTGTCTTCGCCGGGCGCCGTGCCGTAGCGGCCGTCCATGTCCTTGCCGCCGACCTCCTTGATGATGTCGACGCTGGCATTGCCGTCGGTGAATTGCCAGTTGGTGAAGTTGAAGGTGTCGCGGGATTCCTTGCAGATGGCGATGGTGTGCGCCGGGTAGCTGACGATGAGCAGGAGGTCGGGCTTGTCCTTCAGCGCCTGGGACAGCATGGATTTGTAGGTGGGCTGGACTTCTTCCGGGTGCGGGACTTCGGCCAGCACGGTGCCGCCGCGTTTCTTGAAGGCGGCCGCGAAGGCGTTGGACAGGCCCTGCCCGTAGGGGTTGTTGATGTAGATGGTGGCGACGCGCTTGAACTTGTAGTTCGGGTCGATTTCGCCATTGACGAACTGGGCGGCCACCACGCCCTGCATGGCGTCGGACGCGCTGGTGCGGAACAGCAGGTCGGCCTTGGCGTCGGCAGGCAGCACGCTGACCAGCGGGGACGTGGTGCCGTTGCCGATCTGCAGGATGCCCGACGGGATGGTGACCGATGTGGCCACGGCAACCGTGACGCCGCTGGACCAGCCGTTGATGATGACCGGCGTGTGCTGGGTGTCGACCATCTGGCGCGCCGCCTGGACGCCGACCGTGGGCAGGGTCGCGCTGTCGGCGGTGACGTGGTTGGCGATGATCGGGCCCCCGAAGACTTCCTTGGCGGCCGTGTTGATCTGGTCGACGGCCAGCCGCACCGCGTCGCGGTAGTAGGGGCCGAATTCCGCGGCAGAGCCCGTCATGGGCAGGACCTGCCCCAGGTTGATCGCAGGAGGTGCGCCTGCGGCCAGGGCGCGCTGCAGCGGCAGGATGCCGCCGAACATCAGGACGCCGCCGGCAGCCCCGGCGGACTGCAGGAAATGGCGGCGGGAGTTGGGGGACTGGGTTTGATCCGACATGTGGAGATCTCCTTTCTGGTGACTGACGAGACGGCAGGCAAACGCAAAAAAGGCTCGGATGCTTTCGAGTCTGGCACCCGGGAATGCCAGTGTTTCAGCCCGGGGAGATGCAGGCCCATTACATCGGCTGCCTGCAGGCATGTCAATCGGGGATTGGTGCAGGTCCCGGGCGGCCGGAGGGGGGCGGGAAAAGGCCGCGACCTTATAAAGGACTTTCAGTTTGGTTTCCAATCCATTGATTTTTCAGGTTTTTATTTCATGGGAAATTCTCAAAAACAGTTGTAAGTGCTTGTTGTTATTGAATAAATTTCAATTTTTGCCTTGACCAGCCTCGCGCCATCCCGTAGAGTGGGACAAAGTAGATTTTTGTGTCATGAAGTGGGAGAAATCACTCGTGTTCCAAGGAAGCAGTGCGCTCACGCTGGATGCAAAGGGCCGGATGTCCATCCCGGCCCGGCATCGTGACGCCCTGCTGGACCAGGAACAAGGGCGGCTGACCCTGACGCGGCACCCCGACGGCTGCCTGATGATCTACCCCCGTTCCACCTGGGAAGCCAAGCGCGAGCAGATCGCGGCGTTGCCGGCCTCGGCGCGGCCGCTGCAGCGCCTGCTGCTGGGCAATGCCCAGGATGTGGACATGGACGGGGCGGGCCGCATCCTGGTGGCGCCCGAACTGCGTACGGCCGCGGGCCTGAATCGCGACGTCATGCTACTGGGTCTGGGGTCGAATTTCGAGTTGTGGGATCGCGCCCAATGGGAGGCGCGCTGCATGGTGGACGTGGGCAACCTCGATCCAGCCATTCTTGAACAGATTTCTTTCTGAACCCGCACATGGCGTATTCCCATCGCACCGTTCTGCTGGAACCGGCTATCGACGCGTTGTTGAGCCCCGCGTTCGGCCGTCGGTCCGCGGTGCCGGCAGTGAACGCACCGCCGCTGGATGGCGTGTATGTGGACGGGACTTTCGGGCGCGGGGGGCATAGCCGCCTGCTGCTGAGCCGCCTGGCTCCGCAGGCGCGGCTGCTGGTATTCGACAAGGATCCGGTCGCCATCGCCGAGGCACAGGCGCTGCGCGCCGCCGACGGGAGGGTCGAGGTCGTGCATGACGGTTTCGCTTCCCTGGACACGCAGTTGGACCGCCTGGGCATCACCCTGGTGGACGGCGTACTGCTGGACCTGGGCGTGTCTTCGCCCCAGATCGACGAGGCGGAACGCGGATTCTCGTTCATGCGGGATGGCCCGCTGGACATGCGCATGGACACCAGCCGGGGGCAGACGGCAGCGCAATGGCTGGCCGAGGCCGACCAGGAACAGATCAAGGAGGTCATCGCAGATTATGGCGAAGAACGGTTTGCTTTCCAGATTGCAAAGGCGATTGTTGCGCGCCGCCAATCCGGGCCGCTGCGCACCACGGGCGAACTTGCCCAGCTCGTCGCCGGTACCGTCCGTACGCGCGAAAAGGGTCAACACCCGGCCACCCGCACCTTTCAAGCTATACGGATTCACATCAATGAAGAGCTCGCGCAGCTCGCGCGCGCCCTCCCGACAGCGCTGACCCGCCTGCGGGCGGGCGGGCGCATGGCCGTGATCAGCTTCCATTCCCTGGAAGATCGCATGGTCAAGCAGTGCTTCGCCGCCGCTGCCCATCCCGGCCGGGACCGGGCACGCCTGCCGATTCCCGAGCGTGACATGCCGCAGCCCTACGTGACCCTGCTGGGCCGCGTCCAGGCGGACGAGACCGAAGTGGCGGATAACGTGCGCGCTCGTTCGGCCGTGCTGCGGGTGGCCGAGCGCACCGGTGTGCCCCTGTCGCCGGAAGAGGCCGCGGACTTCGTCCGCCTGCCGGGCCGGGCGTCCGCGCAGCAGCGCCGGGGGGGGAGGGCCGCACGATGATCCGGTTGAACCTGTTCCTGGCGATTCTGCTGATGGCTTCGGCCATTTCCCTGGTTACGGTGCGGTTCCAGACGCGCGAACTGTTCGTGGCATCCGAACGGCTGAAGTCGCACGCGCATGAGCTTGACGCCGAATGGCGCCGCTTGCAGCTCGAACGGGCGGAACTGGCGCGCAACGCACGCATCGATTCGCTGGCCCGCACGGATCTGCACCTGGTGTCGGTGACGCCGGACCGCACGATCTACCTGCAGCAGCCGGCTCCCGCCGTCCGGGAGGGCCAGCCATGAAACGCTTCGGTTTCCACGAAAGCCCCGTGCTGGCGAGCCGCCCGGCCTTCTGGCGGGCGCGGCTGGTGGTGATCGTGCTCATGCTGGGCTTTACCGCGCTGGCCGCCAAGGCCTTGAACCTGCAGATCCTGTCCAACGAATTCCTGCAGCGCCAGGGCGAACGCCGCTACGAACGCACGCTGGTCCTGCCGGCCACGCGCGGCAAGATCCTGGACCGCAGCAGCTCGGTGGTGCTGGCTTCCAGCGTGCCGGCCAAGGCCATCTGGGCGATCCCCGAGGATTTCCACAAGGCCTCCGAGGCTCAGGTGACCGAACTGGCGCGGCTGCTGGACGTCAAGCCGGCCGAACTGCGCCAGCGCACCCAGGACGAGGACAAGAATTTCGTCTACCTGCAACGGCAGGTTTCCGTCGACAAGG
>Ga0164243_10011375_pt1 | contig 12699 bp, 12 predicted proteins | sample OricompcompostOP_FD_108781 | JGI IMG/M metagenome (GOLD analysis project Ga0164243, IMG submission 108781) | Organic Plus compost microbial communities from Emeryville, California, USA - Original compost - Organic plus compost (OP) | ecosystem: Engineered > Solid waste > Mixed feedstock >...
GCGATCGACGCGGGCGTCGCGGACGCCGACGACCTGCGTCGGGCGATCACCGCGTCCGACAACGCGGCGGCCGAGCGGCTGTGGACGGCGCTCGGCGGCGGCAGCGCCGCGGCGCGCGCGGCCACCGACCAGCTGCGGGCCGGCGGCGACGCCCGCACGACGGTCGAGTCGCGGGTCCTGCGCTCCGGCTACACCGCGTTCGGCCAGACCGACTGGCGGCTGGAGGACCAGGTCCGCTTCACCGCGACGCTGCCCTGCTCGCCGACCGGTCGGCGGCTGCTGACGCTGATGGGCCGGGTGATCCCGTCCCAGCGGTGGGGTCTCGGCGCGACGGCCTGGTCGGCGCGGCTGAAGGGCGGCTGGGGCCCGGGGTCGCGTCCCGGCCGGGCCGGCGGCGACCTCGACCGGCAGCTCGGGATCCTCTCCCGCGGCGGTCGCCGGCTGGCCGTGGCGATCCTGCACCGGCCCGCCGACGGGGCGCACGGCAGCGGCACCGCCGCGCTGACCCGGATCGCGCGCTGGGTGGTCTCGCACGTCGATCGGCGCGCGCTGCCGAGCGACGACGGGTGCGCCTGATCCCACCGGCTCCCGCGTCGCCGCGCCGGGGCCTCGACCACCAGCCGGTGGTCCGGAGCGCGACGGCGGCGAATCGCGACGTCGACGCCGACCGGCAGACTCCCTCCCGTGGTCGACCCGTCGCGCCCCCGGATCCGCACCGTCTCCAGCCGCGAGGCGTACCGCAACCCGTGGATGGTCCTGCGCGAGGACGCGATCGAGCGCCCGGGGCCCGAGGGCCCGCGGCCGGGGATCTACGCGGTGGTGATGAAGCCCCGGGCGGCGGTCGTCGTGCCGTGGGACGGCGAGCGGGTGCACCTGGTCGGCCAGCACCGGTACCCGCTCGACGCCTGGAGCTGGGAGCTGCCGCAGGGCGCGTCCCACGACGCCGAGGACGGCGCCGGCTCGACGACCGACGACCCGGCCGCCGTCGCCCGTCAGGAGCTGCGCGAGGAGACCGGATTCGAGGCCGGCGAGCTGGTCCGGCTGGCCGAGCTCGCGTTCGCGCCCGGGATGGCCGACCAGCGGTTCACGGCGTTCCTGGCCCGCGACCTGCGGCCCGGTCCGCCGCAGCCCGAGGCCGAGGAGCAGGGCCTGCTCGTCCCCCGCGCCGTGACCCCGGCGGAGCTGGACGCGATGATCGACGCCGGCGAGGTCGTCGACGCGGCCACCATCGCCACCTGGCTGCTCGCCCTCCGCCGCGGCCTCGACGCCTGACGGCAGCCCGGCGGCCGCCCCGCCGAGCGGCCCGGGTGGACGACGTGCAGGGCGGGGCCCGCGGTCCTACGTCCTCTCGACGGCGCGAAGGGCGATGTCGGAGCGACGCTGGCGACCGTCGAAGGCGATCGCGTCGGAGGCGGCGTAGGCGGCGTCGCGGGCGGCGGCCGGGCCGTCGCCGAGCGCCGTCACGTTCAGGACGCGGCCGCCGGCGGTGACGGTCCGGCCGTCGCCGTCGAGCGCGGTGCCGGCATGGGTGATCTCGATCCCGGCGGGCACGGCGTCGAGGCCGGAGATGACGTCGCCCTTCGACGCCGAGGCCGGGTAGCCGGCGGAGGCGAGCACGAGCGTCACCGCCCAGCGCGGATCCCACTCCAGCGCCACGTCGGCGAGGGTCGCGCCACCGACGCCGGCGGAGGCCTCCATCACGCCGAGCAGGTCGCTGCGCAGCCGCGGCAGGACGGCCTGCGTCTCGGGGTCGCCGAAGCGGGCGTTGTACTCGAGCACCTTCACGCCGTCGGCGGTCAGCATCAGCCCGGCGTAGAGCACGCCGCGGAACGGCGTGCCGCGACGGGCCAGCTCGTCGACGATCGGCTGGTGGACCTCGGCGGAGATCGCCGCGGCGCGCGCGGGGTCCACGCCGACGACCGGCGAGTAGGAGCCCATGCCCCCGGTGTTGGGGCCCTCGTCGCCGTCGAAGATCCGCTTGTAGTCCTGGGCCGGGGCCAGGGGCAACGCCCGCTCCCCGTCGCAGACGGCCAGCAGCGAGACCTCCTCGCCGTCGAGGAACTCCTCGACGACGACGGCCGCGTCGCCGAAGCGGTGGTCCTCGAGCATGTCGACGAGCGTCGCCCGGGCCTCCTGCTCGTCGGTCGCGATCACGACGCCCTTGCCGGCGGCGAGGCCGTCGTACTTGAGGACGATCGGCAGGCCGAACGCGCGCACCGCGTCGAGGCCGTCGGCGACGGTCCGCACCGTCCGGTGGCCGGCGGTCGGCACGCCCGCGGCGTTCATGACCTCCTTCGCGAACGCCTTGGAGCCCTCGAGCGCCGCGGCGGCCGCGGTCGGCCCGAACGCCGCGATCCCGGCATCGGTCAGCGCGTCGACGAGCCCCGCCACGAGCGGCACCTCGGGCCCGACGGCGACGAGGTCGATCCCGAGCCGCCGCGCGAGCGCGACGAGTTCGGCGACGTCGTCCACGGCCACGTCGTGCACCGTGGCGTCGCGCGCGATGCCGGGGTTGCCGGGCGCGGCGTGCAGGTCGGCCGGCGCGTCGATCCGCGGCGACCGAGCGAGGGCGCGGACGATGGCGTGCTCGCGCCCACCGGCGCCGACGACGAGGACCTTCGACATGCGGGGCAACCTAGCGACCGCGGGGCGGGACCGGGGCGCGGGCCGCCGCCGGACGGGACGGGGAGGGTCCGGGCCCCGACGGCGTCGATCAGACCTGCGCGACGAGGGTCGTGTGGTAGACGGTGCGGTGGTCCTCGACGATCCGCAGCCCGACGGCCTCGACCATCGCCCGCAGGGCGCCCGGCGAGATGCCCCAGTACCAGTTCGCGATCCCCATCGCCGGGTCGAACGGCGTCGGGATGCCCGGGTGCGAGCTCCTCGGCGGCGCGAACTCGCAGCGCGTGCCGCGCAGCGGCAGCGTCTCCGAGGCGAGGATCAGCGTGCGTCCGGTCATCGCCCGCAGCCGCTCGAGCGTCAGCAGCGGGTGCGGGGCGTGGTAGATGACGCCGGAGCACCAGACGACGTCGTGGACGCCGACCTCGGCCACCACCGCCTCGTCGTGCAGGTCGCCGCGCACGAACCGCACCGTCGAGCCCCGCCGCTCGTGCGCGGCCCGGAACTCCGGCGTCGGCTCCATCACGTCGACGCCGGTGACCGACGCCGCGCCGGCATCCTCGGCGGCGAACGCGAGCGCCCCGTGGACCGACCACATGCAGCCGACGTCGACGAAGGACGCGTCGCGGACGTGCCGCGCGATCAGCTCCTCGCGCCGCGGGCGGGTCCGGGACAGGCGGTGGCGCAGGCGCGGCAGCAGCACGCGGCGATCGTACGGGTCCGGCGGGCGCGCCGGGGCCGCGCGCTACGGGGTGCCGTCGCTGAGGACGGTCGAGGAGCGGAGCTTGCCGTCGACCACGGTCGCCCGCGTCCAGGCGACGGTGAAGCCGCCGCTCGGCAGCGCCCCGATCGCCGCGGCCCCGTAGGCGTTCGAGCGGTCCAGCAGCTGCTGGTCGTTGAACGCCTCGATCGTGCTCGGGGCGCCGATCGTCCCACCGGCCGGCCGGACGGCGATCTGGACGGCGGTCCCGCGGTCGCCGTTGCTGCCGCCGCGCGGCACCTCCTGCTCGCGGACGAGCACGACCCCGGTGGCGCCCTGACGGGTGACGGCGACGTCGTGGACCCGCCCCGCGGCGGCGAGGTCCGCGGCGGCGGCGAGCCCGCCCGTCGGGCCGCCCTGCGCGACGCGCGGCAGGTCGTGCGCGGTCCCGTCCGCGGCGCTGCCGACGACCTGGCTCCAGGCCACGAGCGGCCGGTTCGCGCGGTCGATCGCCGAGACGATCGTCCCGCCCGGTGGACGGACGGTGGTCGAGCCGCGGTCGATCGGCCGCGGGGTCGCGAAGCGCGCCCCGTCGGTGTTGCGGGTCGTCGCGCGCACGACGTACGGCTCGCGGCGGTCGGACGCGGCGTCCTGCTCGCCCCACGCGACCACGGCGCGGCCGTTGCGGCCGACGGCGGCGGTGGCGCCGGGGAAGCCGGGGCCCCCGCGGCGCAGCGTCTGCGGCTTGCCGAGCCGGCCCTTGCGCACGTCGAGCGACCGGACGAGCAGGCGGCGCGTCTTGGTGGTCGCCCCCTGCTGGTAGACGAAGACCGTCTCGCCGGTGCGGCCGGTCGCCACCGCGAGCAGGCGGCTCGAGCGGCTGCCGCTGACGACGCGCGCGTCGGAGAGCCGGACGGCGCGCTTGCGGCCGGCCCGGCGCCAGCCGGCGGTGACGCGGACGACGCCGTCGTCGCCGACGTCGCTCCAGGCGAGGACGAGGTCGCCGGAGGGGCTCGCGCTCAGCCGCACGGGCTCGTCGAGGACGGCGGTGGTCGTGAAGCGGCCGGGGCCGAAGACGACGTCGGGGCCCGAGCCGACCGACAGCCCGAGGCGCAGGTGCGGCAACCGCACGGTCCGCGTGCCGCCCTTGCCGTCGGGCACGCGGCGGCTGACGGTGCCGAGGCTGCGGGTGCGACCCCAGACCAGCTGGTCGTCCCCGTAGGCGACCGGGGGCGCCGCGCCGCCGGCGAGCGTCCGGCGGCCCTGCGGCTGGCCCGACGACGCGACGCCGAGCAGGCGGGTGTTGATCGCGCCGCCGCGACCGGTGCTGCGGGCGACGACGAGCCGGCCGCCGTCGCCGGCCACGGTGATCGCCGAGACGCCGACGCCCGTGTCGAGCTCGGCCGGGGCGGACCAGGCCGCCCGGGCGGCCGGCGCGCCGGCGACGAGGACGGCACCGGTCAGGAGCGCCGTCAGGGCGGTCCGGCGGGCGGGCGGGATGGCGGGGATGGTCGACACGGGGGGCCTCCCGGTCGTCGCGGGACGACCGGCGATCGACGGTAACGCACCGCCCGCCGGCGTCGCGCACGTCCTCATGCACCCCTCATCCGCGCCGACGGGCGCCCGCGCGCGCCGACGAGGGCGGCGGACCGCAGGGCCGGTGGCTCGCGGTCCCCGGGCCTCTCGGTCCCGGGGACCGCCCGCCCGGCGCGCGCGCCGCGGTCAGATGCCGGCGATGAAGTCGTCGATCGGGATCGCCGTCAGCGTCTCCCACGACCCCGTGCCGCGCGAGGAGAGCTCGAGCGAGATCCGGGCGATCGTCTGCTCGTCGGGGGCCTCGACGACGTTGATGAAGTCGTACTGGCCGAGCACCGCCCACTGGGCCGTCACCGAGCCGCCGAGCGCCTCGACCTCCTTGTTCACCTCGCGGATCCGCTGCGGGTTGTTCTTGATCGTCTGGACGCCGTCGGGCGACAGACGGGTCAGCAGCACGTAGGTCGGCACTGGGGTTCCCCTCGGGTCGGTGGGCCGCGGACGGCCACGCCGCGTGCGGGCCGTCGCTCGACGCTGTTCTACCCCATCGGGCCCGCGCTCGGGCGCGGACCGGACGGACGCCGCCGGCGGCTCGCCGACGGCGCCGCCGCCGCGACCCGCCGCGGTCCGTACGATGGCGCGATGCGGGGTACCAGGGTGACCGGCCGGCGGGTCCTGCTGGGCGTCGGCGCGGCCGTCCTGGTCCTGCTCGTGCTCGGCCAGCTGCTGCTGCCGTCGATCGCCGCGCGGGTGGTCCGCGACAAGCTCGGCGATCCGGACGCCGACGTCACCGTCAAGGCCTTCCCCGCGTGGAAGATGGCGCTCGGCCGCGTCGACTCGATCGACGTCTCTGCCGGCACCGTCCAGCGCTCGGACACCGAGCTGGCCGACCTGCTGGACCGCGCCAAGAAGGTCGGGCGGATCACCAGCGCCCTGCGCGAGATGACCGTCGGCGGGGTGCGGCTGCGCGACGTCCGCAGTCGGATCGAGGACGGGCGCCTGGAGGCCTCGGCGACGGTGACGATCGAGGACCTGCAGGCGATGGCGCCGGGCGGCGCGCGGCTGACCGTCCTGCCGAGCGGGTCGGGGGGCGAGCCGCGGTTCCAGGTGACGGTCGGGGTGCTCGGGATCCAGCAGACGATCGACCTCGCCGTGACGGCGAACGAGGGCCGGGTCGAGGTCGCCCCCGACAACGCGCTGGGCGCGATCTTCCAGCTGACGGTCTTCCAGAACGAGCGGCTGTGGATCGAGAGCGTGCGCGCCACGAGCAGCGGCCGGGCGGTCCGCCTGGACGTCACCGGCTCCCTCCGTTGAGCCTCCGTGCCCGCGCGCCGGAGGGCGAGCGGATCGGGCCGGAGTTGCAACATCGGGCCAACAGCTCGGCGCGTCGCCGTCCCTACATTGCTGGAGACGCATGCTCCACTCGCTCACCCCACTCCCCGAGGCCCCGCGATCGATCGCGATGCGCGAGGGGCAGGACCTCGCCCCGGGCGCCGGCGCTCCGCTGCTGCTGGACGGCTTCCGGCTCGTCGGCGCCGCCGCGGACGTCCCGCCCTCCGAGCATCGGATCGCCGCCGTCGGCGGTCGCTCCGTCTCCGTCTTCCGCTCGCGTCGCGGGTTCGCCGCCGTCGACGCGAGCGGTGCCGACGACGCGGTCGCGACGATCCACGAGATCGCCGAGAAGGACGGGCTGCTCTACGTGCGCCTCGCGCAGCGCTCATCGGCCCAGCCGCCGTCCGAGCGCGCCGCGTAGGGGGCTGGCTCAGCGTCGCTCAGCCGGCGTAGTCGTAGAGCCCGTGGCCGGTCTTGCGGCCGAGCCGGCCGGCGGCGACGAGCCGCTGGAGCAGCGCGGGCGGGGCGAAGAGCTGCTCGCGCTGCTCGGCGTAGAGCGTCTCGGCCACGCCGAGCACGGTGTCCAGCCCGATCAGGTCGCTGAGGGCGAGCGGTCCCATCGGGTGCGCGCAGCCCTTGACCATCCCCTCGTCGATGTCCTTGGCCGAGGCGAGGCCCTGCTCGAGCATCCGGATCGCGGACAGCAGGTACGGGATCAGCAGGGCGTTGACCGTGAAGCCGGCGCGATCGGGTGCCTTGATCGGGTCCTTCTTCAGCACGTCGGTGACGAACGCCCACGTCCGGTCGGTCACCGCCTGCTCGGTCAGGAGCGACGGGATCACCTCGACGAGCGAGAGCACGGGCACCGGGTTGAAGAAGTGCAGCCCGAGGACCTTGCCGGAGCGGTCGCCGACCGCGGCGCCGATCTCGACGATCGGGATCGAGGAGGTGTTCGAGGCGAGGATCGCGTCGGGGTCCTCGACGATCTCGGCCAGCAGGCGGAAGACGTCGAGCTTCGCCTCCTTGCGCTCGACGACCGCCTCGACGACGAGCTGCCGGTCGGCGAGCGCGGACAGGTCGTGGGCGGCGGTCAGCCGGGCGAGCGCGGCGTCGGCGTCCTCCTGGCTGATCTTCGAGCGCTTGACGCCGCGGGCGATCGAGGCGGCGATCCGCTGATGCGCGGCCTCGGCCCGGTCGGCGTCGACCTCGACGATCGTCACGTCGCAGCCGCGTCGCGCGGCGACCTCCGCGATCCCGGTGCCCATCTGCCCTCCGCCGACGACGCCGACGCGGGTGGGGTGGGGTGCGGTGGACATGGGACCTCCAGGATCGAACGGGCGGAGAAGCGGTGCGACCGTTCGATCCTCTCCGGTCGCTTGGCGGGAGCGGGCGCTGCGCCCTCGCTTTCCCCCCGGACGGCGGAAGCGCGAAAGTCGGACGTCCGACCATCGTCGGGGCGCGGGGGCGCCGCGGCCGGTCAGCGGAACGCGTCCAACCCGGTCAGCGCCTTGCCGATCGAGAGCGCGTGGATGTCGGCCGTGCCCTCGTACGTCACCACCGACTCCAGGTTGACCATGTGGCGCATCACCGGGTACTCGAGCGTGATCCCGTTGCCGCCGAGGAGCTGGCGGGCCGTGCGGGCGACGGCGAGGGCGTCGTCGACGTTGCCGAGCTTGCCCATCGAGACCTGCTCCGGCCGCAGGGCGCCGGCGTCCTTCATCCGGCCGAGGTGCAGCGCCAGCAGCGCGGCGCGGTTGACGGCCAGCGCCATGCCGGCGAGCTTGCCCTGCTGCAGCTGGAAGCCGCCGATCGGCCGCCCGAACTGGACGCGCGAGGTCGCGTAGTCGAGCGCCGCCTCGAAGCACGCGCGCGCCGCGCCCGCCGCCCCGAAGACGATCCCGAAGCGCGCCTCGTCCAGGCAGGAGAGCGGCCCGCGCAGCGACGCGACGCCGGGGAGCTCGGCGTCGGCGGGCAGCCGCACGTCGTCGAGCAGCAGCTCGGCGGTCACCGACGCGCGCAGCGAGAGCTTGCGGCGGATCGCCTGCGCGGCGAAGCCCGGTGCGTCGGTCGGGACGACGAAGCCGCGGATCCGGCCGTCGTCGGCGCAGCGCGCCCAGACGATCGCGACGTCGGCGATCGAGCCGTTGGTGATCCACGTCTTCTGGCCGTGCAGGATCCAGTCGCCGCCGTCGCGCCGCGCGGTGGTCCGCATCGATCCGGGATCGGAGCCGGAGTCCGGCTCGGTCAGCCCGAAGCAGCCGATCGCCTCGCCCGCGGCCATCCGCGGGAGCCACTCCCGGCGCTGCTCCTCCGAGCCCCAGCGCCGGATCGCGAGCATCGCCAGCGAGCCCTGGACGGAGACCAGCGACCGGACGCCGGTGTCGCCGGCCTCCAGCTCCATGCAGGCGAGGCCGTAGGCGACCGCCGACGCGCCGGCGCAGCCGTAGCCGTCGAGGTGCATGCCGAGCAGCCCCAGGCGGCCGAGCTCCGGCGCCAGCTCGCGCGGGATCGTCCCCCGCTCGAACCAGTCGCCGACCTCGGGCAGCACGCGGTCGCGGACGAACGCGCGCACGACGTCCCGGACGGCGCGCTCCTCGTCGGAGAGCAGCGCGTCGATCCGCAGGTAGTCGCGCGGATCGACGGGAGGCGGCGCGGCGGGCTCGGACATGGGCGCAGGCTAGTCGCTCGCCGACACCCTTGCTACTGGCGAGTAGCCTACGGTAGTGTAGGAACCATGACCGAGCACGTCGACGTCCTGATCGTCGGTGCCGGGCTCTCGGGGATCGGGGCGGCCTGCCGGATCCTGCGCGAGCGCCCCGGCACGTCGATCGCGATCCTCGAGTCGCGGGGCGCCGTCGGCGGCACCTGGGACCTCTTCCGCTACCCGGGCATCCGCTCGGACTCCGACATGTTCACGCTGGGCTACGACTTCGCCCCGTGGGACTCGCCGCAGGCGATCGCCGACGGCCCCTCGATCCGCGACTACGTCCAGCGCACGGCCGACGAGCACGGCGTGAGCGGGCTGATCCGCTTCCATCGCCGTGCGGTCCGCGCGTCGTGGTCGAGCCCCGACGCGCGCTGGACGGTGACCGCCGAGCGGACGGACGACCCGGACGCCGAGCCGCTGACGATCACCTGCGGGCTCTACTACAACTGCACCGGCTACTACCGCTACGACGAGGGCTACACGCCCGAGATCCCGGGCCGCGAGCGGTTCGGTGGCACGATCATCCACCCGCAGCACTGGCCGGAGGGCTTCGACCACGCCGGCAAGCGGATCGTCGTGATCGGCTCGGGCGCCACGGCGGTGACGCTGCTGCCGTCCCTGGCCGAGGACGCCGAGCACGTGACGATGCTCCAGCGTTCCCCGAGCTACGTGCTCTCGCTGCCCGGCCGCGACCCGGTCGCCTCGCTGGCCCAGCGGGTGCTGCCGGCGCAGCTCGCCTACGACCTGCTGCGGTGGAAGAACGTCCTGCGGGCCTCGGCGGTCTTCAACCTCAGCCGCCGCGCCCCCGGGCTAATGAAGCGGCTGATCCGGCTCGGCGTCGCCCGCCAGCTGCCGGACGGCTACGACGTCGACCTGCACTTCAAGCCCCGCTACGACCCGTGGGACGAGCGGCTCTGCCTGGTGCCCGACGGCGACATGTTCCGCAGCATCCGCCGCGGCAACGCGTCGGTCGTCACCGACCGGATCGCGACCATCACCGAGACGGGCGTCCTGCTGGAGTCCGGCCGCGAGCTGCCGGCCGACGTGATCGTCACCGCCACCGGCCTGAACCTGCAGATCCTCGGCGGCACGGCGATCGAGGTCGACGGGCGCTCGGTCGACCTGAGCGAGACGGTCGGCTACAAGGGCCTGATGCTGTCGGGCGTGCCGAACCTGGTGGTGACGCTCGGCTACACGAACGCGTCGTGGACGCTGAAGGCCGACCTGATCAGCCACTACGTCGTCCGCCTGCTGGCGCACATGGACGAGCACGGCCACCGGATCGCGCTGCCCGTCCCCCCGCCGGCCGACGAGCCCACCGAGCCGTTCATCGACCTGCGGTCCGGCTACGTGCTGCGCTCGCTGGAGCACCTGCCCAAGCAGGGGTCGCGCATCCCCTGGCGCGTCTACCAGAGCTACCCGCGGGACGTGCTGATGCTGCGCCGCGGGCCGATCGAGGACGAGGGGATCAGCTTCCCGCCCGTGCCCGCGCCGACGGCGGCGCCCGGCGTGCGCGCCGCGGCCCCGGCGACCGCCTGACCGCCGGCGAGCACGCGTCGCGTGACGGGCCGGCCCCGCCGCACGGGCCGAACCCGCCACGCGCGACGGCGCTGCGCGCCGCCAGAGATCGCCGGGCAGCGGCTACGGTGCCCGTCGGGGTGAGCGGACGCTGAGCGGATCATGGAAGGGGCGGGCGGCGCGGATGCCCGCCGAGGCGTGGTGGGTCGCGGCGGCGACGGTGGTCGCCGCCGTCCTCTGGACGCGCGAGCTGGCCGCCCCGTTGTTCGTCGACGAGGCCGCGAGCTGGACGGTCGCCGCGCAGGACACCTGGGGCGGGTTCTGGGGGCTCCTGCACCGGCAGGAGATCGCGCCGCCGCCGTTCTACCTCGGACTGCGGGCCGTGGTCCACGGCCTCGGCGCCGACGGCCACAGCGCGATGCGGCTGCCGGTGGTCGTGGCGTCGCTGCCGGTGGTGCCGTTCGGCGCGCTGCTGGCGCGGCGGATCGGCGCGACGCCGTTCGGCGTCGCGGCAACGGGGTGGCTGCTGGCGCTCTCGCCGCTGCTGCTGCAGCACGGCCAGCAGGTCCGCGCCTACGGGCCCGCGGCGGCGGCCGCCGTCGCCGCCGCGGTGCTGCTGCTGACCGCTGCCGAGCGGCGCTGGACGGCGCGCTGGACCGCCGCCGCCGGCATCGCGACCGCCGGTGCCGTCTGGGTCCACTACCTCGCCGCGCCGCCGCTGGCGGTCCTGGCCGTCGGCCTGCTGTGGCGGGCACCGGCCGCCCCGCGCCTGCGCATGGCGGTGCTCGTGCTCCCCGCCTGGCTCGCCGCAGCGCTCTACGCGCGCTCCCAGTACGGCCACGCCGGCGCCGGGGTCGACGGGGCCACCGACCTGGGCGGCCTGGACCTGGAGCGCGTGCTGGCCACGGCCTGGCAGGGACGGGTGGCCGACGACCCGCTGCCCCGGATCGCCGGGATCGCCGCGCTGGCGCTGGCGCTCGTCCTGCTCGCCGGTGGGTCGTGGCGACGCCGGCTGGTGCTGCTCGCCGGCCTCTCCGGGCCGGCGCTGATCGTCGCGGTCTCCGCCCTCGGCCCCGACATCGTCACCTCGCGCTACCTGGTTCCGGCGGCGCCGTTCCTGCTCGCGGGGATCGGCGCGGCGCTGACCGCGCGGCCGCTGCCGATCGCGGTCGCCGTGGCGCTGTCGGCGGCGGCGGCGCTCGGGACCCTGCACCAGCTCGACCCGCAGCGCGGCCGCTACGCCGACATCGAGGCGCAGATCGCCGGCATCGGTGACCTGCCGCCCGGTGCGGTGGTCGCCTCCCGCGATGCCTCCCACGCCCTCTACCGGCCCGCGTACGTCGGGGCGCGGATGGGCTCGCCCCGCGTCGAGGGGGCGTGGGGCCGCTGGGCCGTCCGGCAGGCGGCGTGCGATCGCCGGATCGTGCGCCAGCTCGTGCCGTCGGGCGTGTCGCCGGAGCCGATGCTCGCCTGGTGGCGGGCCGCCGGCTACGCCGCCCGCGTGCGTCCGACGGCGACCCCGGGGATCGACGTCGTGATCGCGAACCCGCCCCCGACGGGTGCCCCGCACCGTTGTCCCGACGCGGCCCCACCGGGGTGGTAGACGCCCCGCGCTCGCTGATCGACGGGGCGAGAACGGCCTCGCCGGAGGGGTCCTCCGGGCGATGGACGTTCCGATCGAGAGGTCTACAGTCATGTCGATGCCCGTCCCCGCGCCCACGCGGATGACCGCGGAGGAGTTCCTCGCGATGCCCCGCGAGGAGACGCTCCGGTACGAGCTGATCGACGGTGAGCTGCTCGTGCTCAGCCGTCCCAAGCCGCTGCACCAGGCCGCCGTGACCAGTCTCCTCTTCGAGATCGAGCTCTGGATCCGCTGCGGCGGGAGTCGCGGATTCGTGACGATCGACATCGACACCGGGGTCGATGACTGGACGGTGCTCGCGCCCGACCTCCAGTGGTACGCCGCCGACCGCGACCGGCCACCGCTCGACGAGGCCCCGTGGCCGCTCGGCGACCTCGTCATCGAGGTCCGTTCGCCCTCGACCTGGCACATCGACGTCGGCCGCAAGCGCCAGATCTACGAGCGCGAGGGCGTCCGCGAGCTGTGGCTCGTCGACCCGCCCGCCCGCAGCGTGCTCGTCTTCCGCCGCACCGCTGCCCACGCGGCGAGCTTCGACGACGCCGCCGAGGTCAGCGCCGGTGAGCAGCTGACCAGTCCGCTGCTGCCCGGGTTCTCGGCCGACGTCGCCGAGCTGTTCGGGCGTCCCTGACCAACGCCACTACCGCCGAC
>Ga0164243_10011377_pt1 | contig 12699 bp, 11 predicted proteins | sample OricompcompostOP_FD_108781 | JGI IMG/M metagenome (GOLD analysis project Ga0164243, IMG submission 108781) | Organic Plus compost microbial communities from Emeryville, California, USA - Original compost - Organic plus compost (OP) | ecosystem: Engineered > Solid waste > Mixed feedstock >...
TCGCCGCGGACCGCCTCGGAGATCAGGATGCCCAGCCCGGCCAGGCCGGTCGGGTGGAACTGGTAGAACTCCATGTCCTCCAGCGGCAGGCCCTTGCGGTAGACGATGCCCATGCCGTCCCCGGTGAGGGTGTGCGCGTTGGACGTCGTCTTGAAGACCTTGCCGAAGCCGCCGGTGGCGAACACGACCGACTTCGCCTCGAAGACGTGGATCTCGCCGGTGGCCAGCTCGTAGGCGACGGCGCCGGTGCAGACCTGCTCGCCGTTGTCGTCCTCGCTCATGGTCACGTCGAGGACGTAGAACTCGTTGAAGAACTCGACGCCGTGCTTGATGCAGTTCTGGTACAGCGTCTGCAGGATCATGTGGCCGGTGCGGTCCGCGGCGTAGCAGGCCCGGCGCACCGGGGACTTGCCGTGGTCGCGGGTGTGCCCGCCGAACCGGCGCTGGTCGATCCGGCCCTCGGGGGTCCGGTTGAACGGCAGCCCCATCTTCTCCAGGTCGAGCACCGCGTCGATGGCCTCCTTGGCCATCACCTCCGCGGCGTCCTGGTCGACGAGGTAGTCACCGCCCTTGATGGTGTCGAAGGTGTGCCACTCCCAGTTGTCCTCCTCGACGTTGGCGAGGGCCGCGCACATGCCGCCCTGGGCCGCGCCGGTGTGGGAGCGGGTGGGGTAGAGCTTGGTCAGCACGGCGGTGCGGGCCCGCTGGCCCGACTCGATCGCCGCGCGCATCCCGGCGCCGCCGGCGCCGACGATGACCACGTCGTACTTGTGGTGTTGCATGGTCGCCTCCTACAGGCCGTTGCCGCCGGTCGGTCAGCCGATGTTCGGGTCGAAGGTGAAGAGCACGAACGTGCCCAGCCCCACCGTCAGCACGACCGAGGTGTACAGCAGCACCTTGAGCCAGAAGCGGGAGCCGTCCTTGCGGGTGTAGTCGTTGATCACGGTGCGCAGGCCGTTGCCGCCGTGCAGGCCCGCCAGCCACAGCATGGTCAGGTCCCACATCTGCCAGAACGGGTTGGCCCAGCGGCCCGCGACGAACGCGAAGTTGATCCGGTGCACCCCGCCGTCCAGGAACAGCATGATCAGCATGTGCCCGAGGACGAGGAACAGCAGCACCACGCCGGACAGCCGCATGAACAGCCAGGCGTAGAGCTCGAAGTTGCTGCGGCGGGCGGCGGGCCGGTGCGGCGAGCGCGGCTTGTCGACCGAGAGCGGCGCGTCAGTGGTGGTCATGGATCACTGCCCCCCGAATTCCGTGACGGCCCGCATGAGCATGCTGATCGCGGCGGGCACGATGAGCACCAGCCAGATCACGAGCACGGTCCACAGCATCGGCTTCTGGTACTTCGGCCCGTTCGACCAGAAGTCGACCAGCATGACGCGGATGCCGTTGAACGCGTGGAACAGCACCGCCGCCAGCAGACCCAGCTCGAACAGGATCATCACCGGGCTCTTGTAGGTTTCGATCACCGTGTCGTACGCCTCGGGCGAGACCCGCACCAGTGCGGTGTCGAGGACGTGCACGAACAGGAAGAAGAAGGTGAGCACGCCCGTGATCCGGTGGGCGACCCACGACCACATGCCCAGATCGCCGCGGTAGAGGGAGCCCTTCGCGCGGGGATTTCCCTCGCGCTGCGGGGCCTCCGCCGCGGAGGCGGTGGTGCTGGCCATGGTGGAAGGCCTCCAACGTCGCTGGTGGACTGACGGCCCGTTCGGGAACGCAGGACGACCGGTCCCGAGTCGTCAGCATCAGCATCCGTACGCCCGTCACCGGCCACCTGAAGTAGGGCCTTTGGACTTCTCGGATGCTAGACCCGCGCCATCGCCGCGGCCTACTCGCCTGTCGCGTCTGTGATCGACCAGACAAAGGCCTTCGCCGGTGGATCGGTTGAGAAATCGGCTCGGCGCGTTCGGACAATGCGCGGCGCGGGGGAGTCAAGAGCTGTTCCCGAGAGGCACATCACCGAACTTCCCCGGGCACGCGTTCACAATTTCGCCACATCCCGCTCGCGCGGGGATTCGCATCCGGTTGTCGACATCCGCTGGACCGCCCGGGCGCGACCGGTGAAGCTGGTGCCACGACTGGCCCGCGAGAGCGACTGGAGCGTGCGGTGACGACGGTGGATTGGGAGCGGCTGCGCGCCGCGGCGGTGGAGGCGGCGGCGAAGGCCTACTGCCCGTATTCGAAGCTCCAGGTCGGTGCTGCGGCCGTGTGCGACGACGGGCGCGTGGTCGTCGGCTGCAACGTGGAGAACGGTTCCTACGGGCTGTCGCTGTGCGCCGAGTGCGCCCTGGCCGGGCAGCTGCGGCTGACCGGCGGCGGGCGGTTCACCGCGGTGGCCTGCCGCAGCGGGACGGGGGAGCTGCTCATGCCGTGCGGGCGGTGCCGGCAGATCCTCTGGGAGCTCGGCGGGCCCGGCTGCGAGCTGGACACCCCGCGCGGGGTGCTGCCGATGCGCGAGGTCCTGCCGGACGCCTTCGAGCTCTGAGGGGGCCGCTGATGGACGCCATCGACGTGATCCGCGCCAAGCGCGACGGGCGGCGGCTCACCGACGAGCAGATCGACTGGGTGATCGCGGCCTACACCCGCGGCGAGGTCGCCGACGAGCAGATGTCCGCGCTGGCGATGGCGGTGCTGCTCAACGGCATGGACCGGGCGGAGACGGCGCGCTGGGCCGCGGCGATGCTGGCCTCCGGGGAGCGGCTGGACCTGCGCGGGCTGCCGCGGCCGACCGTGGACAAGCACTCCACCGGCGGTGTGGGGGACAAGATCACGCTGCCGCTGACGCCGCTGGTGGCCGCCTGCGGGGCGGCGGTGCCGCAGCTGTCCGGCCGCGGGCTCGGGCACACCGGCGGCACGCTGGACAAGCTCGAAGCCCTGCCGGGCTGGCGCGCGCAGCTGAGCCCGGCGGAGATCCGCGCGCAGCTGGCCGACGTGGGCGCGGTGGTGTGCGCGGCGACCGAGGGGCTGGCCCCGGCGGACCGGAAGCTCTACGCGCTGCGGGACGTGACCGGCACGGTCGAGTCGATCCCGCTGATCGCCGGGTCGATCATGAGCAAGAAGCTCGCCGAGGGAGCCGGTGCGCTGGTGCTGGACGTCAAGTGCGGCTCCGGGGCGTTCATGAAGGACCTGCCCGCCGCCCGCGAGCTGGCCGCCGAGCTCGTCGCCATCGGCACCGCGCACGGGGTGCGCACCAGCGCGCTCATCACGGACATGTCGACGCCGCTGGGCGTGGCGGTCGGCAACGGGCTGGAGGTCGCCGAGGCCGTCGAGGTGCTGCGGGGCGGCGGGCCGGCCGACGTCGTGGAGCTGACGCTGGCGCTGGCGCGGGAGATGCTCGCGCACACCGGTCTGTCCGATGTGGACCCCGCGGAGGTGCTGGCGTCCGGCCGCGCGCACGACACCTGGCGCCGCATGATCCGGGCCCAGGGCGGCGATCCCGATGCCGAACCGAGGCGCGCCGAGCACATCGAGCCGGTCCGCGCCGACAGCACCGGCGTGGTGTCCACAATGGATGCTTACGCGGTGGGGCTGGCCGCCTGGCGGCTCGGCGCGGGCCGCTCCCGCAAGGAGGACGCCGTGCAGGCCGCCGCCGGGATCCGCTGCCTCGCCAAACCCGGCGACCGCGTCCGCACCGGAGACCCCGTGCTGGAGCTGCACACCGACACACCGGAACGCCTCCCCGCCGCCCGCGAAGCCCTCGACGGCGCGATCGCGATCAGCTCCGAGGAGAGCCCGCGCGGGCCGCTGGTGCTCGACGCGATCCGCTGAGCGCTGCGGCGGATCCGCGCACGCGGAGGGCCCGGCCCGCCCGAAGGCGGCACCGGGCCCGTCAGCGCTGCTCAGCCGAGGCGGATCAGGCGCTCTCCGCGGCGTAGCCGTCGTCGGAGTCGTCGCCGGCGATCGCCTTGTTCTCGCCGTCCCGCTTCGCGCTCTTCGACCGCCCGCGGCGCTGCTGCTGTTGCTGCCGCGGCAGCGTGGTCGGCGGCGGCGGGCTGGACGGCGCCCCGCCGCCGAGGATCAGCTCGGCGAACGTGGCCATCGCCTCGTCCAGCTGGCCGGCGTGGCGCCGCTCGGTCTCCTCGTTGGCCTGCCGCACCAGCGAGTCGACCTGCTCGGAGTCCGGGCGGGAGGCCAGCGTGCCGCTGATCTGCGACAGGTTCTGCGCCAGGGTGCCGCCCAGCTCGCCGAAGCCGGACTTGACGCCCTCCTCGACGGTGTCCAGCCGGGAGCTGACGCCCTGCTCGACCGCCTCGATGCGGGTGTGCACGTTCTCCTCGACGTGGTCCAGCCGCCCGGAGACGCGGTCCAGCCGCTCGGTGAGCTGGTGCAGCCGGTCGGCCAGCGCGTCCAGCTTGTCGGTCGGGTCCACCGCCGGGCGCTCGGCCAGCTCGTCGAGCTTGCCGCGCAGCTCGTCGCGGGTGCCGCCGACGGCCTCGGACAGGGCGTTCTGCACGCCGCTGCCGGTCTCGGTGACCGCGCGCTGCAGCGACTCGCGGGTGCCGTCGAGGTGCTCGTGCACGCCCTCGTCGATCTCCGCGAACCGGCCGCGCAGGCTGGTCTCCAGGCCGTCGATCCGCTCCCGCACCGGGTCGGTGACGGTGCCGGGCAGCGCCTCCAGCCGGGAGTCCTGCTTGTCCAGGTGGCCGCCCAGCTCGTCGAGGCGCTTGTGGATGTGGGCGAGCTTGTCCTCCAGCCCGTCCATCCGGCCGGCCACGCCGTCGAAGCGCCCGGACACGCCGTCCAGCCGGCCGTCCAGTTCGGCGAACGGCTTGGCGAGCTTGTCGAACAGGCCGTCCACGGCGGCCTTGACCTCGCCGATCACGCCCTCCTGGGCGTCGATCTTGGACAGCGCTTCGTCCACGCGCTCGGTCAGCACGCCGAGCTCGGTGCGGTCCGGCAGCTCGGACAGCCGCTTGCGGACCGACCCCAGCGACTCCAGCGGCGACATCCGCGCGTGGATCTCGTCGAGTGCGTCGAAAATCTGCTGCTGCTCGCTCTCGCGGATTTCGGCCGCACGCGTGAGCATGTTCCGCATGCGGTCGAAGGACATGTTCTCGTTCACGGCTCGGACGTCCTTCGTCGAGGGGCAGGGGAGGACTCCGAGGAGCGTAGCTAGTCGATTCCGGCGTTCCCAGCCACCCCCGGACACTTTGCGTTAAGCCAGTGAGCCGCGGGAGTCCGGACGGATGCCGCGCAATGCTCCGTTCAGCGCAGCGCGATTGTGCTGCAATCGTCGCCGTGATCCTTCGCTGCGCTGTCCGGATGACAATGCCGGCAACGTGCGAACGGGTGGTTTCCGCATCCCGCCCGCGGCGCCGAAGCCGCCGGTCGCGGTTGTAACGTAGTGCCATGTCGACACCGGTGAGCTTGGACACGATCCGCCTGGCCCCCAAGGTCCTGCTGCACGACCACCTCGACGGCGGGCTGCGACCGCAGACCGTGATCGAGCTGGCCGACGAGCTCGGGTACGCCGAGCTGCCGCACAACGACGCCGACGCCCTGGGCAAGTGGTTCGCCGAGGCCGCCGACTCCGGATCCCTGGAGCGCTACCTGGAGACGTTCGCGCACACCGTCGCGGTCATGCAGACCGCCGAAGGCCTGCGCCGGGTGGCCGCCGAATGCGTGGAGGACCTGGCCGCCGATGGCGTGGTCTACGCGGAGATCCGCTACGCACCGGAGTTGTTCCAGGAACGCGGCCTGTCGCTGCCGGAGATCGTGGAATCCGTGCAGGACGGATTCCGCGAAGGGGAACGGCGTGCGGAATCGCAAGGAAAACTTATCCGGATCGGTACCCTGCTCTGCGCGATGCGGCAGAACGCCCGATCCGCGGAAATCGCCGAACTCGCCGTCCGCTACCGCGACGCCGAGGTCGTCGGCTTCGACATCGCCGGACCGGAGGCCGGATTCCCGCCCACCCGGAACCTGGACGCCTTCGAATACCTGCGCCAGCAGAACGCGCACTTCACCATCCACGCCGGGGAGGCGTTCGGGCTCCCGTCGATCTGGGAGGCCATCCAGCACTGCGGCGCCGAACGGCTCGGCCACGGGGTGCGGATCGTCGACGACATCAAGGTCGACGACGACGGCGAGGTGCACCTCGGCCGGCTCGCCTCCTACGTGCGCGACCGGCGCATCCCGCTGGAGATGTGCCCGTCGTCGAACCTGCAGACCGGGGCGGCGAGCTCGCTGGCCGACCACCCGATCGGCCTGCTCAGCCGGCTGCGCTTCCGGATCACCGTGAACACCGACAACCGGCTGATGAGCCACTGCTCGATGTCCAGCGAGTTCGCCGCGCTGCACGAGACGTTCGGCTACGGCTGGTCGGACCTGCAGTGGTTCACGGTGAACGCGATGAAGTCGTCGTTCCTCGGCTTCGACGACCGGCTGGCGATCATCAACGACGTGATCAAGCCGGGCTTCGCCACGCTCATGGGCTGACCCCGCGCGCGGAACGGGGCCGGCGGCGCTCGGCCGCCGGCCCCGGAACGGCGCTCGCGGTCAGTGCTTGCGCAGCCGCTGGTCCTCGAACTGGGCGACGAGCTCGCGCCAGGCCTCGACCTCGGCGTCGAACGGCGGGCTCGGCGGCATCCGGTTCGGGCTCGGGCGCAGCACGAACGACACCAGCCAGCCCAGCCGCTCGGAGGGCTGCAGCGCCTCCTCCACCGCCTTGTCCCCGGCCCAGGCCGCCGCGTCCAGCAGCAGCTCCTCGGCCAGGTCCAGCTGGGCCGGGTCCACTTCGGACGGACCGGCGGCGAGGTCGGCGTCCAGGCCGGTGAGCACGTAGGTGTTGTCCGGGTCGACGTCGATCTCCAGCTCGCCCGCGGTGGCCTTCTCCGCCACCCGCGGCCAGGTCGCCACCCGCGCCAGGTCGTTGTCGGCGGTCGCCGAGCGCTCCGCCAGGTGCCGGGCCAGCGAGCGCGGCGAGGAGAACACGTCGATCCGCCCGTCCGAGCCCAGGAACACCGGGTCGTCGTCCAGGTAGCAGCGCAGCGAGTAGTAGTCCCCGGCGCTGGTGACGATGCGGATCGGGTCGATGCCGATCTCGCCCCAGAAGCCGAGCTCGACCTCCTCCACGTCGTCCACATCGGACTGCTCGGCGGTGGCGGGGGCGTTCTCGTCGTCGGTCTCCAGCGCCTCGGCCAGCTCCGCCTCCGCGGTCGCAACCGCGTCGGCCGGGACCTCCGGAGTGGTCACCACCGAGTCGAGCGCGTCCAGCAGCTCGTCCCAGCGCTGCGCCACGACCTCGCACAGCCGCGCCCAGCGCTTCTGCCCGTCCTTGCCGGAGAACACCAGCGTGCCCTGGTCCAGCAGGCCGAACGCGTCGGCCGAATCCAGCACCTCGTGCACGGTGTCCAGTTCGCACACGTCGGCCAGCGAGCGGGCGATCTCCACGATGTCGTGCAGCTCGTTGACCGTCCACGTGTCCGGCGGCTCGGCCACCAGCTCCGGCACGCCGACCAGGTCGAACTGGTGATCTTCGTCGGGGTTCAGCTCCACCGCCGACAGCGCCGGAACCACGTGCCACGCCGGGTGGTCGTCGAGGTCGTGCTCGCGGGCGGTGCGCACGAACGCGGCCAACCGGGAAGCGTCCGGGAACGCGTAGAGGTCGTCCTCGTGGCCGAGGAAGGCCTCCCACTCCTCGCCGTCCTCGCGCCAGCGCGGCGCCCACAGCGTCACCAGATCGCCCTGCGGCAGCCCCAGCTCGATGGGGACGATGTCCTGCGCCATCTTCCTACCTCCGGTCGCCGAACCAGACGTCGCCGAAGCCTACGGGGTGACCGACCCAGGCCTGCTCGCTGGTCGGGTTGCCCACCGTACCGATCCTGTCGAGCCGCCCGGCCGCCCGCGCACCGCCGGCACCGACAGCCTGTCACGGTTGGCGGTACCGGCTCCGACCCGCCCCGACGATCATGGTGCGAATGGATGTCACGGAGCTGTGGACGAACATCGTGCTGTGGCTCGGTGAGCACGCGCCGGTCACCGCGGCGGCCCTGCTCCACCCCTCCCCGCCACCGGATTTCGCCGCGCTGGAAGCCGAATTCGAGATCCGGCTGCCGGACGAGCTGCGGGAGTGGTGGACCTGTTGCGGGGGCACCGGAGCCGACGTCCTCGCCGACGTGCTGCCGCCGTTCTACACGCCCTACGGCGCGGAACAGGCGCTGGAGGTGTGGCGCGCGCACCGCAAGACCTGGGCCGCGCAGTGGGAACGACCGGCCTGCGACTACTACGCCGGGTCGGCCGGGTCCAGCTACCACCCGGCGTGGATCCCCATCGCCGGCGACGGGTTCGCCGACGAGCTCGTCGTGGACCTGCGGCCGGGAGCGATGCGCGGGTGCGTGCTGGAGTGGGAGCAGGAGGCCGCGCAGGTGGACCGCCCGGAATGGCGGGACGTCGCCGCGATGCTCGCCGACGTGCACCGCGCCCTCACCGAAGGAGCCCCCGCCGGGCACAGCCACCCCACCGTCACCGAGGACGGCCGCCTCGACTGGCAGATCCGCTGACCCGGCGCGGACTTCAGGTGCCGGTGGGGTGCCAGGTGGTCTTGCGAGTGGTGAGGGCGCGGAGGCGCGCGGGGCTCGGCGCGGCCGTCCAATCCGGGGCCTCGCGGTGGGCCAGCACGCGCTTGGCGGTCCCGGCCGCGGCCTCGGCGGCCTCGGCGAGCCCGTCGGGTTCCAGGCCCGCGGGATCGAGGGCGTCGACGTCGGCGTGCGCGGCCAGCACCGGTGCCAGCTCGCCCGCGCGCCCGGTGAGCACGTTCGCCGCCCCGGCCGGGACGTCCGAAGTGGCCAGCACCTCCGCCAGCGACACCGCGGGCAGCGGGCGCTGTTCGCTCGCCACGAGCACGCACGTGCCGCCCGCGGCCAGCACCGGCGCCAGCACGCTCACCAGCCCCAGCAGCGAGGACTCCTGCGGCGCCAGCACGCCCACCACGCCCACCGGCTCGGGCGCGCTCACCGCGGAGTAGGGCCCGGCCACCGGGTGCGCGCCGCCGGTGAGCACCGGCAGCTTGTCCGTCCAGCCGGCGAACCACACCACCCGGTCGACCGCTGCGTCCACCAGCCGCGCGGCCCGCTCCGCCGAGACGCCCTCCGCGGCGGCGACCTCGGCGCGGAACTGCTCGCGGCGGCCCTCCAGCACCTCGGCGACGCGGAACAGCACCTGCCCGCGGTTGTGCGCCGACGCCCCGGCCCAGCCCGGAAAAGCCTTGCGCGCGGCGGAAACCGCGTCCCGCACGTCCTTGCGGGACGCCTGCGAGACGTTCGCGAGGAACGCGCCGCCGGAGTTGTGCACCGGCAGCACCCGGCCGGACTCCGAGCGCGGGAACGTGCCGCCGAGGAACAGCTTGCAGGTCTTGGCCACGGCCAGGCGCCCCGGTGTCGCCGGTTGCTCAGGGGTCGCCGGCCGGCCCGGTTTCTCCGGCTGGCCCAGTGTCTCCGGCTGCTCGGATGCCGGTCGGTCAGACGTCAAGGTATGCCTCCAGTCCCGCGATGCGGCCGAACCCGGACTGCTGCCGGGGTTCGGGCGGGGCGGTCGGATCGGACCGGTGCGTCGTGTTCACCTGCACGACCCCGGCCTGCAGCTGCCGGGCGGTCCACAGGGCGCGGGACCCCTTGTCCGCCCACACCGCGGCGGTGTGCCCGTAGGGCGTGTTGTTCGCCTTGGCCACCGCCTCCTCCGGGGTGCGGAAGGTCAGCACCGGCAGCAGCGGTCCCGGGATCGGCTCGCGGGCCAGCCGCATCGCCTGCTGCGCGTCCGGGAACACCGCCGGTGCGGCGAAGAACCCGCGCTCCGGCAGCTCGCCGGGGTGGTCCCAGCGCGTCGCGCCCGCCTGCTGCGCGGAGTCCGCGAGCTCCCGCGCCCGGGCCAGCCGCTCGGCCGAGCACAGCGGGCCCACGTCGGTGTTCTTGTCCATCGGATCGCCGACCCGCAGCGCCCGCACCCGGTCCCGCAGCTTCGCCAGGAACTCCGCCGCGATCGGCTCCTGCACCAGCACGCGCGAGCAGTTCTCCCCGCCGCTGCCCGAGAAACCGGCCACCACCCCGTCCACGGCCTGGTCCAGCGGGGCGTCGTCGTAGACCACGTGCGCGCCGGTGCCGTCGAGCTCCATCGCCAGCCGCTTGCCCGCAGCCGCCTTCTGCACCTCCCGGCCCGTCCCGGTGGACCCCGCGAACGCGACCGCGTCGACGCCCCCGTGCGCGACCAGCTGCGCGCCGACCTCCCCGGTGCCGGGCAGCACGTTCACCGCACCCGCCGGGAGCCCCGCCTGCCGGCACAGGTCCGCGAACACCAGCGCGGCCAACGGCGTCGTCGCGGACGGCTTCAGCACCACCGCGTTCCCGGCCGCCAGCGCGGGCGCGACCACGCTCGCCAGCCGCCGCAGCGGGTGGTCCGCCGACAGCACCACCGCGACCACCCCGAGCGGGCGCGGATCCGCGCCGAACCCCGCGTGATCCAACTTGTCCGCCCACCCGGCGTGGTGGAACAAGTGCGCCGCGGCAGCCGGGACCTGCACACCGGAAGAATCCTGCACGGGCTTGCCGCCGTCCAGCGTCTCCACCGCGGCGAGCTCGCGAGCCCGCTCCTGCACCAGCCGGGACAACCGGAACAGGTACTTCGCCCGCTCCGCACCGGGCAACGCGCCCCACACCGAGCGCAACGACGCGCGCGCCGCCGCCACCGCGCTGTCCACATCGGACCGATCGGCGGTGGCGACCTCCGCGAGCGGGGCCTCCGTGGCCGGGTTGAGCGGGTGCAGCGGCCCGCCGCCACCACCGCCGAACTCGCCACCGACGAAGATCCCGTACGACTCCGCCAGACCCGCCGCCCCCGCCGACTCCAGCGCAGGCGCGTACTCCCAGCCGCTCATGCGTCCACCGCCACGTTCGCCGCCGACGCGTAATGGCCATCCCGCTGCGTTCGCCGCTGCATCACCAGATCCCCCAGCAGACTCGAAGCCCCGAAGCGGAACAACCCGGGCGTCAACCACTCCGGGCCCGCCACCTCCCGCACCGCCACCAGGTACTTCAACGCATCCTTCGTGCTGCGAATACCACCCGCGGGCTTCACCCCGCACAACCGGCCCGAGCGATCCCGCCAATGCCGCACCGCCTGCAGCATCAGCACCGTCACCGGCAACGTCGCCGCAGGCGAAACCTTCCCGGTCGAAGTCTTGATGAAATCCGCCCCCGCCAACAGCGCCAGCCACGACGCCCGGCGCACGTTGTCCGCCGTCGCCAGCTCACCCGTCTCCAAGATCACCTTCAGGTGCGCGCCACCGCACGCCTCCCGCACCGCGCGGACCTCCTCGAAAACCGCGCCGTACGAACCCGCCAGGAACGCGCCCCGATCCAACACCACGTCCACCTCGGACGCCCCGGACTCGACCGCCAGCCGCACCTCCGCGAGCTTCACCTGCCGCGACGAACGACCCGACGGAAACGCCGTCGCCACCGAAGCGACACCCACACCGGAACCCCCCAGCGCCTCCGCCGCCACCCCGGCCAGATCGGGATACACGCACACCGCCGCCACCCGCGGAGTGTCCGGACGCTCCGCATCCGGCCGGACAGCCTTCGCAGCCAGCGCGCGCACCTTCCCCGGAGAATCCGCGCCCTCCAACGACGTGAGATCGACCATCGAAATCGCCGCGTCGATCGCCCACCACTTCGCATCCCGCTTCAAGCTGCGCGACCCCAACGCCGCCGCCCGACGCTCCAAACCCACCTGATCCACCCCAGGCAGACCATGCAGAAAACGACGCAGAGACGCCTCATCGCGCACCACGTCAGAGAACTCCGGAGGTGGTTCCAACATGGGGGTGATCCTAAAGGGTGGAGAGGGGTAATGGGGCTGAGCAGCGGTGTCGGGGGTGAGGCGGGCCGGCTCTCGGTGGGGTCCCGGTCTTGTGCGGCCGTGCGGTTGTCGCCGGGGGCCTGAGAGGTGCGGGTGGTCGGAGGCCGGCTGTCGTTGCGTGCCCGGCCTTGGTCGGGCCTTCTGCGGTTGTGGCTGGTTTTGGCTTCTGAGCGGTGTCTGGCGGTGGGTTTTTTCGGGGGCCGGCTTTCGCCGGGTTCCCGGCTTTGGTCGGGCCTCTGCTGTTGTGGCTGGGGTTTTGGCTTCTGAGCGGTGCGGGTGGCGGAACCTCAGACGCCGCCTCGCTGTGGGATCCCCGACTTGAGTAGTACGCCTACGCGGCGTCGGGGCTGTCCTCGCGAGGCGGCGTCTGAGAACCCGCGGCGGTGCCGGGCGCGTGCCGGGTGGAAGCGCCTGGCGGCGCTTGGCGGTCCTGTGTGGACACTGGTCGGCTTGGTATCGCTGTTGGTGCGGTGTGTGTTCGCTGTTTTTTGTTGTGGTTGAGCGGAGTTCGGCCGCTGGCTTGGTATCGCGGCTTTGGGGTGTGGTCGTTTGGTTGGCGGCCGGTTTGGCTGCTGGCTCGCCTTCGGCTTCGGGGGCGGGGCGTGGTTGTTTTGGGTGGGTTCGGTGCGGGCTCCTTGTGCACGCGTGGCTGGGGGAGTGGTGGTCGGGCGGGTGTGATCTCGGCGGCCGTGCTGGCCAGGGCAGCTGGCGTTGGTGGGGAATGGCTCACCTCGGTATGGGAGCGGGATGTCCGCGGGGACCTGCGGCTCGATGTTGGGGGCGCGGCTGAGGAGTCCGGGGAAAGCGGTGCTCGCCAAGGCAGCCGGTGGTGGGCGGGAA
>Ga0164243_10011378_pt1 | contig 12697 bp, 12 predicted proteins | sample OricompcompostOP_FD_108781 | JGI IMG/M metagenome (GOLD analysis project Ga0164243, IMG submission 108781) | Organic Plus compost microbial communities from Emeryville, California, USA - Original compost - Organic plus compost (OP) | ecosystem: Engineered > Solid waste > Mixed feedstock >...
CGTCGGTAAGGAATACAGTTGCAGGACCTTGGGATCCTGTAGCGGCCACTTTTGATTAATGTCGGGATGCAGTCGATTGATGAATTGTTCAAGATCCATGATACTCAGCCTTTTTTGACGTCGGTAATGGAGCTATCTTAACCGCTTTTTCACCTTCCATCGAAGTTGAAGGGCAATACGCTCGCCGTCCACGTTCCGAAACGTTTGCATTCCTAATCACGGCCTTGGCAGACCCGCAAAACTAGTATGCAATTTCACCTTTTATCACTAGCACGCACGCCCCGACAATGGTCACGTCAGTTATGCTACCTTCGTCCTTTATCACCTCGATGCCGATTAAACTGCGTCGACCCATTTCCACGCCCTGCTCAATGGTGACCGAGCGCCTGATGGCCGGTTCAGGCTCCAGTGACACCAGATAGGCGCCAAGCGCCGCCGACGCACTGCCGGTCGCCGGATCTTCGGTGACGTTGTCCAGCGGTGCGAACATGCGGGCCCGGATATCCCAGGGTGAGCCGGACGAACGTACGTACACAAAAAGTGAGAAGTCGTGGCTGCCCTCCAGCGTTGGGCCCGCAGCCGCTTTGAAACTTGCCAAATCCGGTCGGGCAAGAGCGAGCGTGGGCAGATCCGCCAGTTCCGCCACGACAAAGCTTAAACCCACTGACACAACCATTGGACTATGTGCGGCCGTGCGAACCGCCTCTGTCGGGATGGAAACACAACGCGCGACGGTCGCCGGATTGATTGTTTTGCCGGTCATGAAGGGCTGCGGCGCCCGAACCGATGCGGACAAGACATGGTTGCCGTCACGCTTCAGATTGACGAGAACGAGGCCAGCCTGTTCTTCAAAGCGTAAGGTGCTGCCTACCTGTTTTCCGAAAATCTCGGACTGTTGACCTAACACAAAGGCTGTTCCCACATTCGGGTGCCCGGCAAAGGGGATTTCCGTTGTAGGGGTGAAGATGCGAACCCGCGCCGTGTTCTCGGGATTTTCCGGCGGCAGCACGAAGGTGACTTCGGAATAGCCGAACTCTGCGGCAATCTTCTGCATCTCGGCATCCATCAAGCCGCGTGCATCGGTTATGACGGCCAGCGGATTACCCTCGAAGCGCGTGCAAGTGAAAACGTCGACCGTAACAAAACTGACGGTATTCATGGAGACTCCAACAATAGTCTGATTCGGCGGCTGGCAGCAAGACGGTTGCCAGGTTCACCAACAGTGAAAACAGGCTGCTTGATTTTAAAGGTTTTTCTCGTTGACTGTGACACCGCCTTCTGTCGAACGATCATAAGGCGCACGCACGACGATATTAAAGCCCATACCGTTGTCCGGCATTGCTGTGTCATCCGCGTATGGCTGTACCGCCCACACCCCAATCGCCAGGGTCTCGCTCAGGACATGTCGACTTGCTCAGTCCACGAAACGTCGGCAGGACCATTGGACAGGTTGGCGGGCCATAACCGGCGCAACGGTTAATATACTCAAGACAATCCGTTTTCAGCCGTAGCGGTATACCTGCGAAAAGCGCGTTCGAAAATCTGCACAACCTCTGTTTTTGATTCCGCTTCCCGCAGTAGCCTGGCCAAATGGCCGCTGTTTGCAAAGCCCAGCCGATCACTCACGTTCGACAGACTTTCTTCTTTGCTCAGTAAATCGCGCGCGTAACGCGCAACCACTTGACGCCGTAAATCTATCGGGCTTAGCCCGCATTCTTTTTTGCACAAACGCTGTAATTGCCGAACCGAAATCCCCATCTTTGCGGCTAATGAATCTATGGACGCCGCCCCTTTCTCCTGTTCAAGGGCATCAACGAAACTTTTCACCAACTGTGATGTGAGACCTGGCTGACGTTCTTTCTCTATTTTTGCTGCCGTAGACAACTGAGTCAGCACGGTCCGCACCAACTTGTCGGCGCTATTGGGCAGCAATGATGGGTGTAATAGCGCATCCAGCATGGCTACGGTTGCGCCATCCAGTTGCAGCGCACCAAACCGTGCACCAAACGATTGTAATAGACGAGAGTCCAGATAAAGCTCCCCGTGCCCTTGCAGTACAGTCCCGGACAGCGTTTGGTGCGGCACACCTTCTGGCAACAACAATGCGGTCGTCCGTGTCAAGGTAGCCGTATGTGGGGCGTCTATCGCCCCCCATACCGTTTTCAAACTACCCGTCAGGGGCCACAATAACATCGCGCAATCGTGCGAATGCCAATATCGCGTATATCGGACTTCGCGATCGTTCGACCATGCAAAGCCGCAAGATTGAATCAGGGATTGTTTCGCTGACAGAATGACATCTTGAGCAACCATGGACTTCTCCAGGAACGTGACTTTTTATCGAATGCAAGAAGCTTTCTTAGCACAAAAATACAGAAAGTGAAGTGTCTACGGCCATACACAGGTCGCGTTTCGGATCGCTTCATGTCGCATTGCGGTTTGGTCTGACTATCTGACTGATACTAACATGTACCGCATACCTAGTGGAGATTCCATCATGATGCAAAAACCAAGATCACGCTCAACCTTGTGTTGTCCAAACGTCAGCCACGCGATCACTTTTGTGATTAGCACAGCCGCCCTATTTGCTGTGAACCCCACATGGGCGGCCTGGCCCGAAAAACCCATTACCATTATCGTACCCTTTCCTGCAGGCGGCGGGACGGATGTCGTGATCAGGTCATTGCAACCGCTGCTATCCAAAGAACTGGGTCAGACGATTGTTGTGGAAAATCGTGGCGGTGCTGGCGGAACGATAGGCTCCGCCCAGGTGGCTCGCGCTAAAGCCGATGGTTATACGGCATTACTGGCTACCACGAGTACGCATGCCGTCAGCGTTAGTATCTATCCCGGTCTTGCCTACAATCCGCGGAAAGATTTTGAATACGCCGGTTTAATCGGCGTTTCACCCTACGTCCTGGCGGTTACTCCGGAACTTGTATCCGGTCTCTCTGAAAAGACGGATATAAAGTCTCTGGTCGCAGCGATGAAAAATAGAGGGAAATCCTATAATTTGGCCTCAGTAGGAGTGGGAACGGTATCCCATCTGCTTGGCGAGCAATTTAGCGCGGATTTTGGTCTTCACCTGACCCATGTGCCATATCGGGGTGCGACGCCGGCATACACAGACTTGATCGGCGGCCAGGTCGATCTGATGTTCGATAATCCGATCTCCATGGCAGCTTACTCTAAAGTAAATAAACTGATACCAGTGGCAACGACAATACCTACCAGCTTGCTCCCGAATGTGACGACCTTCGCCCGGCAGGGAGTAGAAGGTTACACACAGACGCTATGGTATGGGCTCGCATTCCCGAAAAACACACCAGAAGGTGTTGTGAAGCGCTTCAACAATGCATTGAACACTGTGTTATCCAGCTCAACGGTGAAGACAGAACTCAAGCTCAAAGGGATAGAAGCCAAACCGGGCACGCCCACGGAAATGACAACCATCGTTGATCAAGATATCCGTTATTGGGGGAAAATTGCGAAATCATTGGAGATCAGTCTTGACTAGACCAACCCACACCCGGCCAGGTCCATTCGATCCGGGCCAAGTGACAATGATCCGCGTCTTCGTGCAGGAACAAGACACAAGTGGCGGAAACCCTGTACCTCTGGTTGCAGATGCTCGTGGAATGGATGCGCATCAAATGCAGGCCGTCGCGCAGAAATACGGTTACGAATCAGCGTTTATATTTCCGCCGGCTCATCCCGAGAATACGCTTCATTTGCGCTATTTCGTTCCTGCCCACGAGATGGAAATGTGTGGACATGCCACGGTGGGCGCGTTATGGGCGATGCGGCAATGGGGGCTCTGGACGGCGATGGATGCCCGCGTGGAAACGGCCAGCGGCATCGTGCATGGCCACTGGGACGAGCAACGCGGTTGCGTATGGATTTCACAACCCCGAGCACAAATTGTTCAATTGGATCGAACATTGCGACATAAAGTGCTAGCCGTTCTGGGCGTGAGCGACAAAGTTGATTCAGCTTCGGACTTGATCATAAACAGCTCGACAAGTCGATTCAAAACGCTCATTGCTATGCCTGACGTAGGAACGCTCAACGCCTTGGAACCGGCGTTCGCTGAAGTCGAATCGCTGTGCGATGCCATCGGCTCGACAGGACTGTATCCTTATGCTTTGGAAGTGACTTCCAGTCGACGAAACATCATACATGCCCGTCAGTTTCCTCGCGCCTCCGGTTATCCAGAGGATGCAGCGACCGGAATCGCGGCGTCCGCGTTATGGGGATCTCTGGTCGAGGCTCAGATCATTTGCGCAGGTACGCCCCAGAATCCAGCCGTCACAACTGTGATCCAGGGTGTTGCAATGGGCTCTCCCTCGGCAATACAGGTACTGCCAGGATTTAATGCGAATGGAGATGTCGATGGATGCTGGCTGAGTGGCAAGGTGAAATGGAACACTGATTATTAAAGAGCGGTCGCGTACCCGTCATGCTGGTCCGACTGTCTATTTGCGGCCCTGACTGAGCGTAACGGCGCAGACATCACCGCATTTACTCATAAACAAATTCGATAAATATTGTTTGATATAGGAAAGGCCGATGTTGTAATGATGACGAGTTCAATGCGATCTGCAGCGCATCACGAACGTCATTTCATTTTCTCATCGGGGTTCTTATGATACACACAGTCAAGGCAACGCTTGCTTTGCTCTTCCTGTTATTTGCCACTGCCACGTCCGTACAGGCGGGCACACTCAGGATCGGTGTGGTGCCTGGCGCCTATGCAGACTCGGTCAATATCGCAGCCCAAGAGGCCAAAAAGGAAGGCATTGACGTCAAGGTGGTTGAGTTTACCGACTGGACTACGCCCAACGTTGCACTCAATTCCGGCGATCTGGATGTCAATTACTTCCAGCACGAGCCGTTTCTGAAAAACGCCAATGAAAAACAGGGTTTTGAGCTGGTTGCTGTCGATACAGGCATTCTGTCGAATATCGGCCTGTATTCCCTGAAGCACAAGAGCATTGCTGATATCCCGGAAAACGGCAAAGTGGCCATTGCCAACGATCCTGTCAACCAGGGGCGTGGTCTGCTGCTGTTGCAAAAATCTGGACTGATCAAGTTAAAAGCCGGTGTCGGCTTTCTTGGCACACTTGATGACATCACTGAAAATCCCAAAAAACTGCAATTCGTAGAAGTCGAAGGACCCCAGCTGGCGCGTATCACCAGCGATGTAGATCTTGCTCTCGGCTACCCGCATTTTATCGTTGCAGCCAAAGCGTTCGATCCTTCCAGTGGACTGATTTACTCAGGGATTGAAGATGCCCAGTTTGCCATTCGTTTCGTGACCCGTAAAGATCATGCGAACAACCCCGATCTGAAAAAATTCATCGAGATTTATCATTCATCGGAGGCGGTAAGCAAAGACATTCACCGTGCGTTTTCCAATGATGACAGGCTTTACGCACTAGCCTGGAAGAAATAAACCAACGGCTTATGCGCAATGACCTACACGACCGCATTGGGAAACAACCGTTTCCGCCTCGATAGCCATAACACTGGGCTACAGACGCAGCCAGTAGCTGATGAAATTGATGCTGACCGCGATGCTGCCGCGACCAGTCAGCCCACTGGCGGTACGGTGACCTTCGAGAAAGTGTGCAAGACGTATCATGCCTCTGGTATCGCGGTAAAGGCCTTGCAGGATATATCCCTGCATATTCCTGCCGGCAGTGTTTTTGGCATCATTGGCCGCTCCGGCGCCGGTAAATCCAGTCTGCTGCGCACGATCAACCGTCTTGAGATGCCCAGCAGCGGCAATGTGAAAGTCGATGGCGTTGACATCGCTTCGCTCGATGAGACTGAGCTGGTGCACTTGCGCAGACGTATCGGGATGATCTTCCAGCATTTCAATCTGCTGTCTGCCAAATCCGTCTGGGACAATATTGCCTTGCCATTGCAGGTGGCCGGCGTGCCCAAACCGGAAATCAAGCGTCGCGTCACTCAGCTGCTGGAACTGGTGGGCCTTTACGACAAACGCAATACGTTCCCGCAACGTCTTTCGGGTGGCCAAAAACAGCGTGTCGGCATTGCCCGGGCACTGGTGCATCATCCGGAAATTTTGCTCTGCGATGAAGCGACATCGGCGCTGGATCCAGAGACCACAAGGGGCATCCTGCAACTGTTGAGAGATATCAATAAGCGCTTGGGCATCACCATTGTCCTTATCACACATGAAATGAGCGTGATCCGGCAAGTATGTGATCAGGTGCTGGTGCTGGAAAACGGCAGGATCGCTGAAGCGGGCCCCGTCTGGAATCTGTTCGGCGCGCCCTCTCACGAAGCAACCAAAGCGTTGCTGGCCCCGTTGCAACACGAGCTCCCCGAGGATATCAGGATACGCCTGCAATCCACACCACCCGCGACCGGAGGCTATGAGCAGATTCTGCAGCTGTCCTACAACGGTCACGGCGGACTGGAACCCGACCTGTCATTGATAGGACGGGTTCTCAATACCCAGGTTCGCCTATTGCATGGTGGTGTAGACCGGATTCAGGGTCACGCACAGGGCCGCCTGCTCATCGCCATTCCCGACCAGGCCGCTGTCGTCGCAACCGCGACCTGCGGCGGAAACCAGCCCGCCATCGCTCATCATGTGGAGACCATCGGTTATGTCCCTGTCGATTGATCGCTACTGGCAAGCGTTTGCCGATACCCTGATCATGGTCGGCGTATCGGGCGCCATCGCTTTTCTTGTCGGCATTCCGCTGGCGGTGCTGCTGATCATAACCTCTCCCGGCGGGTTTCTGCAGTCGCCACGCATCCACCAGTTGCTGGGAAGCGTGATCAATGGTTTTCGCGCCACGCCGTTTATCGTCCTGATGGTGGCGCTTATTCCCTTTACACGTCTTGTAGCCGGCACTTCCATTGGCGTATGGGCTGCCATCGTGCCGCTGGCCATCAGTGCCACTCCTTTCTTTGCACGCATCGCCGAAGTGAGCTTGCGCGAAGTGGATCCCGGCCTGATCGAAGCGGCCCAGGCCATGGGTTGCAGAAAATGGGATATCGTGCGCCATGTCCTGCTGCCTGAAGCGCTGCCAGGGATCATCGGCGGCGTCACCATTACCCTGGTCACACTGATCAGCGCGTCGGCCATGGCCGGCGCGGTGGGGGCTGGCGGACTGGGTGACCTGGCAATACGTTATGGTTACCAGCGTTTTGACACACAGGTCATGTTGATTGTGATTGCCATTCTTATCGTACTGGTCACGGTTGTGCAGCGCAGCGGCGACCTCTACATTCGCTGGCTCAAAAATCGTTAAGGACAGGCTATGAGTAACCATCAAACGGATGCAGCAACAGGACATCGCCAGCCCCTTAGTGCGAGCCGGCCTGTCCGAATCCGCAATGATCAGGAGGCGATTCAGACCGCACAGGCACTGGCACAGAACTATGCCGCCAGCGCCGCACAGCGTGATCGCGAACGCATCCTGCCCTGGCAGGAAATAGAGGCATTTACGGCCAGCGGCCTGGGAGGCATCACCGTACCGGCGCGCTTTGGCGGGGCCGATGTCTCCTATCTTACGCTTGCCAGGGTCTTTGCCATTATCAGCGAGGCGGATCCGTCGCTGGGGCAAATCCCGCAAAACCATTTTGCCGTTCTGCAACTGCTCCGCGAAACCGGTACGCCGCAACAGCAGGCCCGCTGGTTCGCCGATGTATTGAACGGTCACCGGATCGGGAATGCCGGTCCCGAGCGCAAGGCCAGGGCAGGTCTCATTACCCAGCCCACCACCCATATTGTGCGCACCGCCGAAGGGCTGCGCCTGAACGGTACCCGTTTTTATTCCACCGGCGCCCTCTTCGCTCACTGGATACCCCTGCGGGCCTTGCACGAATCGGGCCACGCCGTACAAGTCTGGGTTCGCCGCGATGCCCCCGGCGTAACGGTTGTGGATGACTGGGATGCCTTCGGCCAGCGCACCACCGCCAGCGGCAGCGTAGTCCTTGAGAATGTCCCGATAGACGAAGCAGACATTGTGGACATGAGCGATGTGCCAACACGACCTAACTTGGCCGGCCCTGTCTCACAACTGATCCATGCCGCCATTGACGCCGGAATTGCACGCAGTGCCTTGCTTGACGGACTGGCGTTCGTGCGCGACCATAGCCGGCCCTGGGTCGATGCCGGCGTTGCCCAGGCGAGCGAAGACCCTTACATTATTCAGGAAGCGGGCAAACTGCAGATTGAAGTGGATGCCGCCCATGCAGTGCTGGAGGAAAGCGCAGCCACCCTGGACAGCATCGCACAACAGCTCGTAACCGACAAGTCCAGCGCGCAGGCATCCAATGCCGTGGCGCTGGCCAAAATCCTGACCGGCGAAGCGGCCATCAATGCCAGCGAGCAATTGCTGGCGCTGGCCGGCTCGGCGTCGACCCGCGAAAAACATAATCTGGACCGCCACTGGCGCAACGCCCGGGTTCATACATTGCACGACCCCGTACGCTGGAAATACCATTCCCTGGGGGATTTTTTGCTTAACGGCACCTTGCCGCGCCGTCACCAGTGGAACTAAAACCAGGCCACACACGACTGGAATTTATGACAAACGCAAATTTTAAGAACGCATTGGAAACCGATATCACTGCTGTTGAGCCAGGCGCAGCAGATACGTTTCCCGGACGCTTTTCCCACAGGGCAGACCGTATCGACGATGATGCTCATGCGATTGCCATGGCCGAAGCGCTGGCGCTATCCTTTGCCAAGAACGCCGTCCACAGGGACCGCAACCGTATCCTGCCTTGGGAGGAAGTCAATCAGTTCAGTCAGAGCGGGTTGTGGGCGGCGAGCGTGCCCAGGGCGTATGGCGGGGCCGGGATTAGCGCCGAGACGGTCGCGCGTATATTTGCGATCATCTCGGCCGCAGATGGTTCTCTCGGACATATTCCCCAAAATCATTTCTACGCCCTGGAAGTGCTGCGCATTGCTGGCACGGAATCACAAAAGCAATATTTCTATCGCCGTGTGCTGGATGGCGAGCGCTTTGGCAACGCCCTGGCAGAAATAGGACACCGGGATTTCAAGCGCCGCACGCACCTGGAAAGAACCGACACCGGCATTTATGTAACGGGCCGCAAGTTTTATTGTACCGGTGCCTTGTTCGCACATTGGATACCCACGCTGGTCGCGGCGCAAGAAGCATCGGGCGACACCATGTACCTGGCATTTATTCCGGCCAACGCGACTGGCGTCACTATTACCGATGACTGGGACGGCTTCGGCCAGCGCGTGACCGGCAGCGGTTCAGTAGCCTTTGATCGTGTACAGGTTCAAGCCGACTGGATCGTACCCTTCCAGATTCATTTTGATCAACCCTCGACGATCGGCCCCTACGCTCAGTTGCTGCACGCCGCCATTGATCTGGGCATAGGCCAGGGCGCGTTCGACGCCATGCTGCCGTATATCCGCGATCATGCCCGACCCTGGATCGATTCGGGTGTATCACGCGCTGCCGACGATCCGCTAACGATAAGAGAGGTCGGCAATGTATACGTACGACTGCGGGCTGCGCAGGCCTTGCTGAACCGCGCCGCGCGCGAGGTTGATCGCGCCAGACAGACCAGCGACGAGGCCTCGGTTGCCGCTGCCTCGGTTGCCGTTGCTCAGGCCAAAGCGCTTTGCACAACGGCAGGACTGCTTTCTGCCAATACTCTTTTTGAGCTGGGCGGCACCTCGGCCACGCTGGGCGGGCATGCCCTGGATCGTTACTGGCGCAACGTCCGCACCCACACCTTGCACGATCCGGTGCGCTGGAAATATCACGCTATCGGGAACTATGTGCTCAATGGCAAGCGGCCACCCCGCCATGGTGCGATATGACGCTGTCTATCCACCCCTTGTCCAACAGGATAGATAAGCCATGACCTACAAGAAAATACTGTTGAATGCCTTCAATATGAACAGCATTGGCCATATTCACCATGGCATGTGGACGCATCCCCGGGACCAGTCAGACCGGTATAACACAATTGAATACTGGACCCATATCGCCAAGGTTCTGGAACGGGGTCTCTTTGACGGGCTGTTTATTGCAGATATCATTGGCTACTACGATGTATTCGAAGGCAATGTAGACCTGACCCTGAAAGAAGCCATCCAGTTGCCGGTCAACGATCCCTGGACGCTGGTGTCGGCCATGGCTGCCGTCACGGAACACCTGGGATTCGGCGTGACTGCGAATATCCACACCGAGACACCTTACAGCTTCGCCCGCAAGGTCAGCAGCCTGGATCACCTGACGCGCGGTCGTCTTGGCTGGAATATCGTGACCGGTTACCTGGATAGCGGCGCCCGGGCGATGGGGCGGGATGGGCTGGACGAACACGATAAACGCTATGACCGGGCCGATGACTTTCTACAGCTTTGCTATAAATTATGGGAAGGCAGTTGGGAGGATCAGGCCATCATCAGGGATCGCAACGGTCGCATCTATACCGACCCCAACAAAGTCCATGCCATTGCCCATAATGGCCCGTACTATCGCGCCCACGGCTATCACAGCTCGGAGCCATCGCCACAGCGCACCCCTGTGCTGTACCAGGCCGGCAGTTCCGGGCGCGGCAGGCAGTTTGCCAGTCGCCATGCGGAATGTGTATTCATTGCCGCAGCCGACCCGGCGACCGCAAAGGCAGCATCGGCCAAGTTGCGCCAGGATTTCGTTAACGCGGGCAGACAGCCTGACGATGTCAAAATTTTCGTCGGTATTGCCGTTGTCGTCGGACAAACTCAGCAACAGGCCCGTGAAAAGTATGAAGAATACCTGCGCTACGCCAGCCCGCAGGCGGGGGTTGCACATTTTTCCTCAAGCACCGGTATCGATTTTTCCCGTTTTGGTCTGGACGAGCCAATCAGCTACGGTCAATCCAATGCCATGCAGTCTGCGTCCCAGACTGCCAGTCAACAAGGTTGGACGCGGCGCGATTTGCTTAACCAGCACAAGCTGGGCAGCCGCTATCCCACGCTTGTCGGCGATCCCGGCGCGGTAGCCGACCAATTGGAACGCTGGATCGACGAAGGTGATATTGATGGATTCAATCTGTCACGTATCGTTGTGCCCGAAACCTACGAAGATTTTGTCGATCTTGTCGTCCCCGAACTGCAGGCCAGAGGCCGCTACAAAACCGCCTACAAACCCGGCACCTTGCGTCACAAGCTATTTGAACGCGGCGCCACGTTGACTGACTCGCACTTCGCAGCGCAATGGCGACACCCGCATCACGTAAGTGCTGATCAATCGGCGCCCGGCGTTGCCGCTGCCACAGAAAAACTTTGAAAACATCACCAAGGATCCGAGTTGAAAGTCATTGATATGCGATGCCGTCCGGCTTTTTTACATGATTTTTTTGGCGCCACACCTGGTTCTGCCGCACATGACACCGCCCGATGGCTCAATCGCCGGGTGGGGACTATTGGCAACGACGCCCATTTCGAACGATCACTCACGCAGGCCGGTTTTCTGGATGAAGTTCGCGACGCGGGCGTAACGCATGCAGTCGTCGTGGGCCGGCACACGCCCTCTCAGCATTTGCCTAACGAAAAAATTCACGAGATCGTGCACAATCACCGTGAGCTTATCGGCATTGCAGCCGTGGATCCATCCATACAGGGTGAGCTGGGCGCCATTGAGGCGGCCACCTACGCCATACGAGAATTGGGGCTGGCCGGTCTGGATCTGGAACCGGGGTTCTGCGAACCCGCACGTCATCCCGATGACCCCATCTATTGGCCGGTTTATGAACTGGCCAGCCAATTGCAGGTGCCGATATTTCTGATGAGCGGCCCGACAACGCCCGACCCGCGATTCAACGATCCGGCCGCGGTGGCAAAAGTCGCCCAGGCCTTTCCGCAATTGCCTATCGTTATTTACCATGGCTACTGGCCCAATGTACATCAGGCAATCGGACTGGCCTTTCGCTATGAGAATATCAAACTGGTACCGGACATGTATCTCTTTCAGCCCGGCAGCGACATTTACATTCAGGCAGCCAACAGTTTTATGTCCGGCCAGTTGCTATTCGGATCATCCTATCCCTTTCGCCCCATCGGACAAAGTATCGACGATATCGCCAAACTGGGTCTGAAAGAATCAGCGATTGAAGATGTCCTGTATAACAATGCTGCTGCGCTGTTTCAGCTCGAAGCGTAAACGCGCGTTTCCAAGTCAGACAGCAGCACAGATACGTTATCGCCAGGGTCGCCCCACCTAGCGTTTTTTTTGTCGTTTTCCATCGACCCCAGGCCTGTTTTTTTCCTGCAGGTAATCAATGAACACCCGCAATTTGCGCGGTATGTGCTGGCGCGAAGGGTAATATAGATAAAAGCCGGGAAAGGTTGGCCAGTACGGTTCCAGCAGGGGCACCAGCGTACCACGATCAAAATCGTCACTCACCTCCTGTTCGAACGCATAACCAATGCCCATGCCTTCGCGTACCATATCAATCAGCGAGGTATTATCGTTCCCGATCACATTACCCGAGACCCGTATCTCAAAGTGACGGTTTTTATTCTGCAATTCCCAATGATATAGATGGCCCGTCGTGCGCCTTATATTGACACACTGATGCTGCACCAGATCTTCCGGCTTACGCGGTCTGTCTGCTTTTTCCAGATACGCAGGCGAGGCAAACACAGCCGTGCGCTGGGTGCCCCCTACCGGCACGGCAACCA